>Ga0116202_10001244_pt1 | contig 14929 bp, 11 predicted proteins | sample LakKivw325mmetaG_FD_94479 | JGI IMG/M metagenome (GOLD analysis project Ga0116202, IMG submission 94479) | Anoxic lake water microbial communities from Lake Kivu, Rwanda to study Microbial Dark Matter (Phase II) - Lake Kivu water 325m metaG | ecosystem: Environmental > Aquatic > Freshwater >...
CGCCGCAAGCACTCCCTTGGCCAGCGCCAGTCCCGGCGAGGCGGGATCCCCCATTCTCTTCAAACGTTCCTCCGCCGGCAAATCGTCCGGATGAATCAGCACCTGGGCGCCACCCTCCACCAGGATGGCGGCGATCTTCTGGCCACTGATCCCTATGATGCGCATGGGCATCTGCGTGCGCCCCATCGGCATCCGCAGGACCCGGCCCACATCCGCCTCGAAGGACTGCCGGATGCGGGCGGAGGCGTCGAGGGATTCCTGCAGCATCGCGTTCACTCCCTCCATCGCGTCCTTCTGCCGCGGATACGTGCCGGCCTTGAGCGCCGCCAGCAATCCGTCCTGGGCATCGCGGAATCGTCCGGCCAGGATCCAATCCGCGGTCTTGTCCAGGAATTGCCTCCACTGCTCATCCTCGATGCGCGCCATTTCGCCTTCCACCTTCTGGCGCCGCAATCCCCGGGCCAATTCCATGCGGTTGGAAGCCGTCTCCGCCGCCCACGCCCCCGAATAGTTCTCCACGAACCGCAAGGCCTCTTCCAGCCTCCGCTCCCGGACAAGCTGGTCGGCGCGCAATGCGATGGCTTTCCACGCGTTCTCCATTTCGCCCGACTGGCGGGCGCTCAGTTTCCGGATTTCATCGATGGCCTGACGCGCGGCCTTCGAGTCCGGATAACGCTCCACAACGGCCCGATACCTGGCAACCGCCGCATCATAGGACCGACTGTTCGCGCGGCTGAACCGCAGGGCCTCCTCCAGCATCCGCAGGGATTCCGCCGCCCGTTCCGGATCCGGCTCCGCCCGGAAAATCGCCGGCACCCTGGACCCGCTTTCCTCCGTCCGCGGGCGGGTGGAACGGGACCAGGCTCGCATCCAGAACACGGCAACCGCGGCAATCAACAACGCCGCAAGCCACAGAAGCCGCCAAACGCCGCGACGCTTCGGCTTTTCCGTCGTTACGGCTCCTGCCTCACCCTTGACCACGACGTTCCTGCGGCACCGGATGGTGCTGGCGCCGGCGGCCGGAGCCGGAGTCAAGGGCATCAGCCCCTTCGAAACCCGCCGCAAGTCGGCCAACACCTTGGACCAATCGGCCGGCCGCCCTTCGCGATCCTTGACCATCATCCGCTCCAGCAGGGAGCACACACAGCCGGGGATGCCCGGCACGATCTCGCGGGGATCGGCGATTTGCTCCGTAAGCTGGCTTTCCATGGCGTCCGAATCGCTCTTCTCGGAAAACGGGCGTTTGCCGGTCAGCAACTGGTACATCGTCGCCCCGAGGGAATAGATGTCCGTGCGGCAATCGAGCGTCACCCCGCCCCGGATCTGCTCCGGCGCCATGTAGGCGGGTGTGCCCATGACCTCGTCGGCGGCGCCGGGCTCCTTCGCGTCGCGGGTGCGTGACAATCCGAGATCAGCCACCTTGATGGCGCCATCCTGGTCCACCATGATGTTCTCGGGCTTGATGTCGCAGTGGATCAGCCCCGTCGCCTGCCACGCATGATCCAGCGCCACGGCCACCGCCTCGGCAATCAACAGCACATCCTTGACCCCAAGATGCTTCCGCCGGGCCTGCCATTGCCCAAGGTTGTAGCCCTCAACGTACTCCATCACGAGGAAATAGGTGCCATTCTGCTCGCAGGCGTCGTAGATCTGAACAATCCCCGAATGCTTCAGCTTGGCCGCCGCCCGGGCCTCCTGCAGGATCATGCGGACATCCTCGGGAGAGCGGATCACCTCCGGAGGAATGACCTTGATGGCCACCAGGCGGTCCAGAGACAACTGGCGCGCCTTCCAGACGACGCCCATGGCGCCCTGCCCGAGCTGCTCGATCAGTTCAAAACCTGCCAGTGTGATTTCCGCCACAGCATGTCTCCCGCCAAAAAATGTCACTGGCCGCTGTCGGCCATCTCCGCCGCACGGACAGCCCGCCTACTTCAGCAGCACGCCGATCACCACACCCACCGTGAGGAAACACAGGTAGGCCACCGAGGCATACGGCTTGATGGTGGCCACCAGCAGGTTGATACCCACAACATTATGGTTGAAAATCATCACCACCACGGACAAGGCCAGCAACACCAACGCAATCAATACATTCCGGCTCATGTTTTCTCCTTTGCCTCTCTCCATGCCGCTTCCACCACCGCCAGGATGGCCTCCGGTTCCGCCAGCCTGCCTGCCCCTTCGCGCCCGCAGGCCAGTTCGCCGGTGTCCACCTCCACAAACCGTGCTCCCCGTTGCTTCAGCAACTCCACGTTCGCCCGCGTCGCCGGATGAGCCCACATGTTGTCGTTCATGGCGGGCGCTATCACCAGCGGCGCCTTGGCCGCCAGCGCCGTGCAGGTCAACAGGTCGTCCGCGATCCCGTGGGCCAGCTTGGCGATCACGTTCGCCGTGCAGGGCGCCACCACCAGCACATCCGCCCGGTCCGCATACGAGATGTGCTCGGGATGCCAGCCATCCGCCTCGTCAAAAAGCCCCGTCCCGACCGCATTCCGGGAAAGCGTCTGGAACGTCAGCGGAGTCACAAAACGCGTCGCGCCTTCGGTCATGACAACCGACACCGCCCAGCCCCGCCGCTGCAGGAGGCGCAGCAGTTCCACGGCCTTGCAGGCCGCGATGGACCCGGTGACGCCCAGCACGATATGCGGTGTTTTCTTCATGCAGTCCCGTACGCCAACAATGCCGCCACAATGCCACGTTCGGCGGTCCCTTGTCAAAACCTACATCTGCGGCACCGGATGCCGCTTCCTACAGGATCCTGGCCGCCAGCCACAGTCCCAGCGCGGCCGCAAGGCAACCGGCCTGCAGCGGAACCGCCACGCGTCGCTCACGGGTTCCCCCGGCCTCCGGACCCTGGCAGGACGGTCCCCGCGTCAACCCAAGGGTCAAGGCCGAGGCCAGAGCGGGGATGAACAGAACCGCCATGCCGACATCCCACGGCTTGACGTGCAATCCGCCGCATGCCAGCGGCCACACAAGCAGTCCCAGCCCGCCAGCCATGGCTCCCTTGAAGGAGGCGCTCCCGCCAGGCAACCACGGCCAGGCCACCGGCGCCGCCACGGCGCCGCTGAGCCATCCCAGCGCCAGTGTGATCAGGACCGGCGGCGCCTCCCCGCCAACCTGCGCCCAGGAAAACACCCCGGAACGGAATCCCGACAGGAGGCCCATGACCAGCATGGCCGGCGCCATGATCCGCCCTGCGGACATCGTCATTCCGGGCACAAGTGCGGCACGGCCCGCAAGCCGCATCCTTCCCAGCCCGGCCGCCGTGCCATCCTTCCGGATCATGGGGCCTATCCCTGTGTCGAGCGGGAAAAACGGGCAAACTGGGTATCCACCTTCCCGATGTGCTGGACCAGCCAGTTGCCCAGAAGGGTATGCAGCGAGTCGGCCAGCAACTTGGTGGAGCCTTCCTCCCGGTATTCCTCCTCCAGGCGGTCCAGGATCCCGATGAACTCGCGGTGCAGCCCCTGGTGTTCGCCCAGGCCGGGGAACTTCGCGGCCGCCATGATCGCCTCCTCGGCTCCGAAATGGTACCGGGTGTACTCCATCAGGAATTCCAGCGTCCGCTGGATCTCCCGTTCACCCTCGCCCTCCGCAACAGCTTTGGAAATCGCATTCAGCCGGGAAATCAGTTCCTCATGCTGCTCGTCAATTGCCGGAATGCCAACCGCCAGCGAACCGTCCCATGTGATCGTTTTCATTCGCCACTCCAAAAAGGAATTTGCCGGAAGCATACATTCCAGCGGGTCACTTGCCAAGCCACCGGTCGGCCGGCGGGATGTGGTGCTCGGGGGGGGACTTGAACCCCCACGATCTTGCGATCATCAGCCCCTCAAACTGATGTGTCTGCCGTTCCACCACCCGAGCGAAAAACGCGCACACTCTAGCCGCTACGCCACCCCCGCGCAAGCATTTGTTGTCCCCGTCCAGCAACCCTCCACCATGCCAGATTGCATCGTTTCTTACTCCCGGCGGGAATTCTGGTTTTTCGGGATTCCGTGTAATAAGCTGAGGGCTGACAGTAATACGTCGCAGAGGACCCCATCATGAACCCGGACGAACTCGATCAACTTGCAGGCAGAGTCCAGAAGGGCGACCGGGACGCCTTCGCCGAACTGGTCTTCCTGATCCGCCACGAATTGCGGGTCTTCCTGTCCTCCTACGCCAGTTCCGTCGTCATGATTGACGATATCGTCCAGAACGCGCTCACCACCTGTTATGAGAACATCGCGAAATATGAATTGCGCGGAACTTTCCTCTCCTGGGTCAAGGGCATCGCCCGCAATCTCATGCTCAAGGAACTCCAGGCACGCTCGCGGTACATGACCTCCGACGACGCGTTCCTGGAACGCATCATCGCGCAATCCGCCCTCGAAACGGCCCAGGGCGCCGAACGCGAGGAAGCCCGCCTGCAACGCCTGCGGGGGTGCCTGGAGAAGCTTCCGGAGCAGGCCAGGACTCTGATCCAGCAGCGGTGCTACAGCCGGATGCGCGTCCAGGAGATCGCACGCCGGCACGAACGAACGCCGACGTGGACCGCCGTGACGCTGTTCCGCATCCGCGAAATGCTCCGGGACTGCATGGAAAAGGAGGATGCGCCATGACCGACAACGATTTCATCCTGCTCATGGAGGAGTACTTCGACGGCAGCCTGGAGGCCGAAGGCCGCGCCGCCCTGCGCAGGGAACTCCAGGCCGATCCGGCCCGCAGGGCGCTTTTCGAAACCCAATCGCGCCAGCACATCCGGATCCACGCCCAGACCACACCCCTGGACTTCTCCGAATCACAGCGCATCGCCCTCACGGTGATGGATGCCGTGGCCGCCGAGCGCCACCCCGCCACATTTGCCGATATCCTCAAGGAACAGACCTTGCGGGAGCGTATCGCCGCCATCCGCGAGGGACTGAAGGCGCCCCGGTATTCCGGCAAGCACCGGTATGCCCGCTTTGCCCTCCTGCGCGTTTTCGGGCCGCCGCTCCTTACGGCTGCACTCTGTATCCTGATCATTGCAGCCCTCGCCCTGGCGGTCCCGCGGTTCTTCCCGGTCGAGGAAGATCCCGAGGGCATCAACATCCAACTGCGTCCCTCCGAGCGCCCGACACCTCCCGACCCGCGCCCCGATCCGGTTCCAACACAGGGCCAACCCGTCCCGCCGGTGGTTACATCCATGCCGATCCCTGTCGGCCGACCGGTTCCGATCACCGCCCTGCCGACGCACTTGATCGGTCGCACGCCCGCCGCACGCGCCGAAATCCTGAAGAAGAGCAACAACACCCGGACCGAAAAGACCGTCACCAGCGCCCTGCAATGGCTGAAGGAACACCAGCAGGCCGATGGATCATGGGAGGGACAGGATCCCATCGCCATGACCGGCCTCGCCCTCCTGGCCTTTCTGGGACACGGGGACCTCCCGGATGACACCGCCTACGGTCCCACCGTGCGGCGCGGGCTCCAGCACCTCATCGCCCGGCAGGACAATGCCGGCCACTTTTCCGGCAATGTCTATGCGCACGCCATCGCCACCTATGCCATGGCGGAAGCCTTCACGCTCTCCCGCATCTTCCCGCTGCGCGAACCCATGGAACGGGGCATCGCCGTGGTGGTCGGCGGACAGCAACCGGGCGGCGGATTTGACTACCAGTACAGCAAGGGTTCGCGCTTCGACACGTCCGTCACGGGTTGGCAGGTCCAGGCCCTCAAAGCCGCCCGGCTTGCGGGATCTTCCCATCCCGGCTTGGATCCGGCGCTGGAGAAATGCCTTCGCTTCCTCAGGACGGCGGCCTTCGCCGGCGACGGCAGCGGGTTCGTGTACTCGGGCCAGAACGGCGCCGCACCGCCCGCCAGCGGCGCCACCTGGACCATGACGGGCGTCGGGACACTCTGCCTCCAGCTGCTGGGCGCGCGGGATTGCCGCCAGGCCCGGCATGGCTTGGCCCTCCTGGAAGATGTCGCCTTCCCGTGGACGCGGGACGGAAAACCCGGGATCTACGGCGCCTACTACGTCACGCAGGCGCGGTTCCAGGGCGGTTCCCCCGCCTCCTGGGAACCGTGGAACCGCCAGATGCAGAACGCGCTGCTCGCCGCCCAGCACAAGGACGGACACTGGGAAGGCGGCGACTACGACCAGGGCTCCCATGTCTATACGACAACCCTTTGCACTCTGATGCTGGAAGTGTATTATCGCTACCTTCCGACGTATGCGAAAGCCGCGACAAACGACGTTGTCACGGCCATCGCCACCGGAGTGCAGGTGGATGTGCAGTAACCAAACAGATCAGACCCAGCGGGAACAGCCCGATCCCCGGCCAGGCATTCCCTGTTCCGCACCCGGCAGCCGGATCACGGCCTGGCTGGCCCTCCTGCGGGTGCCGAACCTGTTGACCGTCCCCGGCGATCCCGTGGCCGGCGCCTTCCTGGCCGCCGCGGCTGGCGGTTCCGTCCCCGGGAAGAACCCTCTCCTCCTTTGCCCGGCGGCCAGTCTCTGCCTGTACGCCGCGGGACTCCTGGCCAACGATTACTTTGACAGGCAGGAAGACGCCCGGGAACGCCCCGACCGCCCCCTTCCCTCCGGCCGGGTCCCGGCGCCGGCGGCTCTCGGCGTGGCCGTCCTGCTGACCGCCGCCGGCCTTGTCCTGGCCGCCATGGCTGGCAGAAGCGCTGCCGCTACCGCCACGGTCCTGGCGCTGGCCGCATGGAGCTACAACGCCGGACTCAAGCGGATACGCTGGATCGGGCCCCTGACAATGGGACTCTGCCGCGCGGCAAGCTTCCTGCTCGGTGCCGCCACCCTCGGCCTGTCGGCGTTGGCCACCCCCACTGTTCTCCTGTCCGCCATCGCCCTGGCGCTGTTCATCGCCTTCGTCACGAACATCGCCCGCAACGAGACGCGCGCGGTTGCCATCCCCTTCCGTTCCCTCGCCGTCCTTCCCCTACTCCTCCTGCTTTGGTTCGGCGCCATTCTGTTCGCCCCTGCGCTGAATGCCGGGACAGCCTTCCGGTCGCCTCCGGGCGGTTTCGCCCTTCTCCTGGCCGCCATGCCCGTGGTGTGGGTCACCCTGCTTCTCGCCCCCCTGGCGGGCCAGCCGTCTCCGGCTTTGGTCCAGCGCACCATCGGCGGGCTGATCCGCGGACTGGTCCTGGTCCAGGCGGCATTGTGCGCGGCCTCGGGCCGGACGGGGGAAGCTCCCGCGCTGCTCCTGCTCGCCGCCTTTCCCGTGTCCGGATGGCTCGGAAGATGGAGCAAGGGAAGTTGATGGCCATGGCCAGGAAACTCGTCATCGTTCAAGCCGCCGCCCTGGGATACGACTTCCTCCAGCGCCATCGCGGATGCCGGTGGCAGGACCATGATTTCCATTCCCTGGAAACGGTGTTCCCCGCGCTGACCTGCACCGTGCAGGCCTCGTTCCGCACCGCGGCGGCGCCTGCGGCCCACGGCATGATCGCCAACGGGCTGTACCACCGCACCCTCCGCCGCCCCATGTTCTGGGAGCAGTCTTCCGCCCTGGTTGCCGGCCCGCGCTTCTGGGAGAAATACCACGCGGCGGGGAAACGCGTGGCCATGCTGTTCTGGCAGCAGTCTCTCGGCGAGGACGCGGAGATCCTGCTGTCGCCGGCCCCCATCCACAAGCACAGCGGAGGCATGATCCAGTCCGTCTACAGCCGCCCCGCGGGCCAGTACGAAACACTCCGCCGCCGCGTCGGACGGGATTTCGAGCTCATGCGGTATTGGGGCCCCTTCGCCTCGTCCGCCTCCTCGGCCTGGATCGCCCAAGCCACCGCCGCCCTGCTCCTGGACTCCCATTCCCCGGACCTGTGCCTCACCTACCTTCCCGCGCTGGACTACGACCTGCAACGATTCGGACCGGATGCCCCGCGCGCCGCCCAGGCGCTGGACGACCTGTTCGCTCAGCTCGACATCCTCAAGACGGCCGCCCGCAAGTCCGGCCACGATCTGCTGGTCTTCGGAGACTATGCCATCGGCCCCGTGCATTCCGCCGCCTATCCCAACCGCACCCTTCTGGAACAGGGCTGGATGGCAACGCGGACGGTGCGCGGCATGTCCTACCCTGATTTCGCCGCCAGCCGGGCCTTCGCCCTCGTGGATCACGAGGTGGCCCACGTCTACGTCCGGAACCCCGCCGATGTCCCTTGCGTTCGGCAAACGCTGGCCTCCACGCCCGGCATCGCCGCCATCCTGGAACCCGGCAAGGACGCCGCTTCCCCCTGCAGGCACCCCAACACCGGCGAACTGATCCTGACGGCGGCGGACGGCTGGTGGTTCGCCTATCCCTGGTGGGGGTCCCGGAAGGAGGAACCGGATTTCGCAGGCCATGTGGATATCCATAACAAGCCCGGCTACGACCCGTGCGAACTTTTCCTCGGCTGGCCCCCGGGCACCGTCAGCCGCAACACCTCCCGCATCCGGGGCTCGCACGGACGCATCGGGCCCGGACGGCGCATCGCATGGATGGCCACCTTCGACCCCGGCCGCGCCCCCGCTGACCTGACCGATCTGGCCACCCTCACCCGGAACTGGCTGGAGGACTCCCTGTGAAAACCACCACGTTGCGCCGGTTCCACCAGAAACTGTCGGTCCCCTTCGACTACCCCGTGGTGTTCACACGCGACCTGTTCCATCCTCAAAACCCCCTCCTCGTCCGCATCACCCGCCGGCTGGGCGAGAACCGGAACCACCGCGTCCTTGTCTGTCTGGATGCCGGCTTGCGCCGCCATGCGCCCGGACTGGCGGACCGTATCCGCGGCTATTTCCAGCACCATCACCGCAAGATCACCCTCGCCGGCCCCATCCGGATCGCCGGCCCGACACGCCACCTCAAGGACGGTCTGGACAGTGTCCGGAAAGCCATCGGCTGGATGGCGGCCCGCAACCTGGACCGGCACAGTTTCGTCATGATCGTCGGCGGCGGCAACCTCCTGGATTCGGCGGGCCTGGCGGCCGCGCTCGTGCATCGCGGACTTCGCGTCATCCGGGTCCCCACCACGGTTACGGCCCAGAATGACGTCGGGGTGGGCGTCAAGACAGGCGTGGACGCCTTCGGGGCCAAGAACTTCCTCGGGGTATTCGCGCCGCCCTTCGCCGTCCTCAACGATCTGGACTTCCTGGTCTCCCTCCCGCAGCGGGAGCGCCTGGCCGGCATCGCGGAGGCGTTCAAGGTTGCCATGATCAAAGACCGCCGGTTTTTCGCGGATCTGTGCCGTGACGCCAGGCTCTTCCGCCGCGGCGACATCCCCGCCCTGGAGCGCGCCATAATCCGCTGCGCGCAACTGCACCTCGACCATATCCGGCTCGGCGGCGACCCGTTCGAAACCGGAAGCGCCCGCCCCCTGGATTTCGGACACTGGTCCGCCCACCATCTCGAAACCGCTTCGGGATACAGGCTCCGGCACGGGGAGGCCGTCGCCATCGGCATCGCGCTCGACGCGCACATCGCCGCCGATCGCGGGCTCATCGCCCGGCGGGAGGCCAACCGGCTGGTCCGCGCCATGCGGTCGGCGGGACTTGTGCTCTGGCATCCCCAGCTCCTCGCGCACGACCGGCAGGGCCGCCCGCGGCTGCTGGAAGGCTTGCGGCGTTTCCAGGAACATCTCGGCGGGAAACTGACGCTCACCCTGCCCGGACCGCTGGGCGCCAGGGTCGAGATCCACGCCTTGACTTCCGAAGAAATCCTCCGGGCCGTGCACTGCCTGCGGCGCACCGCCACGCCACGACGACGGACAGGACAGGGAGGGAATCGCCGTGCAGTTGCGTGAGTCGCCGCCCGTTCATTTGACCTACTGCCTGAACATCCATCCCGGCGAAACGTGGGCGGAGTCGCTCGCCGCCATCCAACGCCACGCGCTGGCCGTGCGCGATCTCGTCTCTCCAACCCGTCCCTTCGGGCTCGGCCTGCGCCTGTCCCGCCAGGCGGCCCTGGAACTGGAGCCGGAAGCCACCCTGGCATCCTTCCGCCGGTTCCTCCAGGAAAACAACCTGTATGTCTTCACCCTCAACGGCTTTCCCTACGGCGCCTTCCACGGCACACCGGTCAAGACCTCCGTGTACACTCCCGATTGGCGCACCCCCGAGCGTCTGGACTACACGCGGCGCCTGGCCGGCATCCTCTCGCGCCTCCTGCCCGAGGGCGTGGACGGCAGCATCAGCACTCTCCCCCTGTCCTACAAGGACTGGGTCACCGGCCCGGAGGATCGGCAGACGATCGCGCGGCAGCTCGCGGCCCTCGCCGTGTCGCTGGACGAAATCCGGAACCGGTCCGGCTGCGAGATCCATCTGGGGCTCGAACCGGAACCCGACTGCCTGCTGGGCACCCCGTCCGACGTCACGGCGTTCTTCCGCGATGTTCTTCTGCCGTGCGGCATCCCCTTCATCACCGGGCAGCGCGGCTGTCCGCCGGATGCGGCGCGGCGCCTGCTGCTGCGGCACATCGGCGTCTGCCTCGATACCTGCCACATGGCCGTCGAATTCGTCTCCCCGGAATCGGCCATCCGGGAACTGGAGGCCGCCGGCCTTAGAATTTCCAAGCTTCAGATCAGCGCGGCGATGGAATGCCCCGCCACGCCGGAAGCCCTGGGCCGGCTGCGCGAATTCGCGGACGCCGTCTATCTGCACCAGACCCGCATCCGCGATGCCCGCGGCACGCGCCGTCACCCCGATCTTCCGGAGGCGCTGGGCGCTGAACACGCCGATGCCGGTTCCCTGTGGCGCACGCACTTCCACGTTCCTCTCCACATGGCCGGGGCGCCGCCGCTGGCCACAACCGCGGCGCTGCTGGACACGTCCTTCTGGCGGCAGGCGCTGGCCGGCGGTATTTCCCACTTCGAGATCGAAACCTACACCTACTCCGTTCTGCCGCCGCACCTGCGTTCCCAAGGCGTGGAGGACAGCCTCCGCCGCGAATTCGAGTGGGTCCTGGCGCGCATGCAACCGCATCTCATGCCGCGCCAGCCCTGACGGCGCCACCGGCGCAAGGCACAAAAAAGGCGCCGACTTTCGCCGGCGCCTTGTTGGCCCTTCAGGATCAGCCCTTCTCGCCGCCCGTCGCGATTTCACCCGTGCAGGCCGGCATGGCCGCCAGCTTCTGCAGCAGATCGAACTTCGCCAGGACCTTCTGGTCGGCAATCGCCATCAGCTTGGCCGCCTGCTGCGGATTCGTCTGCTTCAGAACCCGGAACCGATTCTCCTTCATGGCATGCTCGCTGAACTTCATGGTCGGCGCCTTGCAGTCGAGCGTCAGCGGATTCCGGCCCTGGGTCAGCAGCTCGGGATTGTACCGGTAGAGCGGGAAGTGCGCCGAATTCACGGCATCCTTCTGCCCCTGCATCCCGGAAGTCATGTCAATCCCATGCGCAATACAATGCGAGTACGCGATGATCAGCGCCGGGCCATCGTATTGCTCGGCTTCCATGAACGCCTTCACGCACTGCGCGGGATTGGCGCCCAGGGCGACCGTGGCCACATAGATGTTCCCGTAGGTCATCGAGATCATCGCCAGGTCCTTCTTCATCGCCGGCTTGCCGCCCGCGGCGAACTTCGCCACCGCACCCATCGGCGTGGACTTGGAGGCCTGCCCGCCCGTGTTGGAATACACCTCGGTATCCAGCACCAGCACCTTGATGTTCCGGCCGGAAGCCAGGACATGGTCCAGGCCGCCGTACCCGATGTCATACGCCCAGCCGTCGCCGCCGACCACCCACACGGACTTCCGGACCAGGTAATCCGCCACGGACGCGAGCTGCGCGCAGAGGTCGCACGGACACCCGGCCAACTGCCGCTTGAGTTCCGCCACCCTCTGCCGCTGTTCCTCGATGCCGGCCTGGTTGCCCTGATCCGCCGCCTTGATCGCTTCCAGCAGCGCCTTGTCCACCTTGGCGTCGCCGCAGGCGCCGCCCAGGATGCGGCCCACAAGTTCCAGCCCGTATTCGTTGAACTTGTCCACCGCCAGGCGCATGCCGAACCCGAATTCGGCGTTGTCCTCGAACAGCGAGTTCGCCCAGCACGGGCCCCGGCCATCGTCCCGCCGGGTATACGGGGTTGTCGGCAGGTTGCCGCCGTAGATGGACGAGCATCCCGTGGCATTGGCGATATAAAGGCGGTCGCCCACCAGTTGCGTCAGCAGTTTCACGTACGGCGTCTCGCCGCAGCCGGCGCAGGCGCCGGAGAACTCGAACAGGGGCTTCACGAACTGGCTGCCCTTGACCGTATCCTTCTTGTAGAGCTTCGGATCGGTGTCCGGGATCGAGAGGAAGAACTTGAAGTTCTCCGCCTCGTTCTCGCGCAGCGGCAATTGCGGCGCCATCAGGATCGCGCGCTTGCCGGTTTCCTGCTTGGTCGTCTTGTCGCGTTCGCGGCCCGGACAGTTCCAGACGCAGGCGCCGCATCCGGTGCAGTCTTCCGGAGCCACCTGCACGGTGAACTTGAGCCCGGCGAACTCCTTGCCCTTGGCCTCCGTCGCCTTGAAGGTCTTCGGCGCGCCGGCCAGGCATTTGCCGTCATAGGCCTTGACGCGAATCGCGGCATGCGGGCATACCAGCGAGCACTGCCCGCACTGGATGCACAGGTCGGGATGCCACTCGGGTATCTCCACGGCGATGTTGCGTTTCTCGTACTGGGTCGTGCCCGTCGGCCAGGTGCCGTCTTCGGGCATCGCGCTCACCGGCAGGCTGTCGCCCTTCTGCTGGATCAGGGTCGCCGTCACCGTCCGCACGAACTCCGGCGAGTCCGCCGGCACCACGGCAGGCATCCTGACCTTGCCGGCCACCTTGGCGGGAACCTTGACCTCCTGCGGCGAGGAAACCGCGGCATCCACGGCCTGGAAGTTGGACTTCACGACTTTCTCGCCCTTGCGCCCGTAGGTCTTCTTGATCGCCTTCTTCAAGCCTTCCACCGCCTCCGCCTGCGGCAGGACGCCGGAAATGGCAAAGAAGCAGGTCTGCATCAGGGTGTTGATGCGCGCGCCCAGCCCCAGTTCGGCGGCCAGCTTGTTGGCGTCAATGACGTAGAACTTGATTTTCTTGCTGAGAATCTGCTGCTCCAACTCATCGGGCAGGTGCTGCCACACCTCGGCGGCGCTGTAGGGACTGGCCAGCAGGAATGTCGCACCAGGCTTGGCATTCGCCAGCATGTCGTACTTCTCCACGAAGGAGAAGTTGTGGCAGGCCACGAAGTCCGCCTTGGTGCACAGATAGGGACTCCGGATCGGGCCCGGCCCGAACCGCAGGTGCGACACAGTGATCGACCCCGCCTTCTTCGAGTCATAAACGAAGTACCCCTGCGCCGAGTAGTCCGTATCCTCGCCGATGATCTTGATCGAGTTCTTGTTGGCCCCGACCGTTCCGTCCGAGCCCAACCCGTAGAACATCGCCTCGAAACGGCCCTTGTGCTCCAGTTGGAAGGAGGCATCATAGGGAAGGCTCTGATGGGTCACATCGTCCTGTATGCCCACGGAAAAGTGGTTCTTCTGGCCGGCCGTCAGGTTGTCGAACACCGCCTTGACCATGGCCGGGGTGAATTCCTTGGAGCCCAGCCCGTACCGGCCGCCCAGCACGAGGGGATAGAACTTGGTCTGCATCAGGCGGGCGCTCTGCGCTTCGCCGATGGCCGTGCGGACATCCTCGTACATCGGCTCGCCGATGGCGCCGGGTTCCTTCGTCCGGTCCAGGACGGCGATGGAGCGAACCGTCGCCGGCAGGGTCTGGACAAACGCCTTGATATCCCAGGGCCGGTAGAGGCGCACCTTGAGCACACCCACCTTCTCGCCCTTCTGCACCAGCGCCTCGACGGTCTCATGCACCGTCTCCGCGCCGGAGCCCATGATCACGATCACCCGCTCCGCAGCCGGGGCGCCGATGTAGTCGAACAGCTTGTACTGCCGCCCCGTCCGCCGGGCAAACTCGTCCATCGTCTTCTGCACAATCTCCGGGCAGGCGTCGTAATACCGGTTCACGGTCTCGCGCCCCTGGAAATAGACATCGGGGTTCTGCGCGGTGCCGCGAATCACCGGGCGGTCGGGCGACAGGGCGCGCTGGCGGTGCGCAAACACCAGTTCGTCCGTCATCATGGCGCGCATCGTCTCGACCGGGATTTCCTCGATCTTCTGGACCTCGTGCGACGTCCGGAACCCGTCGAAGAAATGCAGGAAGGGCACCCGGGATTTCAACGTGGCCACCTGCGCGATTAGCGCGAAGTCGTGCGCCTCCTGGACACTCGCGGAGGCCAGGAGGGCAAACCCGGTCTGCCGCACCGACATCACGTCGGAATGATCCCCGAAGATGGAGAGGCCCTGGCATGCCAGGGAACGGGTGGTGACATGGAATACCGTGCTGGCGAGTTCCCCCGCGATCTTGTACATGTTCGGGATCATCAGCAGCAATCCCTGGGACGCCGTGAAGGTGGTGGTCAGGGCGCCGGAGGTCAACGCGCCATGCACCGCGCCGCTGGCCCCGCCCTCGGACTGCAGTTCCACGACCTGCGGGACCGTGCCCCAGATGTTCTTCAGGCCGTTCGCGCTGTATTCGTCGGCCCATTCGCCCATGGGGGAGGAAGGCGTGATCGGGTAGATCGCGCACACTTCATTGGTGGCATGCGCCACATTGGCCACAGCCTGGTTCCCGTCCACCATGATCATCTTCTTCGCGTTCGCCATCGTATCCTCTCCTTGTGTTTCCCTGGGTTTTCCGGGTTTTATGACCACCCGGTGCTGCGCTAAAATCCGGCCAAACAAAACCGTCAAAAGATATACTTTCGCATCCCGGAATACAAGGTCAAACCGTCCGGTCAAGGAGGACCCGAATCCTTAGCGAAGCACGGCGGGGGTGCGCCGCCGCGCTTCGCTAAGGACGTTTATCGGCGCAGGGCAGGTAAATCGGGCGCGAACGGGAACGGCAACTGCCGCAGATCGGGATTTCA
>Ga0116202_10001246_pt1 | contig 14905 bp, 16 predicted proteins | sample LakKivw325mmetaG_FD_94479 | JGI IMG/M metagenome (GOLD analysis project Ga0116202, IMG submission 94479) | Anoxic lake water microbial communities from Lake Kivu, Rwanda to study Microbial Dark Matter (Phase II) - Lake Kivu water 325m metaG | ecosystem: Environmental > Aquatic > Freshwater >...
GAGAATAGATTATAATGAGTTCAGGCCACACAGCTCTCTGGGCGATTTAAGCCCTGTGGAATATCTTAACAGAACCGAGAAAACTCTAATCTATGCTGGACTATAAAATGGGGTAGGGTCAAGCGAACCTAACAAATTTTCAATAATATAGCTAAAAATATCATCATGTTCATCTAATTTATTTGGTTATACAGAAAATAAAGTACCATTGTTATTTGTTAAAATATTTTCTATAATCCGGTTGTGAAAACATTAAAATATTTCGTATTTGTATCAATTGCCATCATAATTATCGGCTTTATTATTACTCTGGCCATGTTTGTCCGACCTTACTGGTTTTCATGGCTCATTGTGCCTGAAACCGGGTTGTATGTGCAGAAAATCCTTAGCATTTATACCGCAATCATGGCCATTGGCACTTTTTTTGTGGCATACTTTTCATTCGAGCACATGTCCCGAGAACAAAGACGTTATGCATTGAACGAAGTTCGTGAATGGGCAAAAGATGTTGCGATCAATATTATTACTCTATATGGACCTCCAGATCTGGATGAGTACGCACTACATCCAGAGATAACAGACAAAAATGCATACAAATTCGTTAAGACTCAAGTCAGGGACATGAAACAAATTTTTACTCGCCTAAGATCAGATAGTGTGTATATAGAAAGAGTCGCTAAAATTGATTCCAAATTGGAAAACGTAGTCAAAAAAGCTGTGAATGAAATGAGAGGTAAAATTGAACTCTTGTGGGAATATGATAGGTCTGCTAACAAAATGGTTCCAAAACGAGAGGATGCGCTTAAGCTTATACGATGCAATACTAGATTATACAAGGCTGTCGTACAAATATCAGAAGAGATTGGTAATATTGCAGTAAAATAAATGGAGACTACTCGCTAAAATCATAGAAACCGAAAACATTTGAGATGCCGGTTTCTGTTTCAAGTCTAGTTTGTTCTGCCGTAGCTTGAATCCATTCAGCCCCTTGATTTGTTCCATTAGTTGTATATGACATTATAGGAGTTATTACTCCATTACGTGTTATCAAAACACATTGAACTTTACCACCTACAGTTTCATCTTGACTAAACTCAATGACCCTAGTTAATACTGAAACCATAAGTATTCCTAACTGTTCTATATTAATTGATGTTTGAGTGTCATATTTTTGAAATTCTGGCAGATTTTTTAAATGGGAATATTGGTATTTTGCCAATTTCGCTTGGTGCCCCAGCTCTCTATTCATTAAATTATTGAACATATTCTTTGTAGTTGTCCAAGCAATTACGTTTAAACCTACTATATGTTCCAGAGCAAAATCAGAATTATAGGATGATCTATATAGCTCAGCCTTACCATGTTTACTACATGCACCTATCATAAAATATAGTGGGGCCTCCTGTGGCTTTAGTTTTATTAAAGCTAAATTATGTGTATAGACGTTTTGGAAAACTTTTTGAGCTGTTTTTATACTATTGGCCGAACCTGGTTGTTGCCTAGCTAATGCATATCTTAATTCATCAATGCATTTTTCCCCTATTGATGAGATTCCTGCATATACCGCGGCAACGTCAGTGCCGAGTTGGAAAATTTTAGTTCCCATATCTGATTTGCAGAAATAGCGCGATCCCAGTTTTTGCGTAATTCTACAATCAGAAATAAGAACAATACCTTCTCCTCCCTTTGCCTTCACAGGAAATAATTTATTCAGATTATCCCACGGAAATTTAGCACTAACCGCTATAGTCATTAAGTTATTCTAGTGAGGTGATCTTAGTCTATTTTGCCATCGAGTGCAGGGAAATTATAAGAATAACGACCCAGCAGGTGACGGATAGGGTGCCGATATTGCGCATGGTGCGGTAGGTCTTGTTCCAGTCGGGGCTGCCGAGCTGGCGGAAGTAGCGGGGGAAGTAGCGGAAGTGAATGAACAGGGCATCCACGAGGAGAACGGCAGTCAACAGGTGCTTCAAGCCGAACAGCCAGGAATACTGAAACTCGAAGTTCAGCGTTAATACAATTCCGCTCAATACCAGCAGGCCGTAACCAACCCAGGTAATCCAGGCGATGCGCCTGGCAATCGTGCCGCGGCGAAGACGCCTCTCGTGGGTATTTACCCGGAGCATAATTATGGCGGCTGCAATTGCCCCGCCGAAGCCGAGGATGGTGCCAAGGACGTGGAGGACGTTGGCGGCGTGGAAGATGGCGTAAAAGTCTATGCTGCCCATTTGTGTACATGATAGATAGGGGCTGTCTGGTTGTCAATGGTTAAATCCCTCTTAATCTCCCTTTCCCAAAGGGAGAAATAGGAGTCTAGGATGCAACTGAACTAATTGATGAGATTGCCACGTCCTTCCTATTCAGGAAGGACTCGCAATGACAGTGAGTAAGGCGAGAAATGTGACGCAGATCAAGAATAGCAGTATTATTATATCGCGGGAGGTGACGGAATGGTGAAATCGAGAAGGGGGCAACTATTTATATTAGCCCTGATAACGACGGTTCTGGTGACTTTGATAGCCGGCTGCTTTCCTCGGAATCCGATCGTAAATCCACCGGTCACACCGGTGCCGTCAACCGCACCCGCACCGCCACCACCCGAAGAGTTGCTTGAGCCCCCACCTGCGGCGTATCAGCCGCTGTATACAGAACTTCAGGCTGAGCTGGCACATTTCGAGATTGTGCTCGACCAGCGGTGGGACGGCAGCCACGGCCAGACTATATGGGCCACCGAGCTGGCCTACGCAAACGGGAATATCGGTGAGGTACTGCTCGATGCTGACTCGATGGCCAGGAACAGATTGCTGCTGGACCGTCTTCAAGCAATGGGTATCAAGGGTGTGGTGCTGGCCGTTAAGTACCCGCTACTGAAACCGGACTACCCGCGCTCTGACGAGTATCTGCAGTTCTTCAAGAACATCGTGGCAGAATGCCACAGCCGTGATATAAAAGTGCTCGTGGAGTGCGGTGTTGTCTTCGCCGGGACGTCTTACTCGTCCATCCAGTACGACTGGTCGGGGTATACGACGGCGACTTTACTGCAGGGCGTGCAGGACGAACTGGTAGTCATCGCCAGAGAGATAAAACCGGACTACCTGACGCTGGCCAATGAACCTACAACCGAGGAGAATCTGACCGGGCTGGAGATATCGCCGGCAGTATGGAGCGATTTCATCTCGTCAACGATAACCAAAATCGGCGGCTCAAGCGGAATTCTGCTTGGTGCCGGCACGGGTACCTGGGAGAATCCGGCTTATATAAATACCCTTTACGGTATGCCCGGACTCGACTATATCGACCTGCACATTTATCCGCTTAACGAGGATGGGCTATATCTAACAAGGGCTTTGAACGCGGCAATGGGTGCACATAATGCCGGGCAGCGCGTGACCGTGAGCGAGTCGTGGCTGTATAAGGCCTCTGCCAGAGAACTGAGTACCGGCATCCTTGACTTTGAGACGGCAATCAGCCGGGACGTCTACAGTTTCTGGTACCCTCTAGACGCGAGGTTCATCCGGGACATTATGGACCTGGGCGATGCCTTCAAAATGGATTTTGTGTCGTTCTTCTGGACTAGGAGCTTCTTTGCCGGACTGGATTACAACCGGACGCCGCACAACCTGACCACACTTCAATACAATCGGCTGATTAATCAGGCATTCATACGCGGAGTGGATGAGGATACACTTAGTTCGCTGGGCCGGGATTTTCAGGAGCAAATCAGCAGCCGGGCAGGGCAGTAATCGGCATTTACCAGACAAACGGTATTAGCCGGTATCTAACTTTCTGCGCGTAATCCTTATAGCCGGGCAGCTCTTTTTGCAGAGCGCGGTCTTCCAGCGCGGTGCGGATGATGAATATTACTAACAGTGTGCCCTCCGGCACGAACGCCCACCATGAGCCCAGTATCAGTGGATAGGCAATTTTGGTAACGATGTAACCGGAATACCCGGGATGCCTGATTACACTATATGGGCCTGTGGTACAGACATACTGCTTCCGGTCTTTCTGGATGCGCGCCGTCCATTCGAAGAACTTGTTGACCGTCATGGCCCAGGCGCCTGTTATAAAAGCGGGGATGGTTATGGCCACGCCAACGATAGTCAGCCAAAAGGGCATGTGCGACCACTGAAATCTGACGGCATCGAATCCCATAACCACCATACTGCAAATGGTCAGCAGTGGAACCACCACCAGCCCCAGCTTGTCGAATCCTTTGGTGCCGGTCTTTACCACTTCGCCACGGGCGTTCAGCGTCTCCGGATTTACTCTGGCCAGTACGGTTTCGCTTACTATCCAGTAAGTAGAAACCAGGGCAACCAGTATCCAGGCGTTTGTCCAGAAGAGTGTACCAGCCGACCAGAACAGTACGGCGAACGAGGCGAGCATCAGAAGTGTCTGTGCGATGATGCTCCTGATGCCGGAGCGGGTCAGTCGCGGTTGTTGTGGTGCCGTAGAACCAGGCATCTCTTCGTGTGATATTGTACGCTGAAGGAAGATTCTACGCCAGCCGAATATCGGAGCTGGCGGCGGCTTCCTTGACGAACTGGAGGAGTATGCTGCTGCGGAGGTCGTTGCGGCTCTCAACCGGGGCCACGAACTTGCCCTTGATCCAGATATGCTGGGGCTCGACGAAAATTAACACGCGTGGGTCGCTCATGGCCTCTTCCAGAAAACGGGGATAGCCGTCCTGGAAGCACTGCTCGGCCTGCTTGACATAAATCTCATCCTGGCTCTTGAGTATGCCCTCAAGCAATTGGCTGGCTTTCTCCACGTTGCTGTCCGTGGTGATAGGTATGCGCACCTCATCAAACATGTAGTCCGAGGCCACGGCCTCCATACCGGTGGAGTAGTCCTTGGAGTAGTTTAAAACCGGCTGGTCGAGTATGACCAGGTTGGGCACGTAGAGAAGCCGTCCGGTGAGCTCACCGCCGAGCTTCTCGTCCTCACCGACCTCTTCCAGCGTGGTGTGCATCAGGCCGACGTGGCGGACATCGCCTTTGACGTTGCCGATGCGTATTCTATCGCCGAGGTCGTAGATTTTGGAGAAGGTGATGACGAAGAAGGCGAAGAAGCTGGCTGTGTACTTTTGCAGTGCCAGGGCCAGGCCGATGGCGAGGATGGGAACGTATACGGCCACCTGGGGCACGTAGATGGCGGCCAGCACCGTGGCGGCCACGATTACCAGCACGCCGGCGAAGATGAGTATGGTGGTGATGAGGCTGGCGTTGCGCCGCTTGGCCTGCGCCTTGAGTGCGTTTATGCGGGCATAGCGTCGTTCCTCGAAGGGACGGCGAACGGTCAGAGCCTTATCATAGTCGGCGGCTGAGATAGGGCTCGTTTTTTCAGTTGTAATCATTTGTCTCCTGTTCGTTTCGAATGGTTTCGAGGGGGCGGTTTTGGTTACCGCCGTTCGGATTCGACGTCTCGATATAATAGAGAAGGGAGGGTTTTATCCCTCCCGCCTCAGAGTTTAAACCACCTAAGTTGCGTGGTATTATACGCCTTTTTGGCTGGTTGTCAAGGGTCACCCTTACCCTTGCCCTCTCCCGTCGAGGGAGAGGGAATTGCACCTTATAGGGACTGGGCGAGGGTGAGATAAAGCTGTGCGGCCTTGACCACCTGTTCGAAGGAGACAGACTCCTCGGGAGTATGGGCAGCTTCCAGGCGGCCGGGTCCCAGTACGATGGGGTCGACTCCGGCAGCCCAGAGCGCGCTGCCGTCGGAATGGCTCCTGAAGTCCTGTGGCTCCCAGGGAAGAGACATCTTTTTGAACGTATCCTTAACCTTGCCGATGAGCGGCCTGTCCTCAGAAATTCGGTAGCCGGCGTAGGTCTCCTCGAACTTGAGCCTAGCGCTCAGTCCCTTAATGCGATCGCCGGTTGATTTCACCAGGTGTTCCAGCTCCGTCTTGAGCATATCGATCTTGGCGTTTGGCGGCAGGTGCAGGTCCAGCCAGGCCTCGCAGGCATCGGGGACTACGAAGCCGCCGGGAAAGCCGGAAAGCTCCCTGATGTTGTACACCAGCCCGTGAGGCGCCGCCGAGGCGTATTCAGTGATATACAGCAGCAGCTTCAGCATAGCCTCGATGGCGTTGTGACCGAGCTCGGGCATGGAGGAATGTGCCCTTTTACCCTCGGTACGCAGCATCACTTCCAGGTAGCCGTAGTGGCCCAGGCAGGGCACCAGGCTGGTGGGCTCGCCGATAACGGCCCAAGGAAAGCTGTAGCCCTCCATTAGTGCTTTGGCGCCGCTGCTGTCCTCCTCTTCGCCGACTACAAGCGCCAGACCGACCGGCGGCCAGTCCTTTTTGCCTGACAGATTGATAAAGGCCTCTATCATGGCGGCGCAGCCGGCCTTCATGTCCGTGGAGCCGAGGCCGTATATGGTATCGTTCTTCTCGCTGGGACCGAAGTCCTCCAGGTCGTAGGCGGTGACGGTATCCAGGTGGCCGACGAAGCAAAGCTCCACTTCGTCCTTGTGATGGGGGAAAACGATGAGGTTGTAGCGGTTCTCGTCGACCTCCTGCCTGCGCACCGGCAGGTCGTGTTTCTTCAGGTATTTTTCGGTGAACTCGACTATTTCCTCTTCTTTACCCGAGGGACTGTAGATGGCCACCAGGTCAAGGAGGAGGTTTTTCAGACGTTTCTCTTTGATTTCCATGTGATTATTCGGAGTTATCAGAGTTAGGCTTACGGATGGTCTTCACGAGCCAGACGTGCTGGCTGCTGTCGGCAAAGCCGATGGACTTAAAAAAGGAGATGGCCGGCAAGTTTTCGGCGTCGGTATCGGCGATAATCATCCTGACGCCGTTTCTCTTCCATATCTGTTCCAGCTTCCGGTACAGCCGGTAGCCCAGGTTGGTCCGCTGGAAAGCGTCATCTACGCCGATCCAGCTGAGGTAGCCGTACTTTTTCCAGGCGGTGCCTTCTTTCTCTATGGTGGTGCCGATGGCGAAGCCGACGATTTTACCATCCGGCTCCAGCTCGGCCACCAGGCAGTAATCGGGGTCGGAGGTGAAGTAGTCGGTCACCTCGAACTGGTCCCAGGTGCGGTAGAGGATTGGGTATTCCTCGCTGGTGAAAAGCCGCTCACCCAAATGGTAGACCGCGCTGATATCATCTATTTCCATGCTGCGGATATTGGTCTTGGTCCGTCGTCTTCTGGGTCGCTCCGATGGCATTTATACCTCCGTGGTTAAAAATGTTTATTGCCTTTATTGCCGGGGGCTGGTTCTCTATTATAGGGCAGGCAAGGCATTTCGTCTACGGACGAAGACAAAAAACAAAAGTAGAGAAACATTTCCGCTCGTAGCCAGGAATATTCCTCCGCTCATGGTGAGCTTGTCGAATCATAGCGGGCCGTGTCATCGCGAGCCCCGATGGAATCGGGGCGTGGCGATATCGTCTAGCCCGCCAGCAATTTTCGAGATCCTTCGCTTCGCTCAGGATGACACGACTTTTTAAAATACGTATCTGATGCCGGGATTGGCCGTTCCCCTTCGACAAGCTCAGGGCGAACGGGGGATTTTAAGCTGCCGGTACCGGAATAATCTTCCCGCAGTGGGGGCATTTGACTTCGGTCAGTTTGAAGCCGGGAGGCAGACGCATCCTGGTGCCGCAGTCGCAGGTGATGAGCCGGTAGTTATTCAGGTTCCAGAGCAGGTTTGATGTTTCCCGGGCTCGATGGACGCGGTCGAGGTCTTTATCAAGAGCCGGGCGTACATCGGTGCCCGCCAGAGCCATGACGCTTGATGGAATCACGCTTTTATCCACACCGCCGATTTCGCGGTAAGCGCGGTCGTACTCAATGTATGAAGCGTAGGCCATGGCGCGCAGTATAGCGATGCGACGAGAAATCGGAGGGTGGGTGTTTGTGATATCGCTGGCGGCCATGCCATGCTCGCGAAAGGGATTTACGGTGAACATGGCTGCGGTGGCTTTGCTAGCTATCATGAGCTGGTTCGTGGATTTAGCTATTTTCTCCAGCGCTGAGGCCAGGCCTTCCGGGTATCTGGTATATAGAGCGGAAGAAGCATCGGCTAGATATTCTCTCCGCCTGGAAATGGCGTAATAAATAAGTTTGGCCAAGAGTGGCGTAAACAACATAAATGAGGGGATAGCGAGAAATATTACGAGTAGTGTCACTGCAAACGACCTGAGAGGCGGCAAATCATAATATAATATTGTCATGTAATTGTGGAACGCTATTGCCAGGAATATGGCTGCGGCAATTAGCATGCCTACAATTAAGAAAAAACACCCCTCGCCTTCCTCCGCCATGCCCGATGCCCTGTATATGCGCTTTGGCGAGAAGAACCAGGTAGTAATTTCTATTGCACCAAGGATTGTGGCGCACAGGGACATCAAGAGCACATCGCGGTTTTTAATGTGTGCTATCTCGTGGCCTACGACACCCTGAAGCTCGTCGCGGTTAAGTTTTGTAAGTAATCCTGATGTCAGAATAATGGCAGCTTTGTTTGCGTCCCTCCCAATAGCAAAGGCATTAAGCGCCGGATCTTCAATTACATAGGTGTCAGGCGGGTATTCCAGCCCCGCCGCGATCTGCATCTCATCGACGATATTGGAGACGCGGTGCAGGTCCCTGATAGTAATTTTCTTGGCGCCAGCCATTGCCAGCAGAATACGGTCTCCGAAGGTATAGGCGAACCAGAAGACAAACAGCCAGAGAACGGCGGCTACAAGCACCCCGTACATCCCACCCTGGAACATGCTGACGGCACTGAAATAGCTGGCCAGAATGCCGAAAACAAAGCCGAGGAGGAGCCAGATGGCTCCCAGATAGAAGAAAAGCAGTACTGTCCTGCGCTGGTTATACCTTATCTGTTCCCACATATCAAACCGGATTAATTCTACCGCAGTGGGGACATTTGATTTCAGATTTTTTATAGCTGGGCGGCAGCCTCAATTTGGTGCCGCAAGGACATTGTACAATCCTGAAATTGTGGGCGTTCCACAGCGCGTTGTTGGTTTCTCGGGTCCGTTCCACCTCGTCGAGCTTCCCGGCGGTCTCGGGCTGGGCGTGACGTAGGGCTACGATTCCGACAGCTGCGGCTTCACTCGGTGGAATAAATACCTTACTGGTGTGGAGGACCTGCTGGTAGGCCTTGGTATAGTCGGTGTACGAAGCTCCGCCCATGGCGCGGAGGATGCGTATCCGGTCCTCAATAGGCGGGTGCGTGCTGGTGAGGTTCTGGGCTGACATGCCCTGCTTGCGGAAGGGGTTGATGATGTACATCGGCGCGGTAGCCTGATTGGCTGACTTGAGCTGCTCGGTAGAGGCAGCGATTTTTTCCAGCGCCGAGGCAAGCCCTTCGGGGTATCTGGTATAAGAAGCCGAGGAGGCATCGGCCAGGTATTCTCGTCTGCGGGACAGCGCAAAGTAAATGAGCTGGGCGAAGATGGGAGCAAGTATCATAAGGACGATGGCCACAATGATGATTATGATGGCGCCGGCGCCGCCACCTGTAGACCTCCGTGTCCTGCCCATGCCGCCAAAAATCATAAACCGGGAGGCGTACCAGGACAGCATAACGATGGTGCCGAGAAGGACAGCGGCCATGGCCATTAGCAGCACATCACGGTTCCGGACGTGGGCCATCTCATGGCCGACGACCCCCTGAAGCTCATCCCGGTTGAGGTTCTGCAGCGCACCGGAGGTGACGGCCACCGAGGCTTTCTTGGGGTCCCGGCCGGTGGCGAAGGCGTTCATGGCCGGGTCGTCGACGATATAGACTTCGGGCATTTTCTCCAGTCCGGAGGCGATCTTCATCTCCTCGACGACGTTGAATAGGCGGGGGTGGTCTTCCGGGTTAATTTTTCTGGCCCGGGCGCTCGCCAGAAGTATGCTATCTCCCTGGAAGTATCCTATAAGGCTCATGATGGCCCATATCAGCATGGCTATTACCAGGCCGGCCGTGCCGCTACCGAAGTAATATCCGATGCCGAAACCCACCGCGGCCAGCAATATGCCCATGCCGATGACCAGGAAGATTGACCTTGTCCGGTTAGACTGTATTTGATGCCACATAGAGATAAATGCCAAACCACAAATAACAAATCCCAAACCACGTTTTAAGATTTGATTCGTGATTTATTCTAAATTCACTAAGTCAGCTGGACCTTCGGAACCTCTTTCTCTTCAGGTACGGTGACCTCGAAGAACTCGCCCTGCTTGAATCCGCCCATCGAGGCTACAACGTTCGACGGGAACATCTGTATCTGGTTGTTGTACCCCATCACCGCATCGTTGTAGAACTGTCGAGAGAAGCTGATTTTGTTCTCGGTGGATGCCAGCTCTTCCTGCAGGTTGGTGTAGGTCTCATTGGCCTTAAGGTTCGGGTACTGTTCGGCCACTGCCAGGAGGCGGTTCAAGGCCGAACTCAGTTCACCCTCCACCTTGCCGCGCTCTGCCGGTCCGGCCGAGGCTGCCTGCGTGGCCAGGGTGCGGGCCTTGATTATGGCTTCCAGCGTTTCGCGCTCATATTTCATGTAGCCCTTTACCGTCTCGATGAGGTTCGGTATCAAGTCATGTCGGCGTTTGAGCTGGACGTCTATCTGTGCCCAGGCGTTCTTCACCTGATTGCGCGACCGGACGAGACCGTTATAAATCCCAACGAATACAAAAATGAGAATTACTACGATGCCAATGATTATCCAGAGTGCTATCATGCATACCCCCTTTTTACGAATTTATTTTACGCCCTGGCTTTAAATGTCTCTGCCAGGAAACTCAGTACCTGATGCTGTGCTTCCTTGCCGACTGGCTTTTTCTTGGCCAGCTCCTTAACCAGCTGGGCAACTTCGCCGCCATCGAACCAGATGCCATCCTTCTGAATACAGGCGTCAATCAATATTTTGGGCTTGTCGCCAATGGTGGTCTTCTTCATTTTACGTCGGCAAATAGGGCATTTCCTTTGCTTTTCCTTGCTTTCCGCATCGGGATGGCCCAGTATGCTGGACAGCAAAAAATCCGGCGTATCCAACTCCAGGCAGTGGAGCAAAAGCTCCAGCTCGTCAGAATCAAACCAGACGCCAAGGCAATTGAGGCAATGATCCAGCTCTATATTTTTGTACTCAATTACTATCATGTCTTTATTGCAGATGGGACATATCATGTTCGTAACCCCCAAAGTTGCCAATAGTTTAGATTGCCTGTCGTGTCGTGTCAAGATATTTATAGTATAAAACGGTGGTGGTTTTGTCGTCAGGTATGATATATTTGTTTCAAGCGGAGGGCGATTATGGCACAAGGATATGAAGTAAATGACCTGGCCAAAGAAGATTCGTGGAGAATGTTCCGGATAATCGGAGAGCTGGTCGAAGGATTTGATGAACTTGCTGGCGTAGAACCCGCCATAACCATATATGGCTCGGCGCGATTGAAGGCCGACGATAAGCTCTATAGTGAGACAGAAGAAATAGCCCGGCGACTAGGTGAACTGGGGTTTAATATAATCACCGGAGGTGGCCCAGGCGTCATGGAAGCGGCCAACAAGGGCGCCGTAGAAGCCGGTGTTGGCTCGATAGGACTGAACATAGAGCTACCCGAAGAGCAGGCGCTTAACCCGTATACGACACAGTCGATTACGTTTCATCATTTCTTCGTCCGCAAGGTCATGCTGGTCAAATACGCCACTGCCTTCCTGATGATGCCCGGCGGACTGGGCACGCTGGATGAACTGACGGAAGTGCTGACCCTGATGCAAACGCACAAAATTAAACCGTTTCCGGTGGTGCTGTTCGATAGCAAATTCTGGAACGGCTTTTTAGACTGGCTGCATGGTCAAACATTGGCCCGAGGGTTTGTGTCGGAAGAAGACTTCGACCTGCTAAGAATGTGCGATACCCCCGATGAAGTCATTCAAACGGTCCAGCAGTGGTACATAAAGCGGGAAATCGTAGGCAGAAGGGCCGTGGCCAGGCAGGTTTAGCAGTCAACTATTCCAGAATAACCTGGTCCCGGTAGTCGGGAACGGAAACATTCCACTTCATGTTATCTGCGATGGCGGCTGCGAAATGGCGGATTACCAGCGGCTCCCCGTGAGTTATGAACAGTCGTCTGGGCGGTTTGCGGAAGCTGGATAGCCATTTAACCAGCTCGTCCTTATCGGCATGTGCTGAAAAACCGTTTATCTGCTGCACCCTGGCTTTGACCGGGTAGAACTGTCCGAATATCCTGACTTCCCTGGCGCCGTTCACTATCTCCCTGCCCAGGGTACCTGCCGCCTGATATCCGGCAAAGAGAATAGTGCTCTCCGGCCTGGTTATATTGGTTACCAGGTGATGTTTTATCCTGCCGCCGGTACACATACCTGAGCCGGCTATGATAATGGCCGTTCCCTTGATATGGTTTATGGCTTTGGACTCGCTGGCTGTCCTGGACAGATTCAGGCCCCGAAAGCTGAATGGAGAACCCTGCTCCATAAATCTGGTCATTTCTTCATCGAACAGTTCGGTATGATGCTCGAAAACCTGGTTGATGCTCAATGCCATGGGGCTGTCGACAAAAACTACCAGGTGCGGGATGATGCCCTGAAGGAGGAATTTATTTAGAAAGTACAGAATCTCCTGCGACCTTTCCAGAGCGAAGCTGGGAATAACAATGTTTCCGCCTGCCTTAACCGTGTCGTTAATTGCTTCAGCCATTTTGTCGGCAGCGGAGTTCAATGACTCCAGCAACCTGTCGCCGTAGGTGGACTCAATAAGGACATAGTCCGCTTCCGTGAACACTGTGGGATCCTGCAATATGGGTTTGTCCCACCGTCCGATGTCTCCAGAGAATAGAATCGACCTTTCCTCATTATTTTGCTTGATGTTGAGTTTTATCGACGCTGAGCCGAGTACATGGCCGGCATTGTAGAAGGTCGCCTGCACGTCCTTACCCAGCGGGACTGCCGTGTTGTAGGCTACAGATGAGAAATAGGGCAAGCTGGCCTTGGCGTCGTCTACGGTATAGAGGGGGACTTCGAGATATGGCCCTTTCCTCTTCTCCCGCAGGTGCCTCTTTCGCTTGAACTCGGCATCTTCCTCTTGCAGGTGCGCGGCGTCGAGGAGCATTATCTCGGTGATTTCATCGGTGGCCGCAGTGGTATAGATGGGACCGCGGAGGCCTTCGCGTACCAGCTTGGGCAGTAGACCACAGTGGTCAAGATGAGCATGAGTCAACAGAACACAGTCGAGTGAGCTGGGTGGAACCGGGAACGAAGCCCAGTTTCTGGTCACTAGTTCTCGTTCCTGATAAAGGCCGCAGTCGACCAGAACCCTGGTGTTGCCGGTATCGACCAGGTAAGACGAGCCGGTGACGCTTTGAGCCGCACCGAGAAAGGTAAGCTTTATCTGCATATTTTGAGATAATACCAGAAGCCACATAGTCGGGTAAAGGCGCATATGCATATAGTACCTTCGTACTGGTACGCAGGTTGGCACATTTTTTAGTTCTAATAGTCATTGACGTATACGTTCTTGCAGTGCTAGATTATGCTGGGTTGATTTGTGACCAAGGATTTTGAAAAGGAGTTGAGCTATGATCTCGTTCAAACCTACCGAAGAGCAACAAATGATCGTGACGCTGGTGAAGCAATTCGCCAACGACGAGATGCGGAAAATCTACAGGGAGTGCGATGAAAACGACGAAATTCCAGCCCATATTATCGAGACCGCCTGGTCTATGGGGCTGGTTTCATCGGCCATACCAGAAAAGTACGGGGGTCCGGGCGGAGAAAAATCGGCCGTAACCGGTGCCCTGCTAGCCGAGGAGCTGGCCTGGGGAGACCTGTCTATGGCCATGAATATTCTGTGCCCCGCTCTGGTAATCATGCCCCTTCTAGAACTGGGCACCGAGGAGCAGAAGCAGAAGTACCTTCCTGCTTTTTGCGGCGATAAATTCAGGGCTGCCAGTGCCGCTCTGATAGAGCCTAATTTTGAGTTCGACGCCGCAGCACTGAAGACAACCGCGAGTCTTAAGGGCAGTGGATATGTTCTGAAAGGGAAGAAGTGCTTTGTGCCGTTAGCTGCCGATGCCAACCCGCTAATCGTTTACGCAGCCGAGAAGGGCAAGACCTGCGGGTTTATCGTAGATCAAGGCATCGACGGATTGGAGATCGGCGAGCGGGAAAAGAATATGGGCATAAAAGCCCTGAACACTTATGAATTAAGCTTGAAGAACTGTAGCGTACCTGCGGAGAGTAAGCTTGGCGGCGCCAAGGGAGCCGATTTCAATCTGATAATGAACCGTTCCAGAGTGGCTCTGTCATCCATGGCGGTTGGCGTCGCCAGGGCAGCCTACGAGTACTCCAGGGACTACGCCAAGGACCGCGTTGCCTTCGGCGAGCCCATCGCCTCAAGGCAGGCAATCGCGTTCATGCTGGCCGAGATGGCTATTGAAGTTGATGCTACAAGGCTGATCACGTGGGAGGCTGCCTGGACGCTGGACAAAGGGAATGAGGCGACCAAGGAAGCTTCACTGGTTAAATCGTACGCGGACGATATGGTGCTGATGGTGACCGACCGCGCCGTACAGATACTGGGCGGTCACGGTTACATTCGCGAGCACCCGGTGGAGTTGTGGCTGAGGAACGGTCGAGGTTTTGCCACCTTCGATGGTATGGCCATTGTATAAAGGAGGAAGACAATGATAGATTTTGAATTAACACCCGAACAGAAAGACGCCGTGGCGGCGGCACATAAGATTGCTGAAGAGTGGTTGCGGCCCATAAGCCGTTACTATGATGAGCACGAGGATGAGAGCCCGTTAGAGCGAATTGATAGGGGATGGGACGGAAGGAAAGAAGGGACATTGATGGGTGGAATCGTGATGACCTCGGCGCTGAGGAACGAGGAGATGTTTTGAGGCTATGCAGGATTGGCTTTAGCGCTGCCGA
>Ga0116202_10001247_pt1 | contig 14903 bp, 10 predicted proteins | sample LakKivw325mmetaG_FD_94479 | JGI IMG/M metagenome (GOLD analysis project Ga0116202, IMG submission 94479) | Anoxic lake water microbial communities from Lake Kivu, Rwanda to study Microbial Dark Matter (Phase II) - Lake Kivu water 325m metaG | ecosystem: Environmental > Aquatic > Freshwater >...
GAGAAGAGGGCCGGCCGGGCCTGGTGGCGGATGAACGACATCACCTCTGCGTCTCCGACCAGATACCCGCCGATTGAAGCAAAGCTCTTGGAGAATGTGCCCATGATCAGGTCAACATCGGCCTCGACCCCGAAGTGCTCGGCGGTGCCGCGGCCGTGCCTGCCCATCACTCCGACCGCGTGGGCTTCGTCGACCATCAGCCTAGCGCCGTGCCGCTTGGCGATCGGCACCATCTGGTCGAGCGGGGCGAGGTCGCCTTCAACCGAGAATACGCCGTCGACCGCGATCAGGGTACCTCCGTCATGGTGGGTTGCCAGCACGTGGTTGAGCGAATGCATGTCGTTGTGGACGAACCGCTTCACCGTCCCGTAGGTCATTTGGCAACCGTCCATGATCGAGGCATGGTCCAGCTTGTCGGTCACTGCCATATCGCCACGCCTGACCAGCGCCGAGATCGCTCCGAGGTTGGCCGAGTAGCCGGTCGAAAAGATAACGCAGTCGTCCTTCTTGTAGAAAGCGGCGAGTTTCGCCTCGAGTTCGACGTGAATATCCAGGGTGCCGTTCCCAAGGCGCGAACCGGTGCAGCCGCTGCCGTACTTGCGGATCGCTGCGATCGCCGCTTCCTTCACCTTCGGGTGGGTGGTGAGACCCAGGTAGTTGTTCGACCCCATCATCAGCAGCTCCCGGCCGTGGATGACAACGCGGCGGTCCGGCTCTGAGCTTATCGGGGTAAAGTAGGGATAGTAGTGGTTGTCTTTGGCTTGCTGGACAATCTTAGCGAACTCCCGGCATTTGGCGAAAAGGTCCACGGCGGGATTTTAGGCCGCACCTTTCAAGTGTCAAGCGATGAAGCCCGGGGTTCAAACTGCCGGTTACTGCAACTGACCCGCCGGATGCGCGGCGCCCGCGGTTGGGGAGGGCTTGATTACCAGCCGCCGGCGGGCTATATTGACTGCGTGCTCGGACTGCTGCTGACGCTCGTCTGCGCCGCGCCTTCCCGCTCCGACTTCCGAACCCTGCGAGTGCTCTACACTTCGGATCTGCACGGCCGGAGCGCGCCGGGGATCGACTTCGCCTCGGCCGGCCTGCCGCGCCGGACCCTCGGCGGCTGGGACAACCTGCTGCGGCTGATTCGGAACGAGCGGACCGACGCGACACTGCTGCTGGATTGCGGGGATTTCGGGTTTGGTTCCCCGGGCGGCGACAGTTCCCAGGGCCGGGCCGCGGTCGATTTCATGAATGTGGCCGGGTACGACGCCGCGGTGCCCGGCCCGGCTGACTTCACCGGGGGCGCGGCGAACTTCGAGGTCATGGCCAGGACGGCGGCTTTCCCGATCCTGGCAGATCCCATGCTCGATATCGTTCTCCACCGTCGGGCCCCGTTCTTCCATCCTTACCTCATCAGGGACATCAAAGGCGTGAAGGTCGGCGTTATCGGGATCGCCGACCCGGACATTCCCCGGCTGAACCGGCGCATCGACGTCGGCGACTGGGTCATCGACGACCCGCTGGATCAGATGAGTCGCTACCTGCCGCTGGTGCTGGCGGATAGCGCGGACGTCATCGTCGTCATCGGGCATATTGACCCGGACGAGGGCTCAGCAATTGCCGACAGCTTCAGACAAGTTGACCTCGTCATTTGCCGCGGCGGCCCGGCTCTGGCCGAGAATCGCATGGCCGGCGCGGCAGCAACGCCGGTACTGACCCCTGCCGCCTTCGGCCAACGGCTCGGCGTAGCTGATGTCCTGTTCAACAAGACCGAGCGCAAGGTCTACGAGACCGGAGTTCGATTGCTCAACGTCGAGCCGGGGTCCGAATTCGACACCTCGGCTGCTGCGCGCTGGCTGCGCCGGACCGGCGCCGCGCTCAGCGACTCGGCTCTCGGTGCGAACCCGGCCGAGTATCCGCCGGACAGCGCCGGTCGGGTAGGCATCGGTGCGCTGGTCACCGAAGCCGTTCGAGCAAAGACGGGAGCCGACATCGCGGTTCTGCCGGCTTATGAGATTGAAGGTGGGCTTGGTACTGGCAGGCTGAGCCGTGAGCAGTTGTTCGACGCAGTGCCGTACTGCCGACCGCTGCGACTGCTGCCGATCGATGATACGACGCTGACGAAGCTGGTTGCGCCCGACAGCCTGGGGCCGCACGAACCAGCCCCGTTCATCGCCGGCGCCGACTACTTCGTCACCGGTGACACGACTCAGTGGCCGGAGGTATCGCAGGTGGCGAGAGCGCGCGTCAGGAGCCGGCGGCCGGGCATGTACAAGGTGGTGACAACCGAGCAGTGGCTTGAGCGTGCGGGGCTTCCCATCGAAGGCAGGCTGCTTCCTCAGAGTCTGACCGGAATCTGGACGGCCTACGCGATTGCGCAGGACACGCTGAGGCCGGCCCAGCCGGTTCGACTGTACCCGGCCACGCCCGGCATCGTTCGCCCGCAGTCGAGCGGGCCGGTCAATCTCAACACTGCCGACGCCGAGCTACTGCAGACCCTGCCGGGAATCGGCCCCAGGACGGCCGAGCGCATCATTCAATACCGCGAGACCGCGGGCCGGTTCGGTTCAGCGGAGGAAATCCAGAACGTGAAAGGGATCGGGCCGAAGAAGTACGAGGCGCTCAGGGCGCTCATCACGGTGCGCTAGCGCGGACCGAATCTCCAGTTTCCAGCAAAGGGCCGGTCCGAACGCTGCGATCTGTTCACTGACAACTGGTAACTCGTGCTCGCTGCCTCAGTACGTCCGCGCGTAGTAGATAACTGTGTCGGTGGGCTTACCGCAGACGATGCATTTGCCGGGTTTGCCCTGGTCAGTGGCAGGCATGTTGCGCGGAGTAGTCCTGGTTGCGTCGATCAACGCATTCTCGCATTCCTGTGACCGGCACCAGTGCACCCGGACATAGCCCGGCTTCGCCCCGAGCGCGGCTTTGAACTCATCGATAGAATCGGCGCTGGACGTGTGGGTGGCCACGAATTCACGGGCCCGTTTCAGCATGCCGGCCTGGACTTCATCGAGCAGCTTTCCCAGTTCGCCCGGCAGGGAGGCGAGCGGAACGAAACGTTTGCCGGAGCCATCGCGCGGGACGAGCACACACTGCTCTTTGGCCACGTCCTTGGGACCGATTTCGACCCGCACCGGTGCGCCGCGCATTTCGTGCTCGTTGTACTTCCAGCCGGCGGTCTGGGTGGTGCGGTCGTCGAGGTGGACCCGGTAGGCCCCGAGCTGCGTCCTGGTCTCGCGGCACTTGGTGAGCACGGCTTCGTCGTTCTTACCGAAGAGAATGGGCACGATCACCGCCTGGTAGGGTGCGACTCGCGGCGGCATGAACATACCCTTGTCGTCGCCGTGAGTCATGATCAGCGCACCCATCAGCCGTGTGGTCACGCCCCACGACGTGCCCCAGGGGCGCTTCTCGGTGTTGTCCTCATCCAGGTAGCGGATGTCGAATGCCTCGGCGAAGTGCTGACCGAGCAAATGCGACGTCCCGGCCTGCAGGGCCTGACCGTCGGGCATCAGCGCCTCAATCGAATAAGTGTCGACGGCACCGGGGAACTTCTCGGATTCGGGCTTGGCCCCCGCGAGCACCGGCACCGCGAGATCGTTCTCCACGAAGTCAACGTACAGGTCAAGGATTCTGAGCGTTTCGGCCTGGGCTTCCTCGAGCGTCCGATGCAGCGTATGGCCTTCCTGCCAGAGGAACTCGAGGGTGCGGAGGAAGAGGCGGGTGGCCTTTTCCCAGCGGAAAATATTACACCACTGGTTTATCAGCACCGGCAGGTCGCGGTAGCTTTTGACCCACTTGGCTTACATCGTATTGATTATCGCTTCGCTGGTCGGCCGGAGCGCGAGCCGCTCGGTTAGTTTCTCATCGCCGCCTTGGGTGACCCAGGCGACTTGGGGCGAGAAGCCCTTCACGTGCTCGGCCTCCTTGGTCAGGAAGCTCTCCGGGATGAGCGTGGGGAAATAGGCGTTGACGTGGCCGGCGTCCTTGATGCGCCGGTCCAGCCTGGCCTGGATGTTTTCCCACAGCGCGTAGCCGTATGGCCGAATGACCATGCAGCCGCGCACCGGGGCGTAGTCGGCCAGCTCGGCTTTCAGCACAACCGCGGTGTACCAGTCGGAGAAGCTCTCCGACTTGTGGGGAATCTCTTTGACGACGCCGTCTTCTTTCATAGTGGGCAATACTATCGGCAGTCGAAGGAGAGTCAAGGAAGCCGGACGGAGCCAACGGAGACGGACGCCCGTCAGGAAGCCGTGTCACCCGAAGCCGCCCGCGGTGAGCTGTCGCGGTCTGCCGTCAGCCGCTAGCCGTCAGCCGTCGGCCAATCTGCAGTCCACAATCGGCAAACTGAAATGCCTCCGGATGTGGTCCGATGCGCTTGCCTCGCCTCATCAGGCGGGGTGACTGCTCTTGGCTTCCAGCTAACCCTCGGCGGCAACCATGCGGACGTCCGATAGCTACAGGTAGTTTCGATGGGATAGTACCGCCTTGAAGAATAGACTGAATATGAGTTTGCCGCGATAAGCCACAGTAAAACAGTGATTTGAGTGTGACCGGGTCAGAATGAACCTCGCCTGGGGGAGCGGGCGGGAATGCGCTGTCGATTCCCGCCCGCGAGTTTGGTCGGAGCCTAGCGGCAGCCGCGGTGTTCCCAGTGACCGCGGAAGTCGTGGGTGATGTGGCGGCAGAGGCTGCGCGCCATGTCGCCATAGGCCTTTTCCGGGTCCTCGGCGTTGAAGGCGAAGTCGTGGCCGAACTTCTCGATTCCGGCGACCGTCCGTTCGTCGCGGGCCGAGTTGCTCCAGATGGTACCGCCGGTCGCGGTCTCGACCAGCCGAGCCGTAAGCCGCGCGTTGACCTTGGCCTCGAAACTCGCGTAGCCGGGACCGAAGCCGCAGCTCGGAGTAGCCTCGGCGACGTCGAGGTTGCCGGTGAACACCGTGTTCAGGTCATACTTGTCGCCGATGGCCTCTAGCGCATCCGGTCCAAGGTGAGTCATGCCGACGGCTTCGAGAACGTCCTTTTCAGTGCCCAGTTCGACAATCTTTATTTCGTCCTGGTCCTCGGTCACCGACTGGACAAACTTCTGGGTCACGAACTCACCCAGGTCGCCTTTGGCGTCCGTCTTGAATTCGATGATGCCAATGACCTCGTGCGGTTTGAGGTCGATCGCGGGCTGCACGTAGACGCGCGCGCAGCCAGTGAAGAGCAGGACTAGTGTGGTTACGAACGCTGCGGTTCTCACTTGAAGTCTCCTTTCATGCGGCTGGTTTGTAGAGGTCGACGCGAAATATACCGTCGAAACATTCCTTTTGTTCCACGAGAAGGCCGACCGAGTTCGCGAGGCTCGCGAACCATGACGGGTCCTGGTGCCGTCCGTCCCAACGAACACCATATCGAGTGTGGATGGTCTGGCCGGGAATCCTGGCCTCCACGTCAACCGCGAAAACATCTTTGCCCGGCAGGACAATTTCGGGAACGACCACGTCCCAGATGCGGATTCTGCCTCCCGGCTTCAGCACGCGGCAGGCCTCGCGCAGGACGGTCTCCTGGTCGCTGGCCTCGATGTAGAGGAAGGAGAAGAAAGCTGTGACTGTATCAAATGAGTCATCAACAAACTTGAGCTCGCGGCCGTCCATCACTATCTTGAGCGGGCCGGCCGGCGCCTCCTCCAACTCGCTCAGGTGCAGGTCGATCGCGACCACTCGGTTCCCGAACAGACGGCCGATGACACCTTCGCCGCCGCCACCGATGTCAAGAATCAGGCCGCGCGCATTGAACCCGGTGAGGTCCACCTGCTGGCCTTCGATGATGTGCCAGCGGTCGGTGTCAGGTGAGCTCATTGCGGAGCCGGAGGCGCGTTGCCTGCTTCGTCATTCACGTATCGTCACTCTTTCTCGACTACCGTAACCAACTGGTTGAGTCTGACTCCTTTGACAACGGCGCGGCTCTTCGGGCCGAACCGTACCTCGACGGTCAGGGGCGCGCCTGACCGGCCAAGGCCGAAGTGCTGGATGAGCGAGTTCTGGCTTGTCGTTCCTTTGCCGCCCTCGACCTCACGGATCTGCCGGCTCTTGCCCTGGGTGACAACAACCCGAGCGCCGATACCGGCACGGTTGAACTTCCTGCCTATGACGCGAACTTCGAGCCAATTGTTGCCGTTCTTCGTGTCGTTGCGGAAGAGTTTGACACCGGAGCCCGATCCGACCACAAGGTCCTCGTCGCCGTCGTTGTCGAAGTCGGCGAACGCGCAACCCCAGCCATTGAAGACCCGGGTGCCTGAGAGCCAGGTGGCCTCCTGGAATTGGCGATTGGCGATTGGCGATTGGCGATTGGCAACGGGAGAATCAGATGGCTGGTTGAGGTAGAGGAATGAACGGCGGCCTTCGTAGATGGAAGTGATGTAGAGGTCAAGGTCGCCGTCGTTGTCGACGTCGGCCCAAGCCGGGTCAGAGTGGGTCTCTTCATAGCGGATGCCGGAGGCAGCGCGAACGTCGCGGAAGGAAGGAGAGGCGAGGGGCGAGGGGTGGGGGACGAGGGACGAAGGACGAGTCACGGACGGTCCGAGACCGTTTTCGTACAGCATCGAGCGGTTGGAGAACTCGATGTAGCGTGGGTGGGCAAGGTTGCCGCAGAAGAGGTCGATGTCGCCATCGTTGTCGTAGTCCCCCCATTCCGAGCCGATGGTGTGTCCGTACCAGCCGTTCACCTCGTCACCGGCAACGCCGAGTTGGCCTGCGAGGTTGGTGAAGGTCGAGTCGTGGTTGTTCACCCATAGGAAGTTCTCGCACAGACGGTAGTTCGAGACGTAGCAGTCCTGATACCCGTCGTTGTTGAAGTCGCCCCAGTTTACACCCCGGCCAGCAAGGTCATTGCCGTAGGGCGGTGTGATGCCCGCCTTCTTCGTGACATCGGCGAAGTATCCGTGCTGGTTCTGGAAGAGCTGGTCCGGGTAGTACTCGTGCTTCTCCCAGTTTTCGTAGTTGGCGCAGTAGAGGTCCACCCAGCCGTCGTTGTCGAAGTCGGCAAAGCCGGCACCCTCAGTTGGGTACTCATTATCCGGCCCGCCGGCGCGGTCGGAGAGGAAAACGAACCTGCCGGAGTCGTTCTTGTAGAACCGGGCACCGCCTTCGCCGGCGGATACGTACAGGTCGAGCCAGCCGTCGTTACTGAAGTCGGCAAAGAGCCCGCCTCGACCGTTGGCCTTGGCGAGGCCGACCGAGTCGGTCACGTTGGTGAACCCGTGGCCCGAGTCGTTGCGGAACAGGACCGAGCCGTTCAGGAGCAGGTCCTGATATCCGTCATTGTTGTAGTCGCCCCAGGCAACGCGCGACTCGTGCCTATCCTTCAGTCCGAACGAGTCGGAGACATCGGCGAATACCGGCCCACCGTAGTAGAGGTCGGGGAAGATGGGCACAAACACGGGCTGATTCGTAGTGCCGTGCCCGCCATCTCCACCGCTGGACCAGGGTGGCAGACGCTTGAGGCCAGAGTCGGCACGGGATGTCCAGTAGTTGCGTGAGTCGCCTGCTTTCATTGCTCGTGTGTATGCGACTACTGCCGCGGCGACGTGACCCTGGGCTCCCTTGATCTCGCCAAGCAGGCAGTAGAACGGTCCGGGCGTGGCTTCTTGCTGCGGGTCCCATCGGAACTCGTTGATTGCCGTGGTGATCGAACTCTCGGCCGGAGCCAGCTTGCCCTGTAGCTTCAGGGCTTCGGCCAGCGCAAGCAGGGCAGAGCCGCGAAGCGGCGGATACTCGATATCCCACTGTTCTTGAGGCTTGTTGGGCGACTTCTTGGTCCGGGGTTCCCAGTCGAGGGCCTTGCGGGCGTAGGCTTCGGCGGTGACCGGGTCGAACCTGAGGCGGTTGAACAGGGCCGCCGCGTAGCGGTAGCGGAACGGGTCGGTCGGGTCATCGAGAATCATTTCGGCTGCGTCGGCGCGCAGGCCGGCCGTGTCGTTGAGCCCGAAGCGCGAACTCAGGAGGAACATGTAGAACGTCTGGCGCCATTCGGTGCGGGGCAGCCGGGCCAGGAAGCGCTTGATGAGGGGCACCTTGAGTGTGTCGTTGGTCCAGACCGGCGCGAGCGAGTCGTAGAAGGCATTGCCCGTGACCTCGTGGGCCCGGGGTGAGAAAGGAAACCGCTCCATCAGGAGCCAGCCGACCTTGGGAGCAAGCACCGTATCTGAGATGCTGAGGCCGTCCCAGGCAAGCGTCAGGGAGCGGGCCGTGGTTTCAGACAGGAACGCCGAGGCCTCGGCGGCGATGAGCCTCTTCGTCTCCGGTAGTTTGAGCGAGTCCTTCTCGTCACGCCGGTACAGCGCGTACCAGCGGCCGGTGATGGCCGAGTCAACGTGCGGATATTGCTCCAGGACGCGGTTCCACCAGGCAAGGCTTGAGTCAAACTTGTGCCAGTGGTCGTAGACTCGCGCAAGGTTGCTCATGTCCTCGATATCATTAACGTGGCGCGACAGGCGGTTCGTGTAGTAGTGGACCGCCGAGTCGTACGCCCGCCGTGGCAGGAAATCTTTTAGATTCGGCTGCGGAGCCGCGGATAGCACGCAGAGAAGAACCATCATCACCGTCACGGATGCCTCCAGTTAGTCTGCTGAGAAGCTAGACAACATCGGCCGTAAGTCAAGCGCGAGAGAAGGCGGACGAGCTTTGTCATTTGCCTCACTGCAGCTCAGTTCGGGTTAAGCCATTCGTGCGTCTTCTGCGGACGGCCCTTGCTTGACTTTGAGGGGTGTTTGAATAGCATCTGACACCGCAATGGCAACCCAATCTGAAGACATTATCGCCCTGGTCAAGAAGGCTGAGTCCGAGGCAGCCGAGGCCGTGAAACGCGCCGAGGAGGAGAGGCGACAGGCCGTGGCGCAGGCCGAACAACAGACCACGGCGGCCTTGGCCGGAGCGCGGGAACGCTGCAACCGGGAGCATAATTCCGCAATCGAGAGAGCCAAGGCCGAGGCGGCCGGGCTTGAGTCCAAGGCCCGGGCTGAAGCCGAGGCAGCGGCGCGCACCGTGCAGGAAGTGCCTGCCGACCGGTTGAACCGGGCTGCCGACCTGCTAGTGGAGAACCTGCGCCGGCAGTGGCAATAGAGAAAGTCACCAGGGTACTGGTCGCGGTTCATCAAGAGTACCGCGATTCGTTCTTGAAGAGGCTGCAGCGCCTGGGCGTGATGCACATCACGCAGACCGGGCCGGCCACAGCCGAGAGCCAGGCGAACGCGGACAGCCGACGCGTCATTCAGGCAATCGAGACAATCACTCCGCGCATCAGGAAGAAGAAGGGCGCCGGCGGCAAACAGGAGCTCTCGCACCGGGAATTCGATGATGTCGCCGCGAGCTTCGACTACTCGTCCGCGGTCGGTCGGCTGGCCGACCTCACCCGCGAGCAATCAGAACTTGAAACCCGCGTCCGGACGATCGAGACCGAGACCCGCCGGCTCGAGCCATGGGCCGGGTTCGACTATTCGCCGGCCGAGATGTACGGGATGGGCACCGTGACTGTGACGTTCGGCTGGTTCCCGGTTGAAGAGGATTTCCTCGCAGCCAGGGAGGCGCTCGAGGGCGGGCCGGGCGCAGTCGAGATGATCGGCCGGTCTGGGGACGAAGTGCGTGCGCTGGTTGCAGCTTTGCCGGGTGCTGCCGACCGCGTCAGCCGCATCTTGGGCAAGAACCGGTTCGAGGTCGTGGACCTGCGCAACGTCAAGGGCAGGCCGCGGAATGTGCTCGCCGGCCTCGCCCGGGATGAAGCCGCGGCAAGGGGACGCCTGCAGGAGATCGGCGCCGAGGTGGAGCAGCTCGGGGCGAGTCTGCCCAAGCTGAAGGTGGCGGCGGACGCACTGGCAAACGAGGAGGCGAGGAAAGCCACAGCCGCGGCACTGGCGAGGACTGAATCGGTGGTGCTGGTTCATGGCTGGGTACGCACGCGTGACTTGGGCAGGTTGAGCAGGCTGGTGGAGGAGAGCGGGGCCGCGGCGATGACCGAGGTCCAGCCGGCCGAGGGCGAGGAACAGCCGGTGGCGCTCGTCAACAGGCCGGTCTTCCGGCCGTTTGAGATGGTGCTGGAGCTCTTCAGCATGCCGTCGCCGACCGAACTCGACCCGACCTGGATTATCGCACCGTTCTTCGGGACTTTCTTCGCGCTCTGTCTTACCGACGCCGGATACGGGATCGTAGTAGCGCTGCTGACCTTCGTTCTGATGCGTAAGATGGGCACCAGCAACAAGCTGCTCGGTATCATCCTGTTCGGGGCAATCCTGACAATCCCGGCCGGGGCGCTCGTGGGCGGGTGGTTCGGCGACATGCCGGACCGGCTCGGCATCGGCTGGCTGCAGGCGTTCAAGAACACTCTCATGTGGTTCGACCCGGTCAAGGAGCCGATGAAGTTCTTCATCCTGTCGATTGGGCTCGGCTACCTGCAGATGATTGCGGGCATTGCGTTCGAGATTGCGGATTGCCTGCGGGTGCGCGACTACGGTGCGGGCCTGCTCGGGCAGTTGCCCTGGTTCCTGTCGTTGAACGCGCTGACGGCAAGGGTGGTGTTCGCGAAGTCGCTGCCCGGGTGGGCTATTGCCGCACTCATGGTCACGATTCTACTATCAGTAGCAGCGATCATTGTCTTCACCCAGCGCAGTCGCGAGACCGCGCTGAGCCAGACGCTCTGGTTCGCGCTCCTCGCCGCGTTCTTGGTTTTCATCGGCGCCAAACTGGGATGGCTGCCGAGTCAGTTCGGCCTCGCCAAATGGGGATTCTGGGCGGTGTACCTGGCTATGTTCGTCCATGCGATTGTCGCCACCATTCGTACCCGAAAGTTCAAGCCGGTGCCGCTCGGGCTCGGTGCCGCGGCCGCCGCGATCCTCGTCTTGTATTTCACGCACATGCTGCCGGCGTGGATACCGAGCCTTGCCGGCGTGCTCTTCTTCTTCCTGTCGCCGTCGAATGCATCGGTGCTTGGTCGGTTCCTGTGGGGCGGGTACGCGCTGTACGGCGCGACCGGGTACATCGGCGTGGTGCTGTCCTATATCAGGCTGATGGCCCTGGGCATGTGCACCGGCGGCGTTGCCGTGGCCATAAACGTGATAGCCTGGATGCTCCTGCCGATTCCGGTGGTCGGTATCTTGGGCGCGCTCATCGTGCTGGTAGTGGGGCATACCTACAACATCGCGGTGAACGTGCTGGGTGCCTTTGTCCATTCGCTCCGCCTGCAGTACGTCGAGTTCTTTCCAAGGTTCTACACCGGTGGCGGCGAGCGTTTCACCCCGTTCCGCGAGACCAATGAGTATGTGACCGTGAAGCAATAAGGAGGACTAGTGGTTGACCCGATTGGTTTGGCCATTGCTCTGCTCGGTTGTGTCGTGGCGGCCCTGCCGGCCGGAATCGGCTCGGCCATCGGCATCGGTTACGTTGCGAGAGTGTCCTCGGGCGTGCTTGCAGAGGACCCGAAGAAGTTCGGCAGCCTCTTTATCCTCGTCGCGCTGCCCGGCACCCAGGGATTCTACGGGTTTCTCGGCGCGTTTCTGGGCATGATGAAACTGGGCGTGCTCGGGAATCTGGTACCAATCACGCCCTGGCAGGGAGTGCAGATGTTCGCCGCCTGCCTGCCGGTCGGGATCGCCGGACTGGTTACGGCGATGTGGCAGGGCAGGGTCTGCGCAGCCGGCGCCGAGCTGGTGGCCAAACGTGCCTCTGAAGGCACCAAGGGTGTTATCTTCGGCGCGCTGGTCGAGACCTACGCCGTGCTCGGCCTGCTCGCGACTATCTTCCTCCAGATGGGTGTCAAGATTGGCTCGTAGTTCCCAGTTTCTGGTTGTTAGTAACAGGAACCAGAAACTAGAAACCAGGAACTAGTCATGGGCACCAACGAACTGCTCGAGAAGATACTGGCCGACGGCAGGGCCAAGTCGGCTGCCATCGGCGAGGAGCGTGATGTGGCGGTTGCTGAGACGCAGAAGCGGTCCGCTGCGGCAGTCGAGGTTATTGAATCCGACAACGCGGAGCGCACCCGGCGTGACTGCGATGCCATCATTGAGCGGGCCCGCAGCCAGGCGCGGCTCCTGCGCCGAAATGCCGTTCTGGCCGCACGCTGGCAGGTGCTGGACCGAGCGGTCGCCCAGGCCCGGAAGAAGGTCCTCGAAGACCCCGGGTACGCCGACTCAATAGCCAGGTTGGTGAAACGACATGCCCGTCCGGAATCGGTGGCATTGCTCTCGGAAGCCGATACTCGCTTGTTCGGGCCGCATTTGGGCGTGAAGCTCGGCCAGCCCGCGGCGATTGCGGGCGGAGTAATCATCCGGACCGGCAAAGAGGAGCTGAATTTCTCCCTGTCCGAGGCGCTCTCCGGACTGCGCGACGACCATACCCGCGACCTTTCGCAGATACTCTTCGGAGCCGAATAGAACACGAATCAGAATGCAGAGTGGCCCGGCATTCTGACTTCTGAACTCTGGTCTCTGACTTCTGAACTATCTGGTCCCTTTGTCTGTGTCCGGCCTCACCTTGTAGCCAAGCAGGCTGTCGGTCCCTTCGAACCAATCGGGCTCACCGACCTGGGAGGTGATGTCCGCGATACGCCGGTGCCGCGCGGCTGAGTTGTACTCGCCCGCGAAGGCGACTGCATTGGCGCGCGACCCATTGTAGAACCGCCAGAACAGGGTAGACGCGATAACCGAGGCACTCACCCAGTCGTCGCTCTTGGCCGCCACGACCGTCCAGGCCAGCGAGCCGGCTGTCACCGCAAAGGCAAGCAGGCCGGCGGCCGGCCGTCCTGCGTATGCCTCGCCGCTACCCGGGATGAATGAGGACATCACCGCGGCCCAGGTCGGGCTGCGAAGACGAATCCCCTGGTCGAGGCGAAGCCGGCTGGCGACATCGGGTCTGCCGGCAAGGTCGTAGCTGTTCGCGGCCGAGCTCAGGTCGCCGTCCTGCAGGCGGAGCCAGCCCAGCTCGGAGTTGAGTTCGGACCGGCGGGCCGAGTCACGGGTGAAGACGAGCAGGTCTGAAAGCTCGAAAGCTGCCAGGTCGTAGCGCCCGGCGTGCGAATAGAACCCCGCCAGTGCAGTCTGCGCCGGCTCGGCGATGTTCGGGTCGAGCCGACCGGCCTCGTGCAGTTCCTCGGCCGCGAGCTGTTGCTGACCAACTGCCGCCAGGCTCAAGCCGAGCTTTAGGTACGTCAGCCCGGCCGTGGCAGCATTCGTGTCCGTAGTCCACAATCGGCGCCGGAATTCCCGTCCAGCCTCGGAGTTGAAACCATGCCTGAGCAGGGAATCACCCAGAGACTTTTCAGACTTCAGATTGCAGATTGCAGACTGAGTGACGGCGGCAGGGAATTGTCCCTGGGGCGTGGTGTCGGGTTGGGCGGGCAGGGGCAGATTTGCAGACTGGAGGACCAGAACCAGGAACAGCGTCATTGGTGCCCGGACGCGGCGGTGTCCGACGGGACCGAGTCCAGCAGGACGTGGTAGTTCGGTTCCAACGACATGAGTCCGAAGAGCGAATCGGCGCGCTGGACGTAGCGATGCTCCTGCAGCAGGTTGTAATCGCGGGCCGCGATGTTGGCGCCGTACACGTTGCCTGCATAGAACAGAGCGGTGATGACGCCGAAGATGGACACCTTGACCCGGGTGCGGTCGCGCGTGGCCGGTTCGGCGGCAAACCACCAGGTCACCAGGCCGGTGCTGGCAACGGTCAGGAACGAATAGGCTCCGTCGCCGGCCCGGCCCGAGTAAGTCTGGCCGGCACCGGGCAGGAGCGCGGAGAGCAGCGTACTCACCAGCCGCGAGCGCCGCCGGATATCGCGGCCGGTCATCGAAGTCAGCTCGCGCGGGACATGACCGAAATGTCCCCCGCTTCGGATCGTGTCCCAAGCCGCATCGTCGCCGATGGCGCCAAGCGCTGATGCGCCTTCAGCGAAGCGATGCTGTCGGAAGTATGTCCAGCCTTCAAGCGCCGTGGCCTTCCTGGCGAGAGTCGGCGACGTGATTGAGCCGAGGACCGCACGAGCGCCGACGTAATCAGCCGCGGCGAAGTCGGCCCGGGCGATGCCGTACTGCTTGTAGTCCAGCACCGGCGGTGAGTTCAGGTCACCAAACGCGTGGCGCGCCTGCGCAAGGTCTCCGGCCTGCAGGTACGACTCACCAGCCATCAGACCCGCGTACCCGCTCAAGCGCGGGGACATGACCGCGCTGTCGGACAGGGGCTGCCGGAGCCAAACGTCCGACGTTTCGGATCGTGTCCCAAGCCATCTGACTCTGAGGTACTCGTCCGCAGCCTGCCAATACTCGCCCGACGAATACAGATAGTCGGCGAAGCCCAGAGCAGGAGGCGGCGGGCGATGGGACATGACCGACACGTCTGACGTTTCAGTTCGTGTCCCAGGCCCTTCAGCCTGCGCCGCGACCAGCAGTCCACGTTCGCCCGGTGGGTTGCGCCAGGCCACGTGGCACTCGACCGGGTCCGGCATCCTGCCGCTGACGACCTCGCCACGATAGTAGGTGTCGTAGTATGACCAGGCGAGAGAGTTGCAGCGCATCAGCCGATCGGCACCGATGAGAACTCCGGGCAGGAAGCCTTGCGTCTTGATGGCGGCCTTGGCGAACTGCGAGCATGTGGGGTGGAAGTTGCAGACGTTGGAGCCCTGCAGCGGAGAGAGAACAGCTTTGTAGGCGTTGATCATCCACTCGCCGGAAAGCGACAGCGCGTCGTAGCCGGCCAGGCATGTGCCGGCAAGCAGAAGGGCGAGGAAAGCAGTTTTCCGCAACTGGAGCCAGTATAGCCCAGTCAGAGCCTCAGTCAAACACACGGGAGCTTGATTCCGGCGTGCCTTCGGCACGCCGCAATCATGCACCGGCCCCTTCCGACACCGGACGTTCTCGGATTCAGCCCCGGCAGCCCGACAGCACCCCC
>Ga0116202_10001248_pt1 | contig 14897 bp, 18 predicted proteins | sample LakKivw325mmetaG_FD_94479 | JGI IMG/M metagenome (GOLD analysis project Ga0116202, IMG submission 94479) | Anoxic lake water microbial communities from Lake Kivu, Rwanda to study Microbial Dark Matter (Phase II) - Lake Kivu water 325m metaG | ecosystem: Environmental > Aquatic > Freshwater >...
GTGAATAGGTGGAGACATGGTCCGTTTGAAGCGCTCTGGTTACAGGTGCCAAAAGAACAAAGAGTAACAGAGTGGCGACCACCAGTGTTTTCCGAGAGATTCCGTTGTTTGGCGCTGAGTTTCTTGATTCGAGAACGTTATTGTATTTCATGTGATACATTGCTGTTCACAGATAGCCCCTACAATCGTCTTGGTACTTAAACGTTTCCTATGAGGTACAATACCGTTCCATTACGAGCAACGTAGATAAAGGCACAACCATCAAGAATCCCCTTGCCTTGCATGGGTTTAGAAACCATGCTTTGGAGTTTTGACGACACGGTGGGGTCGTTGGGATCTTGACCGACTGCAACGTTGGGGTTAAACTGTCTTGAGTACTATAAACTTGTCATAAAGTAAAGCTTATTTGACTATATGTCATGTATACTTTACGTGGAGAATGACTCTCAATGGACATTGGAAGTTACAGACGGTATCTGGCGTCACTGACGACAATTCTTGCAGCTGTTGTTGCATGGTCAGTGATATCGCAGAACATGATGCTTGCAGTAGCTGCAATTTCGACAAGCATGATCCTACTGTACTTGCTCAGGAAGAGAGTGAAGGAAGTAATGATCGATGAAAGAGTTCACAGAATAAGCGAAATGGCTTCAAGAACTTCGCTACAAATTTTTGGGTGGGTGAGTGCTGCATCCGCTTTCATTTTGATTGTCTTTGGAAAGGGCATTTCCACAGGTTTCGAACAAGCAGGATATACGTTGGCTTATGCAACATGCGCATTGTTGCTGCTGTACTCTGTTTTCTACAAGTACTATGGAAACAAGTTCGGCGATTGATGTGAAGAATAAGCTCAGGGTCTACAGGGCAATGCACGATTTGACTCAGGAAGCACTTGCGGACAAAGTAGGGGTAACGAGACAGACGATCATATCGATAGAAAAGGGAAATTATGATCCTTCACTTGGATTAGCCTTCAAAATAGCTGGATTCTTCCAAGTTAGAATTGAAGAAGTCTTTGTTCCCGAATAGAAAGTTGACTCGTATCTTACTTTCTGGACTCTCGTCGCAAATGGCGGCTGGAAAAGAATCTTCCCGAGACTGAGCGAAAAATGGGATCTTATCCGATGTTTGCTTTCCGTGTAAACTGTCTGATGGGTGTCAGTCTTGGAATGGTGTCAGTTCAAGCTATGGTATGGAAAAAATGTCAATCTTGAAGAGCTTTACACATTCAGAAAATCATTGTTTCCCATTCTAGATCGATATGCTATTGAAAATTTCTTGGTTCTAAACGAGCCTGAAGCGATGTACTTCAGGGTAGAAGCAAAGACTGAGCATCTGAAGGAAATAGGAGAAGCACTCAATACGCTAGTCACACAATCAGGAAACCTCTTCTCCAACGTCACCTTTGAGAAATGGGACCCAGAACAGGATGCACAAGAGAGGATCTTAAGAGCGGCTCAGCACCTCGGATTGAAACTGGAAGATCGCAGGGCGTGAACCTCTCAATCATCAATGGATACCAACCGTTGACAATCTGGATCTAAAGACTAAGGAATTTGCAACATTTATGTCGAGAGTCTTAGGGAAGTTTACGAGAGCATATGTTGAACAAATGCCTAGATATGTCGATGACAGATGGCTTCTGTCGGTACTGGTTCATCTGATTCTGGACTCAATCTCGATAGATCAATTGCAGGAACAGGGCATCAGAGATTTTCCATTTGCATAGAGGATAAGGTAGCCTTGAACCTCCTTTTCGGCCCAAATCGTCTTATGAGAGGCCTCAGAGTCCCAGAGAAGTGAGATTAGACCATCGTATTGCTCGGGCCTACTATTGGGGATACATCCCTGACCTAAGAATCCGCATGAACAAAGATACTGCAAAAACGAGAAAGATCCAAAGGTTGTTTAACCCCGATGATAAGGTGGGGTCGGTGGGATTTGAACCCACGACCTCCTGGGCTCACGCCTTTAGGGTCCCGAGCCAGGTATCCTAACCAATCTAGACTACGACCCCACGTTCTCTTCCAAAGGATAGGTGCATGTTAAAATTGCTTTCTTCAGAATTTAGGAGATAGCTTTTAGTTGACTCACGTTTCCAAGATACGTTCCATCAAGCATGTGAACTTCAGCCTTCTCCATATCGATGCTTTGTGAACGCAGTATTGGACCTATGTACTCTTGTCTGAGTCTTGACTTGGTCCAAGATCCTCTTCTGTTTATGGCTTGCCCACCGATGAAGTCATTGAAGCACGGTAGTATTATGCACTTTGAAGTTTTGAGTTCAACACTAAAACGTTCTCTTAGCTCAGTCTCTACTGAATGAACCATCTTTATTTTCAGGCGTTTTAGAAGTGCTTGAGCAAGATTCTTTCTGTTGCACTCGGCTTTGACCCAAACCTGCCTCACAGCTCTCAGACCCAAAGGATCTGAGAAGACCACTACTGGATGAACATGACCCATCACCAAAGTTGAACAGCTCAAGAGTTCTGGTGATGGCCAAGCGTGACCGTGCACAAGCGCCACATCTCCAAGCACATTCACTCCGGAGGTTGGTAGAATCAGAACATCTCTAGGGGTTGATGGTTCCAGATTACCGTCATGGATTCCAGGCACTACCTTGACTGTGGGAACCAGTCTGATTGCTTTCTCAAGAAATTCAGGCACGTCCCGCCATTCCTCAGGTTCGACTTTGGCAACCGCGTGTTTCACGTCGCCCAATATCACTAGTTCGGTAGGTGACACGACACGAACGATCTGTTCAAGCTTCTGTACGAGTTTCGTCGTTTGCGATGGGATGTGTATTCCCTGTTCAGATAGCGCGACCTCCCATCCTATATGAAGGTCGGCTATCACTAGTATCCGGTCCGCCTCGTTTCGGATCAGCAAAGCAGGATAGGGGCTGACTGGTTCAAGGACTGGTTGCAGGTTGTCATGCCTCCCGAAAGACTCTGATATTGTTGATATCACTTGGAAAATTGCATGTTAAACGTTTTTACCACAGATTTCCGTAGCTCTTTTGAGTAAACCCTCAGAGATTGCTGTGGATGTCTAAGCCTGGCACGAAGGAACTGGAATTCTTACAGAGGATCTGTGACAGAATTCAAGAGACTGGAGAACTTCCTAGCCAACGCGATTTGAAGCTTCAGCCTTCCTTCCAGAAGAGGTTAGAGAAGGCTGTGAGAATTGTGGAGAATCGATCTGTCAGTAAATACACGTTTACTCCAAGCGGGAGAATTGTCTGGACGGTTAAGGGTCGATCCGGGGAGTATCAGACAATTCCTGAGACAAATTTCTGCAGTTGTGACGATTTCTATTTTAGAGTAATGGGGTTCAAAAGGCAGGTCTGCTATCACATAATCGCCCAGAAGATTGCAGATATCCTGAAACTCTACATTGAACATGCATTGAAGGACAGTGACTATGACCGGATAACGGAGAAGTGGAGGCTGAAAGAATCTTCAGCAAGCGAAGAGTAGAAGCTATGTTTTTAAACACAAAGAAGCATGTTAACGGCGCAATTTGAGGCGGACCATTTGACACCTGACGAGTTCTACAGCGTGGTTCAAATGACGAGTCTGGTTCTAGTATTCGTTACGATGTTGCTGCTCTTCGCTCACATAGCCTATGAACGAACTGAGAAGACGTAGTTACAGAGGTTTCTAAACAACTCAATCGATCATGTGGTTTGGATGCTGTTCTACTAGCATTCGGAATATTCAATAGAGTAGAATATTTGTCAGTGTGTCAACTCTTCGAGAACTGAAAATGAATGTCAGATAGCGTATTTTCTCTTCTCAAGAAGCCGATCAGGTCTAAGCTGGAGAAGGAAGAGGTAACTGTTCCAAGTGAAATTCAGAAGCTGGCGATTCCGGCCATACTCAGCGGTAGGAATACACTGATAATCGCTCCTACTGGAACTGGCAAAACATACGCGGCCGTGCTGCCGGTGCTCGACCTTTTTCTTTCTGCAAGAGCCGACATGAAAGGTCATGGCATTTCGATTCTCTATGTTACTCCTCTTCGAGCGTTGAACCGAGACCTTCTAAGAAGACTCTCTGAGATGGGTCAGGATCTGGATGTTGATATTCAGGTCAGACATGGCGACACTCCGGCCAGAACAAGAATGTTGCAGGCAAAGTTTCCTCCTGACATGCTAATTACGACGCCTGAGACGTTGCAAGCGATTCTACCTGGAAAGAAGATGAGAATGCATCTCAAGAGCGTGCGATGGGTAATAGTGGATGAGATTCATGAACTCGTTACCGACAAGAGAGGCGTTCAGCTTTCGGTAGCTCTTGAAAGACTTGAAGAACTTGTGGGAAAACCATTCCAGCGGATAGGTCTCTCAGCAACTATCGGTGACGTAGAAAAAGTCGCAAGTTTTCTCGGAGGATTGGGGAGAGACGTACAGATCTTGAAGGCTGAGCATCTCAAGAAACTGCGAGTAGACGTTGAATTCTTGGCACCCTCCAAGAACGACGATGATAAGGCCTCTGAACTCGGAATCCCGCCAGCCACTGTGGCCAGAGTCAAGAGAATCTGTGAAATGATAAACGAACATAAGTCCAGTCTTGTCTTCACAAATACACGGGAACATGCGGAGGCGTTAGGAGTACAGATCCAAGCGATTTGCGGCGACATCCCTGTCAAGGTCCATCATGGATCGCTGTCGCGAGAAATACGTGAAGAAGTCGAACGAAGCTTTCAAGCCGGTTCAACGAGAAGTGTGGTTTGCACTTCATCCTTGGAATTGGGAATTGACGTGGGCTCTGTGGACTTCATCATTCAGTTCATGTCCCCACGACAGGCGACTCGACTGATCCAGCGAGTTGGAAGAAGTGGACACAGGGTCGAGGCTGAGTCGAGAGGATGTATCGTATCGGCTTGGGCCGATGATATTCTAGAATCGTCTGTGATTGTAGATCACTCCATTCAAGAGATTTTGGAACCTTCAAAGATACACATGAACGCACTTGATGTGCTGGCTCACCAAATCGTCGGGATAACGCTGGATGTCAGACCTGTAACTCTTGAAGATGTCTATGGAATAGTGAGGAAAGCGTATCCCTACAAAGACCTTCAGATCGAGGTGTTCACAGCCACAATTCAACAATTGGTGAATGAGAGACTTTTGAGGAGCCGAGATGGTAGGCTTCAGCCTGTTTTTCCGAAGGTCTACTCTTACTATTATGAAAACCTCTCCGTAATACCTGATGTGAAACGGTACACAGTTATCGACTTTGTGAGAAAGCGTAGGATTGGGACCCTAGATCAAGAGTTTGTAGCGCGCAGATGCAAATCGGGCAATGAATTTGTGATGCATGGTCAAACTTGGAAGGTGATTGTGGTCAACGAGCAGGATCTGTCGGTTCAAGTTGAGCCGACAAACCCAAGTCTAAATGCGATCCCGAGTTGGGAGGGAGAGATAATACCTGTGGATTTTCTTGTTGCAACAAAGGTGGGCCAGCTAAGAGAGACTCTTGCAGAAGAATCGGAAACCGATAAGCAAATAGAACTTCAGACCAGTTTTCACGTTAACGAGTTAGCCATCTCCAAGATCTTGGACACTATTAGAACGCAGAAGAAAGATTATCCAATTCCAACAGCTAAGAGAATCGTTGTAGAGAACTATGAGAACTGCACAGTGGTCCATTCGTGTTTTGGAAACCTCGTTAACGAGACTCTGGCTATCGCGTTGGCGACACTTCTTAGCGCAAAACTAGGAGTGAACATCACCACGCAGACTGACGCCTATCGAACAGCATTGATAAGCCCTTATGGAATCGAACCTTCTATAGTGGCAAAGGAACTTTCCAAGCTCACGCCTGAGGATTTGAAATCCATCATAGATGAGGCAATTCATAGAACGGATCTATTCGCATGGAGAAACTGGCACGTTGCAAGAAGATTTGGAGCCGTTCAGAAGTCAGCAGACTACAAATCATCGAGAGGTAGGCTACTGGCAGATGTGTATAGGGAATCCCCTATTGGAAGCGAAACAAGAAATGAGATCTACTTGGAGAAACTGGACCTAGAGAATGCGACAACAGTGCTTTCGAAGGTTCAGAGTCATGAGATAACTATCGATGTCACAGAGCAGATAGGAGAAGTCTGCTCTCCACTTGCGCTTCCAATGATAGACAAGATAGTCCCGCATGGAATGCTCAGACCAGCGGTGCCAACATCTTCACTTGTCGAGATTATTAGAGAACGTCTCGAATCTCAGACGGTTCGATTTGTCTGCATATTCAATGCTGATTGGGATGCAATCAGAGTTGTGAAGACTTTACCCGAAAGGATAAAGTGCCCACATTGCAGGTCAACGCTGGTGGCCGCTACCTACCGCACAGACAACGACCTCATCGCAATCTCCAGAAAGAAAAAACATGGAAGGAGCCTGTCTGATTTGGAGAGAGAACATTGGGACAGGGCGTGGCGGTCCGCTAGTCTGGTTCAGGTGTCAGGAAGGAAAGCCGTACTTGCAATGAGCGGGAGAGGCGTTGGGCCTGTGACTGCAGCTAGAATCTTAAGGAAGTCGTTCAGGAATGATAACGAGTTCTACGTGGAAATACTCAAGGCCGAAAGGGAATATGCTCGAACCAGACTCTTCTGGGATTGACAGATCGGAACACTGAGACCTGCATTATCTCTTATAGAACCTTTTTAAGCGTATCACGAAAGAATGTTTGAATGGGTAATGAATGGTTGCCCACAGCGTTTGTTCTAGTCAACGCGGAACTCGGTTACGAAGAAGAAGTGATACGTGAAATCAGAAAGCTTACGGATGTCAAGGAAGCCCATTTGGTCTATGGAATGTATGACATCATAGTCAAGATCGAAGGTCCCTCAGTGGAAAAAGTGAAGGAGACTGTGAACTCGAAGATTAGGAAGATGGACAAGATACGTTCCACTCTTACAATGATCGCTCCGTAGATTCGCTGGTGTGCCATGGATAACTCAACCTTTTTTCTTCTTCTAGAAACACCAAGTACGAGAGGTAGATGACCTCCCTTCACAAATTGTTCTAGACACAATCGAATGAGATCGATCTAGAGGTATTCGCATCAAATGGGAAGTGAAGAGGTCATCAAGAGGATACTTGCGAAACGTCCTGACATTGCGAGATCCGTGCTTGAATCAATGATTGTGAAGAAGAAAGAAGCTTCTGGTGACCTCCTATCATTCGAAGGCGCAGCTCATCTTGTAGCCCAAGATTTTCTTGTGGAGACGTCCGTGACAAGAAAGGATGGCCTCAAGATTTCCGATATGGTCCCACAACTCGGCGATGCCACACTCATTGCGCGCGTCGTTGCTGCTTGGCCCAAACAGAGGTTTAAGAGAAAGGATGAAACAGAGGGAACTTTCATTCGACTTCTCCTTGGGGATAAGACTGGAACGCTCACTTGCCTAGTATGGAACTCTAACACAATACAGACCTTGGAATCAAGTGACATAGAAGGGAAAATGGTGAGAGTGGCTCACGGATACACACGTGAAGGATTGTCAGATAGAGTTGAACTTCACGTGGGAGACCGAGGAGACGTTACGTTACTTACCGAAACTGCTGAAGCCGAGTCTCATCCGCCTGTTGAAGCGTTCATAAAAAGTGTAGATCAGCTCTCGGATCAAGACCAAATTTCCAGTCTTCAAGGAACTGTCGTGGCCATGCCAGTTATCTCTTCGTTCGAAAAAGACGGGATCGCAGGCACTGTCATCAGGATGTTGATCGAAGATAGTACTGGTAGTGCAACTGTTGTGGCTTGGAACGAGAAGGCAGATGAGCTTAAGACCGTCAGGGTGGGCGACACGACCCGCGTGATGAATGGCAGAGTAAGAAGGTCCGCAGACGGGCAATTCGAGTTGCATTTGGATAAGCGAAGCCTAGTTAGATTACTCGGAACTCCGAGGAAACTGCCATCATCAAAACCTTCGGTTTCGATAGCTGAAATCAAGCCCACAAATCGATTGGTGAACGTCGTGGGCCGGGTATTATCTACCGCATCCGCTCGAGAGATCCAGACGAAATCAGGAGAAAAATTGCGAGTTTCAAGCATTCTGATCGGCGATAAGACTGGATTGGTTCCTGTGACACTTTGGAGAGGAAAAGCGGAGTTGGCGGACAGATTGAAGGAGGACACCGTAGTTTTTATCGAGAATGCTCAGACTCGGGAGAGATATGACGAAGTCGGTTTAGACGTTGGTGAGTCGGGAAACGCGATCTTTGATTCGGACTTGCTGAACATGTCGGGTCCAGGGCAGCCGCCTATCACGCAGATCGGACAGTTGAAGAAGAATAAGGCCCCGATCATCGTAGAGGGTGTGATCGTTGAAGAAGCCGTGCTTAAGGAAGTGGAACTTAAGAATGGAAGCAAAACACAACTCGCAACCTTCAGGATCAGGGATGCAAGCGAAACCGTTAGAGTCACTTTTTGGAGAGACTTGGCTAAGGTTGCAAAGCCACTGAAAAAAGGAGACCGAGTCAGGATTATAGGAGTAAGAACGAAAGAAGGGTTCTCAGACAAGTGGGAACTACATTCAAGTTCGCTAACATCTTTGAAATTGATTGGCAAGGAACCCGTGGGTACCCCAAGCGCAGACAATTCAAATTCTGTTTTGTTAGAATAAAACTAGAAGTTGATCGAGCTGAATTAGATTGCTTGCGATGAAAGTTGGCAGAGATGTCTTCGACTATATAAACAGCATGAGGAACCCCGCTGTAAAACAGAAGACGAAAAAAAGAATCCAAGAATACAATGTCAATCCAAACATTGTCGAAAGCTTCGAAAGAGTTGAGGAGAAAATCTTCTTCGTCATCATATCGGCGGAATGGTCATCGGAAGGCCAAACCTGTATTTCAAGCATCGCCAAACTCTTAACAAGCACCAATAACGCTAACTTGGTCGCCAAGGTCTTGGATTACAACCGTAACCAAGACATTGTCGAAGAACTTCGAGTGAGACGACCCCCTACGGTAATTGTCTACGACCGACAACAACACGAACTCGGAAGATACGTGCAAGATACATCGAGATTCTCGACTGTGGAAGAAGAAATACTCGACATCCTCAGGAGAGCCAATAAGATCAGCTACTCTGAAACACTGCGCTTCGGTTAGATGAAAAGTCTCTAGAGAACCCCATGAAACGATCTGTCGATGCGTCTCACGATGTCGAATTTTTTCGAGAGATAGTCTTAAAAGCTTCTTACATGGTTTCAAATAATTCTATTGGAGGAAAAAGAAGATTCAAAATTGGTGGAGAGGCTATATCCTTACAAGCACATAGTCGCGACGTTTTTCGGCTGTGAAGCCAACCTCCTCGATAGAGACAACTTCCTCAAAGCTTCCCTTCTCGCTATTAACAAAGCAAACATGGCTCTTGCAGATGTTCCAAAAAATCCACTCGTCTACAAAGTCGATGAAGACATAATGGGTGGTGGCGTAAGTGTTAACGCGCTAATCACGACGAGCCATTTGACGGTTCATTCTGCTAAGGACTATTCATCTGTGGAATTCGACTGTGCAACGTGTGGTCCCGAAAGTCGCCCCGAAGAAGCTTTCAGAGTTTTCGAGGAATTCCTGAAACCAATGAAAGTGAAGATCTGGTTTAGGAAAGGAATATCAATTCTCTAGGAATACGATGCGCTATATTCTAAGCCCAACCTCAGTTAGCCTAGACCTACGGTAGACAATGCCGCTGGAGCAACGGATCCTGCCTTTGGATCGTCCGAGGCTTCCAAATTGTCTTAGAGATTATGCCCGCTACATATTCGGATAGAGTGGGAACTTTTTGCAGAGCTCCATGACTTGGCCGCGTATCTTTGCAAGCTGCTGGTTCTTCGATATATCTTGCTTGAATTTCTTAATGTACGCCGCTCTTTCATCCTTGTTCTCAGGTAACTGACAACCCTTAACCTCATTGACCACCTGAGCAATCCAACTGGCGATCAGTTCCATCTCTTTTTCCTTCATATTACGTGTCGTTATAGCTGGCGTGCCGAGTCGGATACCGCTTGGATAGAAGGGCGAGGAAGGTTCGGCGGGGATCGTGTTCTTGTTTACCGTGATGTTGGCAAGATCTAGGGCCTCTTGAACGAAGACTCCTTTGCCCTTACCATGGGGTGTAAGATCAATCAGAATCATGTGATTGTCTGTGCCGTTTGTCACAATCTTAACGCCGTTGTCCATCAAACCCTTAGCCAAAGCCCTCGAGTTCTTCACTATCTGTTGGCAATATGTCTTGAACTCTGGCTTCAACGCCTCGCCGAGCGTGACAGCGATGGCGGCCGTGGTGTGATCGTGTGGACCACCCTGTAGGCCGGGAAATATGGCTCTATCGATCTTCTCAGCAAGCTCGGGATCCTTCTTCAATCCCTTCTCCGTCACCATTATCATTCCTCCGCGTGGCCCCCGTAAAGTCTTGTGAGTCGTTGTGGTCACTATATGCGCGTAAGGAACTGGGCTCTTGTGAACCCCTGCCACCACGAGTCCTGCTATGTGAGCTATATCTGCGGCCAAGTAAGCACCGACACTATCTGCAATCTTTGCGAATTCCTCAAATGGAAACTCTCTAACATAAGCCGTCGATCCCACCCAGATAAGGCGAGGCTTATTCTCTTCTGCAAGTCTCTCTATTTCATCAAGATTCAAGTATCCATCCGGTCTCACGTGGTACGGGACACTCTTGAAGAACTGTCCAGTTACACTGACTTTCCAACCATGTGTCAAGTGCCCACCGTCTGGCAGATTCTGTCCCATGATGGTGTCACCAACTTTGCAAGTCGCGACGTAAACTGCAAAGTTCGCTGGGCTGCCAGAGTATGGTTGCACATTTGCGTGTGGAACGCCGAAAGCCTTCTTGGCTCGTTCAATCGCCAAGTTCTCGATGATGTCGATGAACTGGTTACCGCCATAGTATCTCTTTCCAGGATATCCTTCCGAATATTTGTTCGTACAAACAGAACCCATTGCCTCTAGGACTGATGGACTAGTGAAGTTCTCGGAAGGAATCATCTCCAAGCCGTTTCTCTGTCTGTTCAGCTCGTTTCTAATAATTCCGAAAATTTCAGGATCAGTCTTGCTGAGTGGATCTGAATTCATTTTGAGTCATCTTCCGAAACGTTGAACCAGCTCTTTGTTGGGGTTTCAACATAAACCTTTCCCAATCGCGGCCTTCTCACTTCCACGCCACTTGACTAGAACGTTTTTCAGCGTTTATGCTTCAAGATACCGGCTTCTGCCTAGCTTGCTGGGTTCTCGTGCAAACCGTTTCTAGTCTTTCCTATTTAGCAGAATCTCGATTGTTGATATGCTTGCAGGCTTTCCATCGAGTCGTGTGATTTCCTCGGATCCTATAGCTATGGATCCGATTTCAAGGTTCTTCATAAAAGATCTTCTAAGCATCTCAACAACATCAACGGCTTTCGAAATTGTTTGTCCCCGCGCCCGAACAACGACCTGTCTAACCCCATGATTCACCAGAGTGACACATGCAACGACATAGTTCATAACAGGTTTTCTGCCGATACGCACCATGTTGCCCTGATCCATCTTAATCCCCGATATCGAATTTGACCTGCGAGTCTTTGAAATTAGCTGAATCTATCAGAACATTGATTTGTTGGCTCTGCACGTTATAAGAGTAGCGTTGGCGAGTCATTTCAGACCCCGTAGCTTGGAGTTAGACTGTAGAATCAGTAAGGATGACTTTAAACAGCCATCGCATATTCATTCAGCGATGACTATTCCATGCGTGAAGAGAGTTCAGATAATCTAGAGTCGGCTGATGTTGCTAAAAGAGAGATCCAAAGAATCTACAACAAGGATCCTAGGAAGTGGCATATTCTATCCGGAAGGGACTCTCATGGCTACAATGATCTTGTAGTTATGCATGGGAGCGATCTTTGGATCATCAAAGAACAGTTGATAAACCCATACAAGAGCGTAGGTTTTGCTGTAAAGACGGTTGGAAAGACACATGACGTAGAGAACATTGAATCATGTCAATACGGTGTGAGACCAGTGACTCGAACACAGATTGATCAGATCGTCGAAACGATCAATTCGGGAAGAATCGCTCATGAAGTTCTTTCTGAAATCATGAATCGTAGTCCGGTCTCTATTCATGACATCATGAGATGCCCGGCTGCGATTCAAGGTCCGGTTGTGCATGTCAACCGACCGGGAGATCTTGTTTCGACAAAACAACGTGACCTGGATCTCAAGCTGAAGGTGGAGTTAGAGAAACTTCTGATGAGGAAATATCGGCAGACCGTCGTTCCGTACATATGAACTGATGAAGATTTTGCAACGCGCCCTGAACCCTAGACTGGAATAGCCAAGCCTTCTCTGACTGTGTCGAATACCACACAGGTTAACGTCTTCTCGATCCCTTTGATGGTTCTTAGTTTGTCTATTACAAATCTCCCTACGGCCCCAACATCTTCCGCCTTGACCTTGATGAGGAGATCCCAGTCTCCCGTGATTATGTGAACTTCTTGAACTTCAGCAAACTTAGAGGCCTCTTTGGCGATTTCTCTCTGAGACAACAGCGTCTCTCTATCGGTCTGTCTATAGGCGACGGATGTTAGGATGAAGGCAGTGGTTCCAACTCCTAGTTTGTCACCGTCAAGTACAGCCTTGTAGCCCTTGATCAGTCCCAAATCCTCCATTCTTCTCATCTTTGCATAGACGGTGGTGACTGGGCTACCAACCTTGGATGCCAATTCTCTCGTGGACAGCTTGCAGTTCTCTTGGAGCAAACGGAGAATTGCAAGATCTTTGTTATCCAATCTTGATGCCTGCATGGATGTACATTATACCATGGTGACTATAACTAATCAAGTTTCCTACAATTCTTGTGAGTATCTGCAATTTCTGTTCTGAAGAAGCAATCAAAGGCGTTGGAGCATGTCATTCCTAGAATATCTGGCTTCGCTTCTCACTGACTGAGTTATCTCACGGCCTGCGATGGTTTAGGAAGACAGAAAGGTAAAGAAGAGAAGACTAGGTAAGAGAGTCTAAAATTCTGGGATACGGTCGTGAGTAAGCGTTCACCAAACCAAGAGCGCGAGAGCGCCGCAATCAGTCCAACTGTATTTCACATGTTCGAGAAACTCATTGGAAAGAGGGTTCTCGCAATAATAGATAGAGACTTTGGTTTTGAAGGAATGCTAACGGCTGTTTCGATGAACCCATCTGGAATTTGGCTCTCAGACGCAGAGGCTGTTGTACTCAGATCTACTCTGGCGAGCCCTATACCTCAAGTCGTGAGCCGTGAGAAGAAACGTGAGCTATTTGTGCACCTAGACAGCGTCCTTAGACTTGAGACTATGCCCGAGGGCCAGTGAAGTGACAAAAGCCGAGAGGGTTGAGTGGATTTCGGGCGTGCGAGTGACTACCAAGAGCACTTGCATTCTCCTCGACCCCACAAATGGCAGAGAGACCAACCGAGCCACCCATCGATTCATATCGCATGCTCATGCCGACCACACGCAGAGTCTGTCAAGCCGCGGCCCGAAGTATGCGACACTGTCGACAAAACGGATCTATGAAGGAATCCGTGGAAAACCCATCATGGACTTCAAAGAGATCAAAGTCAATCATCCAGTCAAACTGGACGATGTTGAGGTCACTCCAATCAACGCGGGGCACATGTTGGGTTCTATCCAGTTCAAAATTGTGACAGCAAACACAACTCTGCTATACACAGGTGATTTGAATTGTGTCGACACACTCACCACAGAGCGAGCAGACGCCGTCAAATGTGATGTCTTGTTAATCGAAGCAACATTCGGGAATCCCTCATACATATTTCCAGACAGGGAAGACACCTACGCGAGAATTGTTGACTGGGCTACAAAACAAGCCATAGAAGGACACGTTCCGACCTTCCATGTCTACGCTGCTGGTAAAGCACAGGAGATTGTGAGACTCTTCAACATTTACACTCGGCTTCCAGTCATGGTCAGTCCTCCCGTATCCGCATCCAACGAAGCCTACGAATGTGAAGGGGTCAAATTGGTTTATGAGACGGTTGATGCTGAGGCCGCTCACAGGCTCTCCAGAAGGCTCCCTTACCTCTATGTGACAACGCCCTCCGATCATTTCGTTCCTGACAATTGTGTAAGAGCCACGGCTACCGGGTGGGCCCTCAGAGGCGCTTGGAACAGGTTTCCTAGTTTCCCTCTGAGTAGCCATGCAGATTTCAGACAGCTCGTAAAATTTGTCGAAGCGACAGGTGCCAGAACCGTCTACATATTCACGGGATATGGTGACATCTTTGCAGCATATCTCAAGAAAAGATTCGGAATTGATGCGCGTCCGATACCCTCATCAACCCAGAAAAGACTATTGGATTATCGTCACTAGAAACCGTCTAGGTGTCGAAGTCGAATTTCCGCCATTTATTTGATCATTACATAGGCGAACAGACTTACGGCTATAAGACCGACCGCCATCAATATGACGACTTCTGGCCTTACCTTTATGCCCGGAGTCTCTTCCTCAAAGAATCTCAATAGCCCTGCACTGGCAGCGGGCATAGGAGCCTCATCGCGTCTCCTTTTCTGTCTTCGACTCATGCGATCTCTACCGTGTGTTTGGTCGTATGGTCGACGACCCTTTAAAGTTATGTGAAATAGACTAAGCCTCGCGTATTGGCATTCTGATGAGAATTGCAGAGCCTCAAAGATTGATACGAAAAACCTACATTGAAAGGGACTCTGCAAGAGGTGTCAAGGTTACAGCTCTCTAGCTAACCTCAGAAATCGACGGACTTACTGACGCGTTGATCAAGCGTAACCAAGGAGTATTGAGAAGGGAAGATGTAGATGCCTTTGCCTCGCCGTGTAGTTTTGGCAATATCAATTATCAATAGGTGTCAGCATGGAAGAAC
>Ga0116202_10001249_pt1 | contig 14892 bp, 14 predicted proteins | sample LakKivw325mmetaG_FD_94479 | JGI IMG/M metagenome (GOLD analysis project Ga0116202, IMG submission 94479) | Anoxic lake water microbial communities from Lake Kivu, Rwanda to study Microbial Dark Matter (Phase II) - Lake Kivu water 325m metaG | ecosystem: Environmental > Aquatic > Freshwater >...
TATCAGGGGTCTAAAGTAAAAAAGACTTAGATTCCCGATTAATACATTCGGGAATGACGGATGGAAGACGTCACTTATCCTGTAAACTGTTAGGATGGCAGCCTACGGCGTAAGATGAAAAAATTCGAAACAAGATGCATACACTTGGAGAAAGAATCCAAGAGTATGGCATGAGGATCTCATCTTTTTATCTTTTCCAACTCAACACCTCAACCTCTCAACACCTCAACATTTTGAAATTTCCATTTTTATATGGTGCCACAACGTGGCATGAGGGTCTATTATCGATTTTCATTAAAAGCTTCAAAAAAGGCTAAAAGATTTTCAACCGGAATGTTGGCCTGAATGTTGTGAACTGAAGCGAATACAAAACCGCCATTGGGCTTGAAAGTTTCCATGAGACACTTTACTTCCTGGCGGATCTCATGTGGAGTTCCAAAGGGAAGCGTAGTCTGGGTGTTCACCCCTCCACCCCAGAAGGTGAAGTGCTGACCGAACCGCTTTTTGAGCTCTTCGGGATTCATCTTAGAAGCTGAAATTTGGACGGGATTGAGAATATCAAACCCGGCGTCTTGCATATCCGGAAGAAGGTCATAGACAGATCCGCAGGTATGGATGAACACTTTCCATTGAGTATTTTGGTGAATCCAGTCGTTCATTTTTTTGTGGAACGGCTTGAAGAGTTCTCGATAGAGAGCGGGAGAGATGAAGGGACAATTTTGAGATCCAAAATCCGTTCCGGAAAGAACGATCACCTGGATCATATCGCCGACGGCTTCATGCATAAGATTGAGATTTCTTAAACCGATCTCGGTCATGCGGGAAAAAACTTCTTTTAAAAAATTTTTACGGGTTGCGAGGGAGACATACCATTCCTCTACATCTCGAATCCCCTTGGGATTTTTCATTCCTGGACCGGGAACTAAGGCGATGTCACCCAGATTGGTTCCGGGAACACCTCCGCAAACGATGGCCAAATCGGTTTCTTCAAAAAGCTTTTTTGACGCCTGTTGATAAAAAACCAAATCCTCATCGCTCAGTTCATTATATTCTTCAATCTGATCTTCAACTCGAAGATCGCTATCGTCGGTGATCGGTTTCTGTCGGATAATCACATCGTGATAAAACCCATTTTTCGGCATTCTCATCGAAGCTGGTACCGAACGATCACCCTCGGGATATTGGAGAATATCACCATTTGGTTCGGGAATGGTGTTGAATTTGTTCGGAACCAAAACCGGTGTTCCATCAAAAAAGGTCCAAGATTTCCAATTTTCATTTTTAAACCCGAAAAAATTTTTAATTGTTGGTAAAGAAACGGTATCGATTCCCAACACTTTACGAAGATCGTCGTCAACTTCTCCTAACATTTGAAAGGGATCATACACTTTAACCGGTTCATCTTCTTTAATAAGTCCCAACGCCACTTTGAGTTTGTGGAGACTACTCACATGAATTCCACTAATCAAAGTTGATCCTAAATCCAGCGGGACCTTATCCGGTGATTGATGATTAATAGCAGCCATTACTCGTTCACGAGATGTCATAATCTGCCCTCCTCCTCTTTTTTCTTTTTTATCTTCCTGTATTCTCTTTCATTTTATATCGCTTTTTTAATTGCCTCAATTTCCTCATCAGTCATTTCTTTATCGAAACTTCTTAATCCTGAGACCTTAAAACCGTGCTTATTGGCAAGCTGGTTGATCTCTTTCACCTGTTCCACCTGGACTTCTTTCCCCAGGGTATAATCCTCAAATCGACCTTCCAGAGTGAGAACCATGGTTTCCGACATGCATGCGTAAGCTTTCCCGGGGGGATACCCAAAGTCCATCCCAAAGTCTGGATCACCAGGGACATCGACAATCCCACCTTCGATGACAAGAACATCTTTCCGGGTATGCATGATCTCTTTAGCAACATTCCGTGGTCGGGAGACATCACAGACTACCGCCCCCCGTTCAATCCAATCAGTACGAATGATATTGCCTATCGCCGACGTGACGGTCAGTATCACCCGTGATCCTTTGATGCCTTGTTCCACATCAGTAAAACCCGGTACGGACCGGTCGGTCAGTTGCTCGATTTCTGCTTGAATACGAGTGACTTTTTCCGGATCTCGACCCACCACTCTCACTTTCCTCCCCTCTTGAGCAAGGATTACTGCACACGCTTTGCCGATCGAGCCGGTCGCACCGACCACGGCAATTTCTTCCCGATCAAGATCGATAGCCATTTTTTGGGCGGCAAGTTTGGCAGCCTCGAGAGCGGTTGCCACCGTATAGCTATTGCCAGTGGTGACCGCAATCTTTAGTCCTTTTTTCGGGGTAATGCCGCCGTCACCAGCAACCGAAGTAAAAGCACCCAATCCGATTATTTTGGCACCATGTTGTTCCGCTAAGAGACCACAGTTATGGATTTGCTTGGCAACAAGGTCGAAAGGATATTCCACCAGGACGCGTGAGGTCATAGGCAGTCCGACGAACCATCCTTCGATTTCCTTTCCAGTGGCTGTCGATCGAACTCCGGTCACGTGAGCGAGAATAAAGGGAGAAATGCGAGAGGCAAGGAATTCCACCGTTCGGGAGGGGAAAAAACGCAAAATCTTCTTATGATCTTTAATGTCTTGGGCATCCATCGCATGAATAATGAATGCAAAACTGTCCACACAACCACCTTCTCAATCCATCATTATACTTATATAACCAATCGTGTCTCTATCCCACCATATCTTTGAGGGCTTTCAACATTGCCTGGGCATTTTCGAACATTTTCTTTTTGAGAAAAGCATTGATTAACGCTCCCACCAAGGGAAGCCCCAGGTCGTATTCGACTTCCAGTTCCATCCGGGTTTGATGGTCTGAAAGGGGAATGAATTTCCACACTCCCTGATAGACTTTAAAATCTCCCTCTAAAATGAAAAACCGGCACTCCTTATTGGCTTCGTCCCAAATATCCCGTTCGGTCCATTTCACTTCACGGCCTTGAAAGCTTCCTTTCCAGAAGCTATCGACTTCATTCCCGCTCTTTTTCAGAATTTTTACTTCCTGGAGATCAGGAAGAAATTTTGCCAGTTGTTCGATATTCTGAGCTTTGAAAAAAACCACATCCACCGGCTTGTCAATCTGAATGGTATCATTCACTTTTCCCATGGTTTTTAGTCTCCTCCGATTTCATTTAATAAAGCCTGCACCGAGATCAACGATTCTTGAAAGCGTGACAAAACGGTATCCAATTCTTCATAGGATATAGTAAGTGGTGGCTCGATGCGAATAACGGTAGGATTATTGAGGGTATAAGCGATTAAAACCCGGCGATGGGCCATTTCCATGGCAAAGAGTGAGGCAATATCCGGATCACTGAACTGAATGCCGATCAATAGGCCGATGCCGCGTACTTCCTGAATCAGCTCGCCGATTTCAGTTTGAATATCCTTCAATCGCTCTTTGACATATTGTCCTTTTGTCCAGGCGGTTTCAGGAATATTCTCTTCTTGAAGAATTTTAATCGTTTCGATTCCGGCAATACAGCTTAAGGGATTCCCGCCTAAAGTCGAGGAATGAATAAACGGATTTTCCTCAAATACTTTCCAGATTTCGGGAGTGCTGATAAAAGCCCCGATGGGTAACACACCACCTCCTAATCCCTTGGCCAATGTCATGATATCCGGTATGACCTCGAAGTGCTCGCACGCAAACATTTTTCCAGTACGACCCAATCCGGTCTGAATTTCATCTAAGATGAGCAAAGATCCTTTTTTCTCACAAATGGCTTTGACTCGTTTTAGATAGTCAGGGCTGGGAATGTTAATCCCCCCCTCCCCCTGGATTGGCTCCAAAATGACCGCTGCGGTCTCTTCGTCCACCACCATTTCCATGGCTTCGACATTATTGTATGGGACCTGGTAGGTTTCGGGCACACAGGGAAGGAAAGGCTTCTTATAGATATCCCGTCCAGAGATGCTCAACGAACCCATGGTTTTACCGTGAAAACTATTGTTGGCTGAAATGAGTTTTTTTCGTCCGGTATAAAAACGGGCTAGCTTAATGGCTCCTTCCACCGCTTCAGTACCACTATTGCCGAAAAATGAATATTGCAGATTCCCCGGAGTCACTTGAGCCAGCAATTCAGCGAGATCAGCCTGGTGTTTGTTAAACAAGGTACGAGTGGAGAGCGGAAGCCGGTCCAATTGCTCCTTCACCGCCTGGACTACCCGGGGATGGTTTCTCCCAACGTTGAATACTCCAAACCCGCCCAGGCAATCTATATATTCATTTCCGAAAATATCCCACACCTTTGATCCACTACTGGTCCATTCCACCGTATCTAACTGGGCAAATTTATAATATCGTGCCAGACCCGGGTTGATGTATTTCGCATATTTCTCCATAGTTTCTTCTACAATTTTCTTCTTATCGTCCATGATGACCTCCTCTCAAATCACTTACCACAAGGCATGTTCGTTGTTCAGTAAACATGATTTGAAGTATAATTCCCCACTTTCAAAAAGGAAGGATTATTCACCATCTACTGTATTTACATCATTCAAACCGAACGACCCGGGGTTGAATCCCCAAAGTTTTCATGAGCTGGAGATACTCTTCCGGGGGGATATCTTCCGGTCTCTTTTCAAGGATGGCAACAAAAATCGCTTGGAGAACATTGGCTCCAAACGATCGTCCATTCATTTCAGGTGTGGTGGTCACCAAAAGTTTCACGCCTAATTTCCGAAGAACCTCGATGTCGTTGCTGGTCACGGTGTTGGTGATAACGATCTTTCTCGTCATATTATCCGGCATAAATCGATAAATATACAAAAAATCACCAGCAACGATGTCGGCTCGTTCAAAAAGATGGGGAGCACGCGGGGAGCGTTCTTCTTGCTTTTTTCCAGTCGGGTACAACACATTCAGCGGGAGCCGTCTCAGCACCGGCATCATGACGATGGAGAGAAACCGCAGCGTAGAAAGCCGTGACAAGGGGATGGGAATTCCGAGAGCAAAAGGCATGTCACCGATGAGAAGCTTACACCCTTCTTGAGATAATGCTTCCGCTAATCCATAGCGATCCATACCGCTCATAAAAAGGGCGGTTTTCCCTTTTAATTTCATCCTCTCTTTTTCGACTAAAAAACGGGGGATTTGTCTTTCCCAGGTTTCTTTGAGTTCTCCCCCATCAACAATCGGGGTTTTCTTTAGAACCGAGACCATCCGAGTCATATCGACCACTTCATATTTATACCTACCAGCCCGGAGAAAAAGGTCGGCACCACCCAATCCAAAGGCATCGACTTTCCCGTCTAATTCACGTAAAACCTTCATAAACTTTTCTCGATCACCATCAACTCCAATTCTTTCTATGCTTACTTGATACCCCATCATTTCGATTTCGGCTTTATGATCACGACGCGAAGAACCCAGGCTTACACTCACTACTCTCTTACTTTTCATCACCTTCACCAGTTTGGGGGAATGTCAATCCACCCCCAAACACCGTCCCTGGTTCAATGGCAATTCCACAAGACATAATAATACCGTTGATTTGAGAAGTACTTCGACATACCACCTTTTCCGAACGGGCAAAACCATCCAGGACTCCCCAAACTTCTAAATTTTTCGATCGAATAAAAGCGTTGATTTTGCCATGACGGGTAATAATGACGATATCAGAATCAATCGAACCAGCATATTCCCCCTGAATCATTATTGTTCCTTCGCTTTGAAAGTGACCATTGAAATGTGTCAGGTCACCCAATATCGCAACATCTTTCACAGTTTCTTTATTTTTTATTAAGTTCATTAATAATTCTCAAACCTTCTAAGGTTAAAACCGGATTAAAGAAATCAATAAAATCGCAAAAGGTATGGAGAAAAATACCCCATCCACCAGTACCAACCACTCGTGCTTGGGGCGCAAATTCTTTTTTCATGTTTCCGATAATTTCACGACATAAACCGATATATCCATAAAAGATACCGGAATGCATAGCTTCTATGGTATTGTGTCCGATGCATCGTTCCGGGATTTCTACGTCGATGCGAGGTAACTTGGCGGTCTTTTCATAGAGCGCTTCCTCAGAAATACCAATCCCGGGGGCAATTGCTCCCCCCAGATATTCCCGATTGGCAGTAAGAGCACAGAAGGTAGTGGCAGTTCCAAAATCAACGATTACCAGGTCTCCACCATAGAGATGAGCTGCTGCCACCGCGTTTACGATTCGGTCAGCTCCTACATCTTTGGCTTCGGCTCGGATCGATAACCCAGTACGAATCCCAGGTCCGGTGACTAACAGAGCGGCTTCCCACCGTTTTTCAAACAGATCCTGTAAAGTATTTAGAACTGGTGGAACTACACAGGAAATGGTAACTTCTTTCACATCGTTCTTCCTGATGTTTTCTTCCTCGATGAGTTCTTTCAGGATATACCCCCACTCATCGCTGGTCCGACGAGAAGAGGTAGATACTCTCCAATGAGCCAGGAGTTTTTCCTGTTGAAAAACTCCAAAAGTGGTATGGGTATTCCCGACATCTATAGCGAGTAACATGGTCGTGATTTCTTCACCACCTTTTCAGTCCCTGTGTAGCATTATAATCTATCCTGGAAACTGTCACAGGATTCGATGTTTATCGTCACCCCTGAATGTTTCTATCAGGGGTCTAAAGTAAAAAAGACTTAGATTCCCGATTAATACATTTGGGAATGACGGATGGAAGACGTCACTTATCCTGTAAACTGTTAGGATGGCAGCCTAAGGCGTAAGATGAAAAAATTCGAAACAAGATGCATACACTTGGAGAAAGAATCCAAGAGTATGGCGTGAGGATCTCATCTTTTTATCTTTTCCAACTCAACACCTCAACATTTTGGTGTTTCCATCCTCACCTGGTGCTGCGTAGCAGCATGAGGGTCTATCCGTCATCCTCACTCTCGAACAAATTGACGCTGTAAAATTTTCACCAAGGGCAGAACGATAATGGCTGAAATAATAAGCTCGAGAGTCCCGTTGAGAACGATAATGGGAACGATTTGTTGCCAGGTAAAATTGCCGAATGCTACCGCCAGACCAAGCACCCCAATGGTATTGGTAAAAGTTGCCGCCAGACTGGATGCCACGATCCCCACGTTGTTCTTTTTCAAACCCAACCAGACATAATAGGCAATCACTCCGATGAAAATCCGGGGGATAAAACAGGCAACGAGGTTTACACCCAAAGCGAAGAAAAGATGCATGGTGGAAAAGGCGAGTATGAGTCCAACCAGAGCACCCACCACTGGACCCCCGATAATTCCTCCCACGATTGCAGGAATATGCATGGTGGTTGCTGAACCCGACAGATTCGGCACCGGGATGAGTCCTATTGGGGTCACGCTTAAAATAACTGAAATTGCCCCTAATACTCCCGCTAAAACAACTTTCTTGGTTTGCAATTTCATCGATAATCCCTCCGTTCCAGTTCTCAGTTTGAGATACCAGACGGATAAAGCATCCTTTATCCATCTCTCATCGCCCCTTTTCAGGGTCGACGGAAAAAAATTTAAAACAGCGAATGATAAATGGTGAGTAGACATTCATGCCAGGAAAATACTCTGGCACCATCTGAATCTACTGCCTATTCATGTCTTTTATTATATCACTTCGTGAAGGAAGGCCAGGGACACCTTGAGAAAGGAGGACAGAATGGAGAACGGCTTCGGTGACGCTTTGATAGAGACCCTGGAGGACGGCTAAATAATGGCAGCGGCTTTCACCCATGGAGACCATAAAGATGGTGTCACCGTCATAAAGAGTGGCGTAGGGGCGAATACAGGTAGCTAAAGCAGAATGAACCACGTGAGAAAGCATGAGCAAGTCTTCGCGGGAAAAGAAAAAATCCAGCACCACCAAAACCAGGGTGGTGTTAAAAAATGAAGAAGAACGAGACCGGAGTTGAAAGTCTTTGAGAAAGCCTACAATTTCCCCCGCTTTATTCCGTCGACCAGCTAAAATTTCGCCGGTATCAGGATGATAGATGTCACCCAGAGCATTGGTTACGACAAAGGTTTGAATGCTTCCTCCGGGGAGCGTTGATATCCCCCACCCAAAACCACTTTTCATGGCATATTGAATACCGGCACTTTTCCCCACCGTTGCCCCGGTGCCTATTCCCACTGAACCTTCATCGGTGTTCTCCCTGGCTTGCGAACATGCCATATAAACCCATTCAGGCTGAGGGAAAGCAGTATTCCCCACTTCCAGATCGTATATTACCCCTCCGGCAACGATCGGAATTGGAGCGACTTTGGTATGATATCCAATCCCTCTCTCCCGGAGAAATTGAACAGCACCCTCCATGGAGCCAAGACCAGGAGCACTTCCACCCGAAAAAACGATGGCGTTCACCTCTTCTACAAGTTGTCCCGGAGCAAGGGTATTCAATTCTCTGCTTCCGGGAGCACCTCCCCGTACGGAAGCAATTGCTCGATTCTTTTTCTTAAAAAGAAAAACTGTACAACCAGTTAAATTGTCGAAGTCAGAATAATGCCCGATGGTTAAACCTTTCATAAAAACCTCGCGTCGTGAGCATGAGGAAATAGAAACGGTATTATCAGGAAAGACGACAACCACAATATGGACAGAGTTTAAAATCAGGAGACACTTTTTTACCGCATTTTGGACAAACCCCGACGGTTTTTTCTTCTTCATCGGGAGCATAATTCGCTTGAGCAGTTTTCAAGGCATCGTGCCATTGCGATATTTCTATCATGCTGTCAAACAAAAGCTCTTTTTCTCGGCTCCATTCATCCATATATGAGACGGCCAGATACTCGGGTTTTCGGTTGATCCGCCTCACATTCATATTCGGTACCATCAGGCCACGAGCAATAATTTCTTTTTCAGGGATGGTTGTGGTTTTCAAAATGCGGGACAGTGGGATACGAAAAACCACTTTTTCAAAAGGAAATGAGAATCCGAAAATATTTGGACCTTTTTCAAAATTTTCAAACCATAGGCTTTTCGACATTAAAAAAAGGAGGCCTTCTGTCGTATTTTGAAAACGGGCATGGCCTCCTAAATAACGGGCAAAACTCGAGAGAATTCTTTTTTCGGAATATTCGTTTTCTTTTTCTTTCCAAAAATCAGATACGGAAACGGTTTTTTTGCGCTTTATCCCCCATACAATGGCACCCACAATTAAAACCGCAAAAATGAGAAGATAGGCGAAACTACTCATATTTATGATTTAGGAACGTTCGAAACCTTCGATTTCGAAGTCGAGGAGCTTCCACATGTTGAACAGCTTCCTGAGCTGCAGTTACTTGTGCAACTCGAGCTGGCTGGCGAAGCCCCAGATGATCGATAGTCAGTACAATAAAAACCGCTCCCCTTAAATGACAAACCAACTCCTCGACTGATGAGCTTCTTTACTCTCCCTTTGCAAAAAGGACATTGAGCAACCGGTTTATCACTAAATGATTGGAATTCTTCAAACACTTTCCCACATTCAGTACACTGATATTCATATATCGGCATTATTGCCACCTCCCGCCATGCCAACTGTACCAGTAAAATAGCCCGGGAAGGATGAATCCCTCCCGGGCTATGATTATTATACCACGAATTGGCTTTTTAATAACCCATATCCGGATTAGGTGGCATCATAGGTGGAGTTTTTTCTTTTTCTGGGATTTCAGTGACCACTGATTCGGTGGTCAGCATGATTGAAGCAACACTGGCTGCATTTTGAAGAGCGGCACGCGTCACTTTGGTGGGATCGATAATTCCAGCCTCAAGCATATCGACGAAATCACCAGTAAGAGCATTATACCCCATGGTCACCTTATCGGCATTTTTAATTTTCTCAACGATGACCGAGCCTTCTTCTCCGGCATTTTCAGCAATCATTTTTGCTGGTTCTTCCAGAGCTTTTTTCACGATATTGGCACCGATTTTTTCATCTCCGCTCAGAGTCAGGCTATCGATCACGGAAGCACACCGAATCAACGCCACGCCACCGCCAGGAACTATGCCTTCTTCAACTGCAGCGCGGGTGGCATGTAAAGCATCTTCCACGCGGGCTTTTTTCTCTTTCATTTCCGCCTCGGTCGCAGCACCGACTCGAATGACCGCCACACCACCAGCAATTTTGGCTAATCGTTCCTGTAACTTCTCCCGGTCATAATCAGATGTGGTTTCCTCGATCTGACGTTTGATCTGGTTCATTCGGGCAACAATTTTGTCTTTGGAACCTTTTCCTTCAATGATAGTGGTATTTTCTTTATCAATTGTGACTTTTCCGGCTTCGCCCAGATCATCAAGATTCAGGTTTTCAAGTTTAATACCTAAATCTTCAGAAATAAAATGACCATTGGTCATAATGGCGATATCTTCCAACATAGCTTTCCTTCGATCGCCAAATCCAGGAGCTTTGACAGCAGCACAGCTGATAACTCCTTTCAGTTTGTTAACAACTAAAGTGGCCAGGGCTTCACCTTCAACTTCTTCGGCAATGATCAGGAGCGGTCTCCCTTTTTGGACAACCTTTTCTAAAATTGGAAGCAAGTCTTTAATGGCCGAGATCTTCTTTTCATAAATTAAAATATAGGGATTCTCAAGAACGACTTCCATCCGGTCGGCGTCGGTAATAAAGTAAGGAGAGAGATAACCACGGTCAAACTGCAGTCCTTCAACGACTTCCAGCGTGGTTTCCAAGCCCTTGGCTTCTTCAACGGTAATAACCCCGTCTTTCCCAACTTTCTCCATGGCATCGGAAATGATGTTTCCGATTGATTCATCACTATTGGCAGCAATGGTGGCAACCTGAGCAATTTCTTTGCGTTCTCCGACTTCTTTACTTAATTCTTTGAGTTTTTTTACTACTTCGTCTACAGCCTTATCAATGCCTCGTTTGAGAATCATGGGATTCGAACCGGCGGCGACATTGCGCAACCCTTCACGATAAATACTCTCCGCCAGTACAGTCGCCGTGGTGGTACCATCTCCAGCCACGTCACTGGTCTTGGAGGCAACCTCTTTCACCAGCTGAGCGCCGACATTTTCTTTTGGATCAGACAATTCGATCTCTTTAGCAACGGTCACACCATCTTTGGTGATAGTAGGTGACCCAAATTTCTTCTCAATAACAACATTTCTTCCTTTAGGACCTAAAGTGACTTTAACCGCTTCGGCCAGGATTTTTACGCCTCTCAAAATTGATTGCCTGGCTTCTTCTTCAAAAATGATTGATTTTGCCATTTTCGTATACCTCCCTTCAGTTACCCTTCGATAATACCGAGAATGTCATCCTCACGCATGATGAGATACTCTTCGTCACCAATTTTCACTTCGGAACCAGCATATTTCCCAAAGAGTATCCGATCCCCTTCTTTTACTTCAAGAGGCATACGATTCCCGTCTTCGTTCACTTTACCGCTTCCAACTGCTACAATTGAACCCTGTTGAGGTTTCTCTTTAGCAGTATCGGGGATGATGATACCACCTTGACGAACTTCTTCTTCTTCGACCCTTTTGACCAGGATACGATCTCCGAGTGGTTTAATTTTCACTCGACATCCACCCCTTTCTAAATTATAAGTTTAATTCTCGACTTTTATTGTAATCGGATTTTTTGAAAATGCAAGAGGGTTAAAGTCAATCAATATCAAAAATCTGTCTATATGACAATATTATGGGAGGGAATACTGTAAATATGACAATTTCATCCCAAGAAGTATGCCAAAATAACAAATATAAAATATTCACTGTTAAAAAAATGCGCCATAGATTTTCGTTTTCGCAATAAAATCTGTTGTTAATCGTTTCTGATTACTCGTCACTGAGTTAACAGGATAGACCCTCATACCGCAATGCGGCACCATATGAAGATGGAAATACCCCCCTCACCCTGACCCTCCCGTCAGTCCACGACGTGAAAAAAAAGAAAAAGTATACGAATGGGGAAAAGCGCCTATTCGTGAGCAAGGAGAAATGTTTATGGTTATTTATCCCTTCTCCCTTGATGAAAGAAGGTGAGGATGAGGGTGATTTTTAAATTGTTCACTATTCACGACTCACTGTATTTTCAGGATAGGGGAGATTATGCCTCTCCCAAGTTATACTGCTCGATTTTACGGTAGAGGGTACGAAGGCCGATTCCCAATATTTGAGCACTTTTTCTCTTGTTGTAACGGTTCGCTTTAAGAGTTTCTCGAATAAGGATTTTTTCAGCATCCTCCAAAGACATGCCTACTTCAATCTGAAGTGATTTCCCAGCTGATAACCCACTTTTAATATGCATCGGAATGTCATCGGGAGAAATAATATCACCTTCACTCAGGATAACCATACCCTCCAAAGTATTTTTTAATTCAGTGATGTTCCCTGGCCAGTTATATTCCACCAGCAATTTCAGGGCATCTTTGTTGATTTTAATGGTCTTTTTATTGGTCTCATCCACAATTTCTTTCAAAAAAACGTCGATTAAAAACGGAATATCTTCTTTTCTTTCTCGCAATGAGGGAATTTCAATCTTGACCGCATTGAGAAAGTAATAAAGGTCATTGCGAAACATCCCTCGAGAGACTTCTTCCTCAAGCGAGACTTCAGTCGAGGCAATCACGCGAAGATCTCTTTCTCCTCTGCCAAAGCGATTTTCCTCTAAAAATTCAACCAGCTCGACCTGAAGCGGGTAAGGAAGGAGATGTACATCTTCAAAATATATGGTTCCAATGGTGAGATTTTCTTTTAAGGATGCATCTTCCCGGAAAAATATCTTTTCCTTAAGAGTTCCCTGGGGTAAATTGCTGCACAAAATTTTGAAGAAAGGGATCCCATCGGGAAAAGCATACTTATGAATAGCACGGGCAATCATTTCTTTACCGGTACCCTGCTCTCCCATCAACAGGATGGGTCGCTTCACTTGAGAAACTTGAAGAATAAGTGAAAACACTCGTTGCATTTTTTCCGATACCCCGGTTATTCCCGCAAAAGAATACCGGTAATCGATGCGGCGTTTTAAGTCTTTGTTTTCCTCAAGGAGAGCAATTCGTTCCTCCGCCCTCTTGACGGAAGAAAGCACCCGGGAGGGAGTCAATGGGTGGGAGAGGTATTCATAGATCCCCTTGGAGAGGAGCCCGCGGATAAGATATGCATTCTCATTATCACCGGTGGCGATAATGACCATGCTCGGTAATCGTTGTCTGATGACCGATAACAACTCATAGCTGTTTTCCTGGAATATTTTTTCAGCAACGATCATGATGTCGATCGATTCTCTTTCCAGGCAATTGATAGCCAGGTTCCGATCCTTTACCGCGATTACATAATACCTCTCCTCGCGGAGCAAATTGGAGAGTTTCTCCCGAACCAGCGCGTCTTCTTCGACGATCAACAATTTACGCATGATTTTTCCCTTTTCAATTTCCTCCTCCCAGGTGGGGGAGGAGGGACCATTTGGATTACAGTCTCACAACGGTTCGTTTTTCCATCGATTCTCGAGCGGCGACTGCCACCCGAACCGCTGTTATACCATGATCAGCGGTTGCCAGCTCAATCGGCCGGTGATTTTCCAAACACTCATAGAAATACTTGAGTTCGAGATAATAAGCATCGTCACTCTGGGCATTGATTTCTTCTTTTTCCTGTCCATCACGATAAACCACAACTGGATTAGCTGCTCCGCGCTGTTCAATATTCACCCCGGCACGGAATTCCCATTCGATCACCCCTTCGGTGCCCAGAATTCGATATCCCATGGTAAAGGGGAACCCGCCTTTCATCATCCATCCCCCTTCTACGTTGGCGATGGCTCCATCACTATATCGTACGCTTGTCTGAGCATGATCCCAGGCCCCGTTGGTGGATTGGACCCCTCGGGCAAAAACCTCGTCCGGCTTTCCGCAGATCCAGTTCATAAAATCCAGGTCGTGAATATGGAGATCCAAAGCTGCTCCCCCGCTCAAATTTTGCTGGAGAATCCAGCTGATGACCGACCAGGTGGGAGCAACTGACAGACGATGGGCATCGATTGAGAGCACTTTTCCTATTTTTCCTTGTGAAACCAGTTCTTTTGCCTTGACATATTCTCCCCAGAACCGGAGAGCGTGCCCGATCATGAGCTCTACCCCATTGAGTTGACAGGCATTTTTCATGGCAACTGCGTCTTCCACGGTGAGCGCCATCGGTTTTTCACAGAATACATGTTTCCCAGCATGAGCCGCCTGTACAGTATATTCCCGGTGTAAAAAAGTCGGCAGGCAAATATCGACTAAATCAATCAGTTGCTCCTGGAGTAAGTGCGGGAAAGAAGAGTAATGGGGAATTGAATATTTTTCCTGAAAGAGCTTGGCTTTTTCGGGAACGACTTCATAGAAAGCGACCACATTGGCTCCCGGAATCCGTTTCCATCCCTCCATATGAACTCCAGCAATAAACCCGGATCCTAAAAGTGCAACGTTCTTCATGAACAACTACCTCCTGTCCTATCTATCCTGGAAATACACCAGGATATCAGCCTACGGCGTAAGATGAAAAAGATTTAGAAAGGCAAAAACTCACAGGATAGACCCTCTCATTTCCATTTTCATATGGTGCCACAACGTGGCATGAGGGTCTATCCTGGAAATACAGTGAACAGTTAACGGTGAACAGTATAAAAATCCACCCTCATCCTCACCCATAATTATAGTGTTGTCATCCTGAACCCTCGTATTCTGAGGGCGTGAAGATCCCATCTTTATAAGGTTCTTTCCCGGACCTCTCCCTTTGAATAAAGGGAGATTGAGAGGGATTCGAGCTTTTCGTCTTTTATTTTTTCCCATCCTTACACTTTTTACATTTCACGTTTTACCTTTTACCGAATTTTTCAAATCCCCCCTGACCCCCCTTTTCTAAAGTGGGGGAAAGGATTTCCATCCTCA
>Ga0116202_10001250_pt1 | contig 14891 bp, 13 predicted proteins | sample LakKivw325mmetaG_FD_94479 | JGI IMG/M metagenome (GOLD analysis project Ga0116202, IMG submission 94479) | Anoxic lake water microbial communities from Lake Kivu, Rwanda to study Microbial Dark Matter (Phase II) - Lake Kivu water 325m metaG | ecosystem: Environmental > Aquatic > Freshwater >...
CGAGAGCACCCCGGCTTTCCACCCTGCGAAGGACGGCAAGCAGTTCAGGCGCCTTGATTTGATTGATCGGGCGTTTGCCGATCCATGGAAATAGATCGCGCTCCAATCGGCTCATAATCGTGACGGCATGCCCCGGCGTCCACGTCGGCGTGAATTTCGTATGCCATTCCCGGCCAATGACCTCGAAGGTTTCAGATTCTTCAGTTTTCGCTTGCTTCTGTGCTTTGCGAACGACTCCAGGATCGATGCCATTGGCAATCTGCCGTCTGGCTTCATCTCTTCGCAGCCGCGCGTCAGCAAGGGATATTTCAGGATAGGTGCCGAACGCAAGCTTCTTTTCTTTGCTATCGAAACGATATTTGAAATGCCACAGTTTGCCGCCGGTTGGAGTGACTAGGAGAAAAAGCCCTCCTCCGTCGAAAAGCTTGTATGGATTCTCTTGTGGTTTGGTTGTTCGGATTTTGACTTCGGAAAGGGGCGTGATTCTCTTTGGCATAAATGCGTTCCTCCCTTTTTGGGGGCCTCTTATTTTCTTTGGGGGCTTTTATGGGCAAATAGGCCCCCACAATTGCCGGATTTCAATAGAACCTATAGCATGTCTTTGGAAAAAACAAAAGAAAAAACCCGCTATTTCTAACGGGTTTTGTACTTCTTGGGATTGTATTGGATGAGGTCCTGGTGGAGGCGGCGGGAGTCGAACCCGCGTCCGAAAATATTCCACTGGAGCTTCTACATACATAGCCTCTGTTTTGATTTCGTTCCTGAAAACTCCCGGAGGCAGGATTATTCGGGAACTATCCCTTTTGGTTTTCGCCCCTCCCGCTTCGGGAAAGCGGGATCAGCTATCCTGCCTTTATGACGCCCTTATCTGATCCGGCAGGCGGGATCAGTAGGACGTAGCCGTCTATGCGGCTAAAGCGTAATCGTAATTGTTTGCGCTTATATGTGTCCTACCTGTTTAACGAGGCCTGGTAGGAACCTCGGTATGCCACCACAGCTTCCATATCCCCGTCGAAACCATTTCGCCCCCATGCTGGAGTCTGGTAATCAAGGGATGTTTTGGTTTTAGTATACTGCGGTTTCCGTCGCATGTCAAGAAATTGAAACTCAGACAGTCAATCCCTGCCTCTCAGACCTCTTTCCATATCCCTGCGGTCCGCCTTGACTTTCAGACTTTCCCTCTTGTCGTAAAGCTTCTTTCCTCTTCCGACTCCGATTTCGATCTTCACCTTGCCGCTCCTGAAGTATAACTTTAGAGGAATGAGCGCCAGCCCCCTCTCCCTCGATTTTCCGTAAAGCCGCTTGATCTCCGTTTTGTGAAAAAGGAGTTTCCGGACCCGGAGGGGATCATGATTCAACCGGTTGCCGTGAGAATAGGGGCTTATGTGCATGTCATGGACATAGACCTCTCCGTCCTTTACCAGGGCGTAGCAATCCTTCAGGTTCGCCTTCCCTTCCCGCAGGGACTTTACCTCCGTGCCGAGCAGGACGATCCCGGCCTCGAATGTATCCTCTATATAATAATTGATACGGGCTGTCTTATTCTGGGCGATGATCTTCTCTGATGTTCCTTTTTTTGCCACAATATCTGTTCCCTATTCCCTATTTTCTGTTCCCTCCGGGGGGCAGATAATCCACCTTAACATGCCTCAAGGCCTTATAGATATTTTCCCGGATACCTTTATTTTCCTCTTCCAGTTCTCTCAGGAGGTTTTTGATGTACACTCTCCTCGAGGTTTTGCTTGTGGGACATTTATTTTCCATTGCCGGGAGTCCCTGCTCTTTTCCGTACTTCTTGATCAATTCCTCGCTAATGTAAGCAAGGGGACGGATGATGTGAAGTTTCCCCCCGAAAATCGACTGCTTCGGCATCATGGTGCTGATTTCCCGCCCAAAAAAAAGATTGATAAGGAATGTCTCGATTATATCATCCTTGTGATGGGCAAAGGCAATTTTGCTGCACTTTTCTTCATCCGCAATTTCAAAGATTCTCTTTCTGCGCAGTCTCGAACAGAGAAAACAGGGATTCTTTTTATTATAGTCGCTGTGGGACAGCGGTCCGATGTCTGTCTTTTCCATGACATAGGAATAACCGTTACCCGCCAGGTACGACCCCAAAAGATCGTAATCCCGGTAAGTCCCGTCAAACCCCATGTCGATGTTCACCGAAAGGATGGAAAACCGGGGGACATAAACCATCGGCGTGTTCAGGAGATCAAGGAGAACTAGGCTGTCCATTCCCCCGGATACGCCGACCAGAACCCTGTCTCCCTCTTCGATCATGGAATAATCCATGATCGCCTTTTCCAGCCATTTTTTCAGATGAAGAAAAAGCTTCGTTCTTTTCATGCGATTCGAGTTTATATGAGTTTACCCATCTTATCAAGAGCCTTTAGCCCGTTTTCAGACAATGACCTTGAATTTTCATTTGTATTGATGTATCTTTTCAAAACCACGCCAATACTAAGGAGGGCCTTATGACCGAGATCATCAATGTATATGCAAGGGAAATACTGGATTCGAGAGGAAACCCGACCGTTGAAGCGGAAGTGACCCTGTTTTCAGGAATAACAGGCCGTGCATCCGTCCCGTCGGGGGCATCAACAGGTGAACATGAAATGCTGGAGCTTCGGGACGGAAACAAAAAACGCTTCCTGGGAAAAGGCGTCCTGAAGGCGGTGGAAAATGTCATCCATAAAATAGGCCCGGAGATCATCGGGATGGACGGCCTCGCGCAGAGGGAAATCGACTACGTCATGATCGCCCTGGACGGCACAGAAAACAAAGGCACCCTCGGCGCCAATGCTATTCTGGGCGTGTCTCTTGCCTGTGCCAAGGCTGCCGCGGAAACGATGGAACTGCCGCTCTACCGGTATATCGGCGGTGTCATGGCAAAAGACATTCCCGTCCCCATGATGAATATATTAAACGGCGGCCAGCACGCCGACAACAACGTGGATATCCAGGAATTCATGATCATGCCCGCAGGTGCCCGGAACTTCAGAGAAGGGCTGCGCATGTCCGCGGAAGTCTTCCATACCCTGAAATCCGTCCTTAAAAGCAAAGGGTATAACACGGCTGTCGGCGATGAAGGCGGATTCGCACCCAATCTCAAATCCAACGAGGAAGCCCTGATCTTGATTATGGAAGCGATACAAAAAGCGGGATACAAACCGGGGAAGGACATCTTCATCGCCCTTGATCCGGCGGCAAGCGCCTTTTACGAAGGCGGCAAATACATACTCGCGGCGGAAAAGAAACCCCGGAAAACGGCGGAGGAGATGGTCAAGTTCTACAGCGCCCTCGTTAATAAATACCCCATTGTCTCCATTGAAGACGGCCTGGCGGAGGATGACTGGGAAGGCTGGAAGCTTCTCACCGACGCCCTGGGTCAAAAGATTCAAATCGTCGGCGACGACCTTTTCGTCACGAACAAAAAGAGGCTTGAGAAGGGGATTTCCCTCGGCGTGGCCAATTCCATCCTGATCAAGCTCAACCAGATCGGCACCCTGACGGAAACCCTGGAAACCATTCAGCGGGCGAAAGAAGCAGGATACACCACCGTCATCTCCCACCGCTCCGGAGAAACGGAAGACAGCTACATGGCCGATATCGCCGTGGCGGCAAACTGCGGACAGATCAAGAGCGGATCGCTGTCCCGCAGCGAACGCCTTGCCAAATACAATCAGCTCCTGAGGATTGAGGAAGAGCTGGGTGATGCCGCCGTCTATCCGGGGAAAGCAGCTTTTTACAATCTGAGAAAAAAGGTGGGGGCAAAGTAATGGTTGAGACTATAAGAACTTGAACAATCTGCGGCGGAGGGATTCCATCTTCGGCCTGTTGCCGGTCAGGGAATAGACGTTCGTTTCCTTTTTCTCGCCTTTTTCTCCGGATTCGGAATCGGCGAGAATCTCTTCGTCCTGCAGGAATCTGATGGCGCTCTGATAATTCGATTGCGACAGGGCTTCGGCCCTTCTGATCTCACCCTTTCTGTACATCTTTGCGCCCAGCCGCTGGATGTTTTTCAGCCAGTCTTTCTCTTGTTTAGCGCCTTTCTTGAGATAAACGCAACCCCTCATCACGACCCAGTAGGACTCAAAATAATTATGGATGAGCCCGGCAAAGGGCATCAGGTTGATCCTTCCCCGGCCCTTGACCTCGATCCAGGCTTTTCCGTCACGTTCAAAACCGGCAATCATCCCCCTGCTGTTCAGGTAGGCCAGCACATCGTTGACCTCATCCAGATCATCCTTCTGATCATCAAAAATGAACTCCCGCCAGAAGAGTCGCTTGAGGAACCGGTAATCCATCAGGATCTGATTCAGGGGAATCATATCTTCATCACTTGACAGCATCGATGTCGCCACAAAACTGACGGGGATAAAATAATGAAGGATATTGTTCTTATAATACTCCAGGTTCATCCTCTTGTTATCCTCGAGAGAATAAACAATTTCTTCCGTTTCATCCCGCTCATCCTCTTCCTCCCCCATTCTTGATATGAGGTCGGACTGATCAAACAGGGCAAGAGCATCTCCGACGGCCTTTTCTCTGTTGATAAGTGTCTCTGCCAGGCTTACCTTTTTGTGAGTGAGATAGTCATAAAACAGTTTTAACACATCCATTAATTCATCGTGAGATATGCCTCTTCTGTCATGGCAGAGGAGCCCGGAGGCAACAAGGGAAAAAGGGGTCACGACGGACACATGATTGATCCTGAGCACGATTTCGTAGCCGATCTTCCGGTATAGACTCTGTCGCTCCGCAAGAGTCATATCGTCAAAGGTCTTTTCCTGGGATGACAGATAAGACTTGAGGAATATCGGCTCGCCGATATTCATGTAGACGCGCCCGTAGCGCTTCCTCAGCAACTTGCGGCTCTTGATGACGTCCGTCGTTTTTTCCTTTGCTTTCGGCGCACCTCCGAGTTCTTTGAGATAGGCTTTTTCCTCTATGACCCGGTCATATCCGACATAGACGGGAATAGCCGCCAGATCGTCATAAGACTGCTTCTTGAATGCCTGAATAATCATGGAAAGCAGGCCATATTTCGGCATCACCATCTTGCCGGTGCGGCTTCTGCCCCCCTCTATGAAGAATTCGAGGGGAAGCCCTTCTTTCAAAAGCGTTTCCAGATATTTGGCAAACACCTCTCCATAAAGGACATTTCCCTTGAAGGTGCGGCGCAGGAAAAAAGCACCCGATTTTCGGAAGATAAAGCCGGCAGGCCAGAACATGAGGTTTGTTCCGGCAGCCACAAAGGGCATTTGGATATGATGCTTGTAAAAGACATAGGAGAGCAGCAGATAATCGATGTGGCTGCGATGACAGGGAATGATCACAAAAGGCATGTCTTTCGATATTTTCCTGATCTTTGCCAGTCCGTGCTTGTCCACCACCAAACCGTCATAGATATCATTCCACAACCATGTGAGCAGCTTCTCCCAGACCTCAATGAATGTTTCGTTGTAATCGGAGGCGATTTCAATCACATACTTTTTTGCCTCCCTGACGATGTCGGCATAGTCCTTTCCCCTCTCCGCAGCCATGCGTTCCATAAATTGAATAAGACTCTCATCCGCAAGCACCATGTTGATCGTCTCTTCTTTCGACTTCAACACCGGCCCAACGATGCTCGTCTTTTCCGCATCAATCCGGTCGATCAATTCACCCCTCAGCTCCTGATAAAGGGTTTCTTCCGGGACCTCATCCTTCCCGCTCATAACATCCTCAAGGCTCACCGACTCGGCAGGAATAACAGCCGCCTGGTTGGAATACCGGAGAAACGTCATGATACGCCGCAGGGCGCCGGTATCTTCCGTCTGTCCGAATAGAATGTTGAGCAGGCTTTCTTTTTCCTTTTCCCGTCTTCTTCCATAGGTAATCATCAGGGGAACAAGGAAAATGGGAACATTCAATTGTTTCTGAGCACGAATCAACTCGATAATGGCATCCCGTGCGTGGGAGTTTTCAATCCATTCCGAACCGCCAAGATGAATAATCACACTTCCCCCTTCCCTGACAATACGTCCCAGGTAACCGCTTTTGCAGGCGTTGAGAGGAGCGTTTCTTTTGAATAAACGATGAAACAGATAGGACATGATCACCCTTGCTGCCATGATAAAAGGCTGCCAGAAGATCATGTTTATTCCGTAGCAATAGATGGGTCTCGGGATGCCCTTCCGGGCGGCAAGTTCTCGAATGATGAGGCTGTTCAGCTGACTCTTGTTTTTCAGGGCATAAATGACAATGCCTTTCCCCGAAAGTGTTTTTAACGTCTCGACATGCTCATCGGCAAACTCAACCTTGGACAACACTTTTTTGACCAGCCAGTAGAGGGGGAAATTGTCTTCACGATACAAACGTCCCGCATGATATTCTCCAATTTCCGTCGTCCAGGATTTTATTTTTGACAGCATTGCATTCCCTAAAAATCTGACCCTTCGCCCTGTTAGTGATTGTTGACGGGAAATTCTTCGGGGAATCGTTTTCTCATGTAACTTTTAACAAACTCACGAATCTCCGCAGCCGATGAAAACGTCATGACTTTATCCAGCAACTTCCGGGACTCCTTGAGGGTTGAACCTCGGATGAATTTTTTTACCCTCGGGATGGCCAGGGGATTCATGCTTAACTCATCAATCTCGAGACCCAGAAGAATCATAATGTAGGCCGGTTCACCCGCCATTTCGCCGCACATGGCAACGCGAATTCCCGCGCGGTGTCCGATATCAACCACCTGTTTTATCAGTCTTAAAACGGCCGGATGCAGCGGTTCATACAGGTAGGTGACACGTTCGTTGATCCGGTCAATTGCCAGAGCATACTGTATCAGGTCATTCGTCCCGATGCTGAAGAAATCAACCTCTTTTGCCAGTTCATCCGCAATGATGACTGCCGAGGGAACCTCGATCATGACGCCGATTTCTATATCATTGCCCACGGGTGCTCCGCTTGCTTTCAAATCGCTTTTCACCTCGCAGAAGAGCCGTTTTGCCTCGCGGATTTCTTCAATTCCGGAGATCATGGGAAACATGATCCTTGTTTTTCCGTATGCACTGGCACGTGCGATGGCCCGCAATTGGACCTTGAAGAGTTCCACCTCCTTCAGACAAAATCGGATTGCTCTCAGACCCATCTGAGGATTCATTTCCTTGGCCAGCTTGGGATCGGAATAAAACTTGTCGCCCCCCAGATCAAAGGTCCTGATGGTGGACCATTTCAGGCCTTCCACGCCCACCACCCGCCGGTAATGGGAATAATGTTCTTCCTCCGTCGGGAGCTCAGACTTATTGATATAGATGAATTCCGTTCTGTACAGGCCGATGCCTTCCGCCCCGTGACTGATAGCGGAGGGAATCTCTTCAACAAACTCGATATTGCCTCCAATCTCGACCTTGTGATTGTCTTTCGTCACCGCCGGGAGTTTCGCGTACTTCAGAAAATCTTCCTGGGCTTCCTCGTAGTATTTCTTCCGGTCCTCGTATCTCTGAAGCATTTCCGGATCCGGATTGATGACGACAAGGCCGGCTGACCCGTCGATAATGATGGTGTCGTTCGTTCGCGCAAACCTGGTGATGCTCTCCAGACCCACAACAGCGGGGATGCCGACTGCCCTTGCCACAATCGCTGTGTGAGACGTCTTCCCTCCGATATCCGTGGCAAATCCCATGACCTTGTTTATCATCATCCTGGCAGTGTCCGCCGGTGAAAGATCAACGGCGATGACGATGCCTTTCCCTCCGATATCCGCAATGGCATCCCGTTGCTCTCCTGCAAGACTTCTCGAAATCATCTGGCCGACATAGCGGATATCGCTGATCCGCCCCCTGAGGTATTCGTCATCAACGCTCTCGAAGATTTCTCTGTATCTGTCAATTGTCATCCTGATGGCCCATTCGGCATTGACAGACATCTGCCGGATATTCCGGATGGTATGATTAATAAATTTCCTGTCCTTCAGGATCATGATGTGAACGTCAATGATATACAACGGTTCGCGACCGGCCATTTTGCTGAGTTTGCTTTTTATTTCGAGAAGCTGCTTCTCAGACTCCTTCAGGGCTGCTCTGAACCGTTTGATCTCTTTTGACACAAGGTTATCGTCGCGTAATTTATAAAATGAAACATGGGAGTCAAGACGATCAAAAAGGTATGCTTTTCCGATAACAATGCCCGGTGACGCTCCGATTCCTTTAAGAACGATGGTTTGCTCAACTTCGGGTTGCATCAATCTTCTCCAAATTTATTATCTATCAACTTTCCCAGACTTTCCATTGCCTCCCGGGCATCCGTCCCTTCCGCCCTGACGGTAATCCAACTCCCCTGGGGGCAGGCAAGCGTCAGGATACTGAGCAGGCTTTTTCCATTGACCTCCATGCCATCTCGCTCAAGAAATACTCGCGCCTTATATTGAGTGGATATGTTGACCAGCTTGACAGCAGCCCTCGCATGAAGACCCAGCTTGTTTTTGATTTCAAAGGATTTTATTTCTATCATAAAGACCAACACTTTCAGCAGTGCCTGCCTAACATGAACGGCTTAGAAGTCAATTCATTAGACACCAATCAGTGAGATCCATTTGCAAAAACTTAACATGGAAGCACTTTTTTGCATTTTTCCCTTGACATGAATTTTAATATTTGTTAGCTAGCGCAACTTTAAGAAGAGCAGTTAATTTGATAAAACTAAACATAAAGAAAGGGGTGTGATTCCAATGGTCTGTCAAACCATCAAGGTTGGATCGGAATGTGCCTTCATGACCAAGAAGGGTTGTGGGTTCAATGGAGGCAGCTGTCATGTTATTATTGACAAGTGCGAAAGTTGCAATAAGGTTTTAGAGTTTTCTTCAGGTCAGTACTGTAAAGTCTATCCAGATCCCGCCAGCAAGTGGCTATCCGGATACTGTCCGACCGCCACTCACGTCAAAAGGGAAATCAAAGAGGTTACGCAAAAGATCAATCCGCTTAAGGCCTCCAAAAGATCAGCCAAACACTAAGAAATCAGGGGTCAGGGAGCAGGGAATTTTTATAAATTCTTTTCTATTCCCTAACCCCTGATCCCTGATCTCCGTCCCCTTTTTCAATTGACGATATCCTTGATCTCTCTCAATACCTTTTTTATTTCAGTCAGGATTTCACGGTCGCGATACTGATCGTCTGGTATTGTCTCGCCCTTGGTTGTTGATAATTGACGCTTCGCGCCACGGATCGTGTAATGGTCCGTATAGAGGAGTTTTTTTATAATCAAAAGCTCCTCCACATCCTTTCTTCGATATAGCCGCTGATATGATTTTGTGCGAATCGGTTTGACGGATTTGAACTCTGATTCCCAATACCTGACAACGTAAGGATCGACCCCGAGGATTTTGCTGACCTCACCGATCCGAAAATATGTCTTGTCTGGAATGGTTGTGTCCATATAAATCCTAAATCCTAATTTCCAAACTCTAAACAGAATCAAAATCTTTGGATTTTGTTAGAGAAAGACCATTCAAATACATTAAATAAAATCCAAATAGAGATCTGGACTTGTTTAGAATTTAGGATTTTGTTCTTAGAGCTGAATAAAATTATCTGCTCACCCATTCAGGGCCTTACGGAGCACCTGACTTGATTTGAAAGTCAGCACCTTTCTGGCAGATATTTCTATCTCACTACCGGTCTGGGGGTTTCTGCCCCTGCGAGATTTCTTGTCTTTGACGGAAAAATTGCCGAACCCGGAAATCTTGATTTTCTCCCCGCGGGCAAGACCATCCTTCATGATTTCAAAAACCGACTCAACAATATTCGCTGAATCCTTCTTTGAAAACCCAAGCTTTTCATATACATCCTGAATAATATCGATCTTTGTCATCTTTCTCCTCCTAAAAATCTTGACCCCTAACGTTCTTCTCCCCTGATTTTTGCTCCGGTTACATCAGCCATCCTCTTAATAATGGCACCGTGAATCTCATTCACTTCATCGTCCGTTAATGTTCGCTCAGACGCACGATAGGCAAACCTCAATCCCAGGCTCTTCATTCCCTGTGGAACGCTTTTCCCCGAATATACATCAAAAATACTCACTTTTTCAAGCAATTCTTTATTTTTACTCCTGGCGAGGCGGAGCATCTCTTCGGCTTCGAGTCTCTGCGACACCAGAAAGGCCACATCTCTTGTAACAGATGGAAATTTGGGTGGCTCACGATAGACAATCAGCCCGGAATAGCATGCCGCCAGAATATCCATATCCATTTCAAAAACAATAGCCGGGTTCTTCAAATCCATCTTAATCAGAATGTCCGGATGAATCTCGCCCAAGAAACCAAGCATTTGATTTCCTGCGTAAATCGCGCAGGATTTTCCCGGATGCAGAAGAGACTCTCCATGATCCGACGTGAAATGTACGCCGGGTATCTTAAGGTCATCGAGGATATTTTCTATACAGCCCTTCAGGTCGTAGAAATCCCCGTTCATCTCCTTTGAAGACCAGATGTCATCATTTCTCAATCCCGTAAGGAGGCCTCCAAGCCGGTTCTTTTCGACAGGAAGTTCGCCCTCTCTTTTATGGATGAAAATTCTCCCCATTTCAAATATACGGAGTTTGAAACATCCGGCATAAGCATTCTTTTTCATTGCTTCGAGAAGTCCATACACGAGAGTGGAACGCATAACCGCCTGATCTTCCGTCAGGGGATTTTTTATCTTTACAAGATTTCTCCTCTCGTCATCTTCATTCAGGCCCAGGATATTAACCGAATCGGGTGAAATGAAGCTGTACGTGATAATCTCGGTATAGCCGGAACCCTTAAGGACTTCCCTTATTCTATATTCAAGTATCTTTTTGCGTTCTCCGGCAGACGTCATGACGGAAACGTCAGGAAGGGTTACCGGAATTCGGTCATATCCGTACAGTCTGGCAACTTCCTCTATCAGATCGATCTCCCTTGTAATATCAACACGGTACGTGGGCGGGGTTACGTCGTATCTCCCTTCCCCCTTTTTATGAACCTCCATTTCGATTGCTTTCAGCGTCCCGACGATTTCATTGTCTCCGATATCCGTTCCAAGGATATCGTTCACCCTTTTAGCCCTCAAAGGAATATGAGCGGTGGTCTGAACGGTCTGGGGATATTCATCGACACACCCTTTGCAAACAATTCCCCCGGCCACTTCAGCCATTAATTGTGCCGCCCTGTCAGATGCCCTGATCACACCGTCAGGATCCACCCCCCGCCCGAACCGGAAAGCAGCATCCGTATTCATTCCCAGCCACTTTGCGGATATGCGGATCGAGGATGGATTAAAATAGGCTGACTCCAGAAGAATCGTTTCCGTATCCTCCTTGACTTCGGAGTTCAAGCCACCCATGATGCCGGCAATCGCCACCGGTTTGACCCCGTCACAGATCAGCAGTGTTTCGGGTCTAAGAATGCGTTCTTTCTCATCAAGGGATGTAAAGCGCTCTCCTTCCCGGGATCTTCTGACCACAATGCGTCCCTCTTCAAGAAACCGGAAATCAAACGCATGAAGGGGCTGGCCCCACTCCATCATTACAAAATTTGTGATATCAACAATGTTGTTGATGGCGCGGAGTCCCACGGCTTCAAGCCGCCGGCGCATCCACAGCGGTGATGGGGCTATCTTCACGTTTCTGATCATCCTGGCGCTGTATCTGGGGCAAAGATCCGGATCCTGTATTTTAACCGACGTTATCCCGTGAACGTCTTCTTCGCTTTCAGACAACGTGATTTGGGGATACCGGATTTTCGCTCCCGTAATTGCAGCAACCTCCCGCGCAATTCCGACGATGCTCAGGCAGTCTGATCGATTGGGGGTGATCCCGATATCGAAAACCGTATCCTTCAGATCAATGACATCGGCCAGATCCCTGCCGGGAGAAAAATCCTTCGAAAGAATCATGATTCCCGAGACGTCATCTCCGATACCGAGTTCCTGCTCCGAACAGAGCATCCCTTCCGACAATTCCCCGCGGATCTTCGAACTTTTGATGGTATAACCGCCCGGTATGGCCGCTCCCACTTTTGCCAGGGGAACGACATCGCCGGCACGAATGTTTCCTGCACCGCAGACAACAGGATACACAGCTTCTCCCGTGGTGACATTACAGAGAAAACATTTTTCCGCATCGGGGTGGGGCTTCACGGAAAGAATTTTTGCAACGACGACACCGGAAAAGGCGGGCACCGTTTCATGGACGGCATCCACTTCCAGACCGGACATGGTCAGCCTGTCTGCGAGTTCCGTCGCAGAAAGGTCAATGTCCACATAATCTTTAAGCCATTTTAAACTGACCAGCATAATCTTAAAACTGCTCTAAAAATCTCATGTCGTTCTCAAAAAACAGCCGGATATCCGATATTCCGAACTTCAGCATGGCGATTCGCTCCAGACCAAGGCCAAAGGCAAAACCTGTAAACTCTTCCGAATCATAATTAACGCTCTTAAATACCTCGGGATCAACCATCCCTGACCCCAGAATCTCCAGCCAGCCGCTCTGACCGCATACACGGCAGCCGGCGCCGCGGCACATGACACACCGGATATCGACTTCCGCGCTCGGTTCGGTAAGGGGAAAAAGCTGGGGCGGAATCTCAGGGCCGTGTCTTCTCCGAACATCTGCCTGACAAAGGACGCGAGAACTCCTTTCAGGTCTCCGAAAGTAATGCCCCGATCAACCAGCAGACCCTCAATCTGGTGAAACATGGGCGTATGCGAGATATCCGAATCGGGGCGATACACGCGCCCGGGCGATAGAATCCTCACCGGGGGTTTCTGCTTTTCCATGATCCTGATCTGGACCGGTGAGGTGTGGGTGCGAAGGACAATATTTTCTTCTATATAAAACGTATCCTGCATGTCACGGGCAGGATGGTCTTTGGGAATATTCAGGGCCTCAAAATTATAGTAATCCAGCTCGGCCTCAGGACCCTCTACGACGGCAAATCCGAGTCCGGCAAAAATATCGCATATCTCCCGGCTGACCTGTATGATGGGATGAACCCTGCCGTACTTTACCCTCTTGCCTGGCAGGGTTACATCAATCCTGTCGCGAAGGAGAACTTCATCCTTTTTCAGGACGGCAATCTCCTCAAGGGCTTTTTCAATTTTTTCCGCAAGGAGTTCCTTGATCTCATTGCTGCGTTTTCCAAACAAGGGCCTCTTTTCAGGCTCCACCTGACCGATGTTGCGAAGAACCCCCGTTAAAAGACCTTTTCGCCCCAGATACCGGGTTCTGATGGAAAGGAACTCCGCTTCGGTGCCGGCAGCAGCAAGCTCGGCCTCTGCTTTCCTCTGCAGATCGTCAAGCTCTTCGATCATGCCACCAGTTTACCCTTTGCAACGTTAACGATTTCAGAAAAGGCCTGCGGATCATGAATGGCGATATCGGCGAGAATCTTCCTGTCGATTTCCACTCCCGATTTCTTCATTCCGTCGATCAGACGGCTGTATGTGATGTCGTTGATGCGGGCAGCGGCATTAATTCTTGCGATCCAGAGCTTCCTGAAATCACGCTTCCTGACTCTTCTGTCCCTGTAGGCATACTTCATTGCCCTGTCTACCGCTTCTGTCGCCGTTCTCAACAACCGGCTTCTGGCCCCAAAATATCCCTTTGCCAGTTTCAGAATCTTTCTTCTCTTTTTCTTGGCATGAACACTTCTCTTTACCCTTGGCATCTTAATTGATCTCCTGCTGTAATATGTGAAACTCCCCTATCTATGATCATTATTCTGATCAAAAACCTATAGATACGGAATCAGTCTCTTGATTCCTCTTGTGTCGCGCTCATCGAGAATGGCGGACTTCCTCAAATTTCTCTTTCTCTTCGTTGTTTTTTTCGTGAGGATATGGCTGGCATAGGCCTTACTCCGTTTCACCCGTCCTGTTCCCGTCAGAGAAAATCGCTTTGCCGCTCCTCTGTGTGTTTTCAATTTTGGCATTACATTACCCCTGTATAAAAATGAATTGCGATGCGCTTAGTTTTAAAACTGAGCCCCGCTATGTTCTTATTTCTTCGGCGACAGGATCATGACCATGTTTCTGCCCTCCACCTTCGGATGCTGATCAATGATACAGATGTCCGCCAGTTCAGTCTTTATGTCATCCATGATTTTCCTGCCCATATCGGCATAAGCAATCTCACGCCCTCTGAACATCATAGCCACTTTCACCTTGTCATTCTGACCGAGGAATTTCCTGATCTGCCTGATTTTTACCTGTAAATCATGTTCCTCCGTCTTCGGTCTTATCCTGATTTCCTTGACCTGGATAATACTCTGGCTCTTTTTTGCCACCTGCTGCTTCTTGCTCTGCTGGTATCTGAATTTCCCGTAATCCATGATTCGACATACGGGCGGCGTCGAATTTGGCGACACCTCCACCAGATCCAGGCCCGCCTTGGCAGCCATCTCCAGGGCATCCGACAGAGGTATGATCCCCAACTGCTTGCCCTCATCAATGACCCTGACAGTCGTTGCCCTGATTTCGTTATTTATATTTAACTCCTTAACTATAGGTCACCTCCTGACAAAATTGACTTATCGATACTGTCTGCATTTCTCTCTGACCAGATCGATAAACGCACCCACACCGATAGCGCCGAGGTTTTTGCCGTCCCTCTGTCTTGGTGAAACATATTCCGACTCAACCTCCCGGTCGCCTATGACCAGCATATAGGGGGTTTTCTGCATCTGCGCCTCTCTTATCTTGTATCCCAGCTTTTCATTTCTGAAATCTCTTTCGACCCGGATACCCGCATCGTATAACACGTGATAAACCTTTTCACCATAGGGAATATGATTGTCCGTTACGGTCATCAGAACCGCCTGAACCGGCGACAGCCATACCGGGAAAGCCCCGGCGTAGTGTTCGATCAACACGCCCATGAAC
>Ga0116202_10001252_pt1 | contig 14886 bp, 19 predicted proteins | sample LakKivw325mmetaG_FD_94479 | JGI IMG/M metagenome (GOLD analysis project Ga0116202, IMG submission 94479) | Anoxic lake water microbial communities from Lake Kivu, Rwanda to study Microbial Dark Matter (Phase II) - Lake Kivu water 325m metaG | ecosystem: Environmental > Aquatic > Freshwater >...
ATTATGCCATCATAGTTGTCGAGGCAGCTTACGGCCGAAGGGTCTTCCTCGAACCTAGTCGTTTCTATCCATTCGATCGAGATGTTGGCGCCCACCTTGGCTGCGGCATGCTTCAGTGCCTCGGTTATGCTCACATAGGAGTCGGAGAGCTTCGTGTACTTACCGCACATTCCGACCCGGACTGTCTTGGGCCGCTGCCTGAAGGACTCCGCCACAGCCACCCAGGAGGACCAATCGGTCTTGGAGGAATTCAGGCAGAGCCTCTTGGTCACGTAATCCCCCATACCTTGCCGGTCCAACTCCATGGGGACCTGGTAAATGCTCTCCATGTCGTAGGAGGAGAAGACAGCCTCCAGGGGGACGCTACCAAAGAGGGAGATCTTCTTCTTGATGCTGTCCTCGGCGGGGATCTTGCAGCGGGCCACCAGTATGTCAGGCTGGACGCCAATCCTCCTCAGCTCCTGGACGCTGTGCTGGAAGGGTTTGCTCTTTTGCTCTTTGGTGGCATCCAGTATGGGGACCAATGCAAGGTGTATGAAGAGGGTATTCTCATAGCCCACATCCAAGCGCAACTGCCGGGCAGCCTCTGTGAAGGGCAGGCCCTCTATGTCGCCGACGGTCCCTCCGATTTCAATCAGCAGAACGTCGGTGTCCGCCATTTTGGCCGCGGCTCTAATCCGGTCCTTGATCTCGTTTGTTATGTGTGGGATTATCTGGACGCACCGTCCCAGGTAATCGCCCTTCCTCTCCTTCTCGATCACAGAGGCATAGATCTGGCCTGTGGTTATGTTGTTGAATTTCGGGATGTTGATGTCGAGGAACCTTTCATAGTGGCCGAGATCGAGGTCGGTCTCGCCTCCGTCTTCGGTGACAAAAACCTCCCCATGCATGTAGGGGTTCATGGTGCCGGCGTCCACATTGACATAGGGGTCGATCTTCACAATGGAGACCGAATAGCCCCTTGCTTGGAGCATCTTCCCCACCGAGGATGTGAGGATGCCCTTGCCGACGCTGCTCAAAACGCCCCCTGTTATGAAGATGAATTTCGTCATATAATCCCCTCTCGGCTCCAGTTCGCTATTTTATGAGACCGCTGGGGTTAAAAACCTATCCAGTCTGGTGCGGGGGCCGCTTCTCCACCATCTCAAGTCGTCTGATGTTCCAGGTCCCCGAGTTGCGGCCCCAGACGACCTCGGCCTCGACCACCTTTATCCTCTTTCGGAACAGGGGGGAGTCGCAGACGAAGGTCTCGTATTCCCCGCCCTCGCCCGAGGCGTTCAGGCCGTATCGCTCCTTCAGCCCCAAGAGCGACTGGACCCTCGCCCTGTCAAGGCGGGCTCCAAGCCAGTCCCTGCCGAGACCCTCTGCGGAGACCGAGCTGAAGTAGACCTCGAAGCCAAGGTCCAGCAATTCGTCAAGGAGCGATCCCTCCGGCTCGCCCCATAGGGGTGAGAGTTCGGCGAGACCCAGTTCGCTGCACATCCTGGCCACTCTCTCACGCTGGTACCTGCTAGCGATCGCACCTGTGCAGATGGCCTCAGCTCCCAGCGTCCCGATCAGCGGTTGGATCTGGCGCTGCAGCTCACCGACCTCGGATTCTTTCTCGCCCGACAGCCCAACCCTGACCCAGGGGAGGCCCATGCATGTGGCCTGAGTCCCGGCATGCTCGGTGTTGGGGTGGTGGAACATCCATGAGTCCTGGCGCCGGGGGACTGCAGTGATGAGGGCAACGACCTCATGGCCCGTCCTGTAGGCACGATAGGTTGCCAGTGTGCTGTCTTTTCCACCCGAGTAGAGGACGGCGACCTTCATTGTGCGAGCGCCAAAGAGGGTGGGGATGCAAATGGATATAATTTTTGCGGTTTTTGGTAAAAAGTACATGCAATGTTATTCTAAAAATTAGATTACTTATGACTCCAAAGAAATTTCAAAATTCACTGTGGCAGATGCATCCACGGCACGCACCTTTGATCATCAGAAGCATTATCGTCCAGAGAATGCCTCTGATTCAATGAACCTCCCATTGCCTGATGATTAGCCTCGATTGGTCGATTTGGATTTGCTGCAAAGAGGGCAGATCAACGGTTGGGATAATCCTCGACGCCACAATCTTCGTCCCATTCTGGATATAGCGCGAGCACGACTCACTTAATTCGAAGTAGCTCGTCTGAGGGCTGGAGCTGCCCGGGATCTGCCCCAGGTAGTACCAATTCTTTGTATCGAAATTATAGACCGCAAACCAGTAGTCAGGTGCACTTGCCGGAAATATGCCTGTTGTCGAGAAGGCCATCTGGGTCACATTATTCTCATTGGTCACACTGCTCGCATTATACCAGAAGACAGTCTCAAACGCATGCATGTAATCGGCCTTTTCGGTGACCGCAAAGTAATCAAGCTTTATATTTTCATTTTTTTGAGTCGATGTCATATTCCACAATATTTGCCATTCGCCATTCTGCCCCAATAGGTTTGTTGTATTGATTATTAGAGTCATATTCCTAGAACCCACATTAGCAGAAGCATTTGCTGCAGGTAGAGAGGACCCATTGAATGCAAAATACCCATTCCCCGATGTTACATATCGGCCCGTACTCCAATCATAGAATTGAATTGTACCACTGAGCTTATCCCATTTCAATACATCGAATATGATTGTTACAACCAACTTGGGATATTTCATATTGGTAGTAGATCCAGTAAAAACAGTACTTATGTTAAAATCCTGCGCATTTATATGTATTAGTTGTGAGGCTGGTGATCCTGTATTATTAAGATATTTTATATTTTCCAACGCGCCGTGATCAATCCATTTATTCGCAACATAATCCCATTCGTATAACCCCGCAGGGTATGAAGCTATAACACTATTCAGATCTGTTGCTGGAAAACTGAAGTATACCCCATCGATAGCAGTAAGATTTGGCAGGTTTGACGGATTGGTTGGGGCACCATCTATAGTTACATTGTACACATTGTAGGGATAATCAACTTCCACAATCTTCGACCCGTTTGGGGCGGTGTATTCATGGGGTCCCTCGCCCAGCTCGTATGCCCCGCTGTAGAACCCGTAGAGGTTGACCGTGAACTTGTTGCCCCTGTTGGTCACACCAACTATCTCGTACCATGACCACGGACTCTGACCCACCAGGTATGGGTCAAAGAGGAATTCCTCTGTATCCCCCACCGCTATGGGGGCAGTGACCTCCTTCGCAGTCAGTGTGCCCCCTAGGAAATCCTTCACATAAAACATGTCGATCACCGAATCGACGCTCCCGGTGTTCGTTATGTAGACATCGAAATGGCCGTCAGCATACCCCTTAACTTCCACAGTCTTTAGCTTCTCCAGCATCTTCCCAACGTGCTGGTCGGTGTCAGGAAGAACAGTGGCCCCGCTCACATAGGCATAAACGACCAAGACTGTCCCTGCTACTATCGTGAGTAGCAGCATTGTTGCGATAACCGGCACTGCTCCTTTCCTGCTCCTCATCTCATTCCACTCAAATACATTTGATGAAGCAGCATACTTAAACCTGCTATTTTTCGATTTTTTTAGATAAACTAAACTGTATATACAGTTAGAAATGCCTTTTTATTACCAACGGGCATAGGATAGGTCCGCAATTGATGCTTTATGGGAAAAATCTTTTTTTTACAAGTGATATTATTTTGTTATGAATTATAACGGCACGAAGAATCACACGATTTATAAGTGCCCCCCGCATGCCTTTTACTTTTTTTTGGTAGGCGGATCACTGAAATCCGCGCACTGCGGAACTTGCCTGTTGACTCCACTTGGTCGCCAGAAGCAACTTTATCCTGCTTGGGTTGCCTAGGCGCTTGCATGGCCGGACTGTGTTGGGCTCCGTATTGAAGTCATTCTCCATATTAGTGGGTCCGAAATACCAGCATTCATCATTGCCCAAGACTACATCGCCCGTTTTTGTAATAAATATAACGATTCAGGATCATGGGGCGGCCTCTTCCTCGGAGGGCTGCAGCATAAAATGATTTAGGCGCATCTTTTCATGCGATAAAACTCGCGCTCAAAATCATATAATACAAGCACATTTCGAGTCTAACGATTTGTGCTATATGGCAACATTGAACTATTCATGCCATCAATGAAACAGGATTTGAAATTTCGGATTTGTTTGAGAAAGATCATGGTAAAGTTGTGTTATGATCAGATTGATGATATTGACGACTCAACGAGGATTTTTATTTGGCTGCTAAATCATTAAACCAAAAGAGTTGGTCCAATTCAACAAGTTGTTTAATTTTAAATAGGAATAACAAACGCTCTGCCATCTTTGGATCTCTTAATAACAGGACTTCAGCGATTATTGATGCCGGCACTACTGCAACGTGACCCCAGGCTACTTCCCCGCAGATCCTCTGCTGTTCGCCGGCATTCTCCAAGGATGACTCGCGGCTGTTGTTCATAGAGCTGTGGAGCCAATAAAAGGCGACAGGTGGCAGCGTGAGCCGGAATACAGAACTTGGCCAACTCGAAGGACGTGGAAGGTAGCTAACCCGTTCTCTTTTTCGCGGTAATGTACATATGGAGGACCAGAAGGATCAGGAATAACGGCCATAGGTTGATGTGGATTTGGAAAGACAGGTCTTTGCCCAAGAACCCGAAAGTTGCCGCAGTAACCAGCTGGTAGTTGGTTATCCCGAAGCCCGTCAGGACCAGCACCCCTGCCACGATGAAAAGGAGCCAGTGGACGATCCTTTGGAGGGAAACTCCTCTTACTTTCATGATAATCCTTCCTCATGGGCCTATGAAGCTGCTGTTCAAGTCGCCACTATTCGAGTATCCCCGGCTCTCCCAATAGCCCCTGTATTCCCCGGGCGATATATCTATCTGCACAACCCACTTGATCCACTTGTAGCCCCATTTGCTCTCAGCCACCAGCTGGAACGGGAATCCCCTCTCGGGGGGCAATGTCACATTGTTCATCTTGTAGCCCAGCAGTATGGTGCTATTGGTGATGTAATCGATGGGGAACGATGTGGAGTAGCCGTCTGCTGCTCTGAATATGATCGTCTTCGCCCCTTCCCCAATCCCCGCCTCCTGGATGATGTCCTTCACCAAGACCCCCTGCCAGAGGAGCTTCACGCTCCATCCCTCTACGCAGTCCAGCTGGACTATCTTTTGGTATGATTGGAACCTGCTCAGGACTTCTTCATAGGAGTAGGATAAATCCCTCTGCACCAGCCCGGTGACAATGAGCCTGTAGTCAGAGCCGTTCACATACTGCACCCCCGCAATGGAGTTCTCCCGGAAGTCGGCTATGGAGGAGAGCTGCGTCCCAGTGACCTCTCTTACCTCCACCTTTGTGAGCTCAATGATGGTGGGGCTCAACCGGTTCTGATTGTAAAATAACAAAGAAACTGTTATGATGAGAGCTATTGCGGCTAAAGCGATTATGGCCTTCTTATCCATCAGGAATCTACCCCACAGTCGAAGTTAAAAGGATTTACAGTAGGGATTAGATTTAACTGAAATGCAGCCACAATAAAAAAAGAAAGGGTTAGTCGACGAGTTTTATGGCCTCTTCGCGAGGTAGCGCAGTCATAGTTTCGGTTGAAACGAAGGATGATATATTGAGGTTAACTCGCATCGCGTCCTTCGCGGTAGGCACATCCATTACGACAACAGTGTCGTATCGGCCAAGAGTCCAATAGATTTTTATGAATTTTGCACCGTGCGCTTCCATCTACTTCAATAGCGTGCTTACTTCATCGATGTCTTTCTTAGTTGGTTTCTCCCTGAATTTCCCTAAGATGATGAAGATCAATTAATCCCCACTTTGGATTTATTTCGGAGCTGCTTTGCCTATGAAAGCGTAAAATACCGCAGGCTCGTTTCCAACGACCCAACCGTCATGCCCTGGCGGAATGTCTGACACATCACCGGGACCGAATTCAATTTCTTGACCATCGTCTGCCCTCACCCGCATCCTGCCTGAGACCCATACACCGAAATGATGCACTTGGCAAGAATTTGTCTTTGCGATAGGTTTGATGTGTTTTGACCATCGCCATCCAGGTTGATAGGTTTGCTTTGATATTGCCATGTCTCCCATCCTGATGTTTTCTATCCTTACATTCGGAGGGGTCTGAGTCTCATCAGGTTTCGAAAAATTCTTTTTTTGTAGAGCCAATGCACTCGCCTTCTTTAATTATCTACAAAAATAATGCTTAGCGCGTCTAATAAACTAGCTACAATAATCTATGTTAACATAGTGATTACATGTAAAATTCTGATGGCGTTCAAATGGAAAAAAATGATAAATGAATGATTCTTGGCACATTGACACTAATCCGATTTATTTCTCAGACTTCTACAACATAAAAGGATTTATATAGAGACTCATTTTTACTTCTGAAGACTCGAACGGAGAGGAAATTGGTTGCCTCTTGCTCATAACGTACCCGCTGATAAGCTGATCAAGGCCCTAGCGGCGCACCTGAAGGACAATGTCAAGGAGATCGCACCGCCCGCCTGGGCCTCCTACTCGAAGACAGGCACCCATGTGGAGCGCATCCCCACACAGCCCGACTTCTGGTACCTGAGGAGCGCCGCGCTGATGAGGCGGCTCTATACCGACGGGCCGGTGGGCATCGAACGCCTCAGGACCGTCTATGGAGAAAGGGCCAAGAAGGGGATGATCAACGAGCACTTCTACAAGTCCGCCTCTTCCAACATTAGGAAGGCACTCCAGCAGCTGGAGGCTGCGGGTCTTGTCGCCAAGGTTGGAAACCGGGGGCGGGCGCTCACTGCCAAGGGGACGTCCATGGTAGACAGGGTCGCCTACAAGATCCTTAAAGACCTCCAGAAGGATATCCCGTCCCTGAACAAATACCTCCCCGTTAAGGCTCAGCAGTAGAAGAGAAGGTTCCCCCCATGTCTGACCAGGACGACATCGAAGCTCTGAAGGAGAGGCGGCTTGCAGAGATGCAGAGGAGGGCTGCAGATGAGGAAAGGGAGGGCAAGCGGGAGGCGGAGGCCCAGAAGCAGAACGTGCTCAGGATCATACTCTCTCCGGAGGCCAGGAGCAGGATCAACAACCTGAAGATGGTGCGGCCGGACTTTGCCGACCAGTTGGAGCTCCAGCTGATACAGCTGGCCCAGCAGGGGCGGCTGCCGGTGCCGCTCACAGACGACCATCTGAAAAAAATCCTTGCCGAGCTGCAGGAGAAAAAGAGGGACATCAGGATAACAAGGATCTAGGAGAAATGAAAATGGCAAGAAACAAGCACCTTTGCCGAAAGAAAAGGCTGATTAGGGCCAACAGGGCGAGCAGCCCAGTCCCGCTCTGGGTAGTGGCAAAGACAAGGGGCAAGTTCAGGCGCCACCCCAAGCAGAGGAACTGGAGGCGCAGCAAGCTGAAACTGTAGGTGTGTCTTCATGAGCAAGGATAATGCTGATCTCGAAGCCGACTCCGAAGAGGACATGGATGAAACCGCCGCGGCAGAAGAGACTGCCATAGTGGAGGCGTCTGAGGCAAAGCAGGAGCCTGAAAAAGAGAAGGCCGCTCCCAGGAAGGAAGAAGCTGCCCCAGAGGGGGAAGTGACCGAGGAGAGTGAGAAGAAGGCCAAGCCAAAGAAGGAGGAGAAGGGGGAAGAAGAGGAGGAGAAGGTCCTCGAGGAGAAGATCATCACACTGAACCTCAGGCACGCCCACCTCGCCTACAGCCGAAAGCCGACCCCCCGCTCCGTAAGGCTCGTGAAGAAGGCAGCCGGCAGGATCTTCAAGTCCGACACCGTGAAAATCGATCAGCGTGTCAACGCCATCCTCTGGGCCAGGGGGAAGACGAAGGCCGAGAGGAGGGTGGCCGTCAAGGTCCAGAAGCTGGAGGGCGGCACCGTGAGGGTTCTCCCCGCCACGGAGTAGGTCTTTTTGCCACTCTCCCGCATATCCCTCTACGGAAACGCCAATGTGGGAGCTTTCATTTTTGCAACCGACCGCTGCGCTCTAATCCCCAACGACGCCCCCGCATCCGTGGAGAGGGAGGTCTCGGAAGCGCTTGAGGTGCCGGTCCTGAGAGCCACGGTGGGGGGGAGCGTCCTTCTGGGAATTTTCATCATAGGCAATTCTAGGGGAATGATCCTGCCGGGCACAAGCTCCGATGAAGAGATAGGCGCGATAGGCACCGCCACAGGCCTCCCGGTTGCCATCTACAGCGGGAAGAAGAATGCCCTTGGGAACATGGTCTTGGTCAACGACAGAGCTGCCCTGGTGGGCCCGGATACGGACCCCTCCCTGATGGAATTGGTTTCCAGGCACCTCAAGGTCGAGGTCAAGGCCGGGACGATCGCAGAGATAGCGATGACCGGCGTCTGCGCCGCCGTAAACAGCCGGGGGCTGGTCGCGCACCCCATGACGACCGATGCCGAGGTGAAGGCCCTGGCAGAACTTTTTAATATCCCGGTCGACATCTCTACCGTTAATTGCGGCTTCCCCTACGTGCGGGTCGGGATTGCCGCGAATTCGAGGGGGGCGGTGGTTGGGAGTGCCACCACCGGGCCCGAAATGGCCCGCATAGAGTCATCTCTTGGGATAACAGGTGGTTGAAATGGAAAAAAGCTATGTCGTTATCGGCGAAGTGAAGACAAACCTCGGCCCTGAGAAGTTCAGGAAGGAGGTCGAGGCCATCAGCAAGGATAGGGCAATCGAGAAGGCCCTCAGCATGATGGGCGGCTGTCACAGGGTGAAGAGGCACCAGATAAAGATCCTATCGGCTGAAGAGCTCCAGGTGAAGGCCGAATGAGCAAGCAGTTATCCCCCAGGGAAGCGCTGGACCCGCTCTTGGTCGAATTCACCAACCTCAGGGCCTACGGCGACGCCGTCCGCCAGCAGCTGGAGCTGATCTCTACAGTCATTGCCGAACACTCGCTGAGCAGGGCTGCCCTTGAGGAAATCAAGAAGAGGGAAGGGAAGGGCGAGACCCTAATCCACATTGGCGCCGGCAACTACATCACGGCGGACCTCAAGGACGTGAAGACCGTTGTTGTCGGCATTGGTGCTGGCGTCTCCGTCGAGAAGAGCATAGATGATGCCATGGCCGAGATCGACGGCAGGATGAAGGAAGCTCAGGAGCGCATGGTCGCCCTCCAGAACCAGTTTGTCCAGATCTCGACCCGCATGCAGCAGCTGCAGGGAAGGATAGACCAGCTCTATGGTCAGCTTGAAGCCACAGGGCAGGCGTAATCATTGTTTGACAACCTGAAGAAGGCCTTCAGTGGTCTGGTCCAGGAGATATCCACCAGGGACATCTCGGAGTCTGACCTGGATTCCTCCCTCTGGAACTTCCAGCTCGCCCTCATGGAGTGTGATGTGGCGGTCCCCGTGGCCGAGGATCTGTCGAAGAGGCTGAGGGAGAAGCTGGTAGGGACAAAGGTCAAGCGCTTCGAGGACATCTCGCCTCTGGTCGAGTCTGCCTTCAAGGACCTGCTGGTGCAGAGCCTGCCGAGCGGCGACCTCCTCAGGACGATAAAGGAGAGCGCGAAGAGACCGTACGTCATAATGTTCGTGGGCGTCAACGGCACCGGCAAGACCACAACCATTGCCAAGGTGGCCAAATACCTCATGGACCACCGCATTTCGGTGATATTCGCTTGCAGCGACACCTTCAGGGCAGGCTCGGAGGAGCAGATCGAGACCCATGCGAACCGCCTCAATGTCAAGGTGATCAAACACCGCTACGGCGCCGACCCGGCAGCAGTGGCATTCGATGCCGTTACCTACGCTGCCAACAATGGACTGGACGTGGTGCTCATCGACACGGCCGGGAGGATGCAGACCGACAAGGGCCTCATGGACCAGCTCCAGAAGATCCACCGGGTTGCCCAGCCCGACACAGTAATCTTCGTGGGTGACTCCCTGACTGGGAACGACGCCCTACAGCAGGCCGAGGAATTCAACAGGTGCGTCCCGCTGGACGGCATAATCCTGACAAAGGTGGACGCCGACTCAAAGGGGGGCGCAGCCCTCTCCATATCGGGCGCCATAAGGAAACCCATCTTCTTCCTTGGAGTAGGGCAAGAATACAAGGATATCATGGCATTTGACCCGAATTGGGTAATTAAGAATGTTTTAGAAAAAACCTCTAAAACATGAAAATACCTTACCATTATTCGCGATTTATTACAGTAAAGATTTTAAGCAACCTTTTTTGCTAAGGATTCTTGAAATGGTGAAAAAAATGCGAAGCTTGAAAGGAAGAGACTTTCTGCTCACGAGCGACTTCACAAGGGAAGAACTCAAGGCCATGCTGAAGAAGGCCAGCCAGATAAAGTCCGAGGTCAAGTGCGGCAACTACGTAAGACCATACCTCCAGGGAAAGAGCATCGGGCTCCTATTCCAGAAGCCCTCAACGAGAACCCGCATCTCCTTTGATGTGGGTGTCCATCAGCTGGGCGCCCACCCCATCTACCTGAGCTGGAACGAGCTCCAGCTCGGGAGGGGCGAGACCGTCGCAGACACCGGCAGGACCTTCGACTGCTATCTGGACGGAATCATCGCCAGGGTCTTCAAGCACGGCGACCTGGAAACCATGGCCCAGGTGGCCAGGGCGCCAGTTATCAATGCCCTCAGCGATTCTTCCCACCCCTGCCAGGCCATGGGCGATTGCATGACCATAATCGAGAAGGTGGGCCAGATGGATGGGACCAACGTGGTCTTCGTGGGCGACGGCAACGACAACGTCTGCAGGTCTCTGGCTGAGGCCGTGCTCTCGCTGGGCGGCAACATGACCATAGCCTCCCCGGCCAAATATATGCCTCCCACTGACTTCGTCTCCAAGCTGAGGGCAATGGAAACCAAGCACTCGAAACTTGCCCTCACGGACAACCCCAAGGCAGCGGTCGCCGAAGCCGACGTCATCTACACTGACGTTTGGATATCGATGGGCCAGGATGCCGAGGCCCAGGAGAGGAAAGCCACCATGAGACCGTACCAGGTCAATGGCGAGCTCATGGCCGGAGCGCCAAAGAACGCCATCGTCATGCACTGCTTGCCTGCCCATAGGGGAGAGGAGATCACCGACGAAGTCATAGACGGGAAGAACTCGGTGGTTTGGGACCAGGCGGAGAACCGCCTCCATGCCCAGAAGGGGATCATGGCCCTCCTCTTCTAAACCCTTTTTTATTCCGTCCACCTTTCTTTTTCTGTGAACTGCCCATGAGGATGATCGTCTACTCCCAATCGGACCCAGCAGGGAAAAACATCGCCGCCCACCTTCGCAGGGCCATGCAATTTGCCGAAGTGCCTTTGGGGGAATCCCCCCACACTGCATGGAGGATGGGCGACTCCCTCCTGATCGAGACGACTGCAAGGCTGATAGATCTGGATCTGGACACCATGGGCGCCGAATGGATCCTCTGCCTCTCGCGCCACAGGAGCGAATCGGGCAAGCGGTGCCTCACCACCCACACGCCCGGCAATCTGACGGCGCAGGCAGACCTAGGCGGAAGGCCTACACAGGTGGGCATCTCCAACCCTCCCCTGCAGGCCAGGCTGCTGCTTGGGCTGAAGGCAGAGAAGGACCGGCTCGGCATTCCGGAGGAGGTTACTGTGGAGGCAACGCACCACGGCCCCACATCCCTGCCGTGCCCGGTTACCTTCGTCGAGATAGGCAGCGATGAGGAGGCCTGGCTTGATGGCCGCCTCGGCCAGTGCGTGGCGCAGGCTGTGGTCCGGGCCCTGGAGGACCAAGGCACCGCGCCCCCCAGCGCCATCGGGGTCGGCGGCGGCCACTATTCGGGAAAGTTCACCAGCCTGATGCTGGAGGGGCGCTACTCGATCGGCCACATTATCCCGAAGTATGCCATGACGGCTGGAATGCCGACAGCGATGTTCTCCACCTGCATGGGGCGCACACTGGGGGGCGTAACTGCGGCTGTTGTGGACTGGAAAGGCACCCCTTCTGTCTACAAGGAGTACCTGAAGGCGTCAGCAGCCCCACTCGGCATCGATCTGGTGCGCATCTGAACGGCAGCAGTCTCCATCGGAAAGCTTTAAATTGCCCTTTAACTTTTACCCCTTTGCTTACGGAATAGGTGAGCAAGATGTCAATCTCCGATAGGTTGCGCGCCATGGGGAGGGTTCTCAAACTCTCAAGAAAACCCGACTTTGAGGAGCTCAAGCTATCTCTGAAGATATGCATCTTGGGAATGATCGTCGTTGGCGTCTTTGGCTTCATAATACAGCTTGTGGCAACGCTCATCCTCGGCGCAGGGGGTTAGCCCAGTTGTCAGCCAGACCAGTGAAGTCCCGAATATTTGCAATAAGGACAACCGCCGGTCAGGAGCAGAACGTGGCCCTGCTCATAGAGCGGCGCTGCCTTGCCAAGAAGATCCCAATAAAGGCCATAATCTCGCCCCAGGACGTCCGGGGCTATGTATTCATTGAGGCAAGCGGCCCCAACATAGTGAATATCGCCATCGAGGGCGTCAAGCACGTCAAGGGCTGGGTCTCGGGGAAGGTGAGCTTCGAGGACATTGAGAAGTTCATCAAGCCGAAGCCTATCACAGACATTGTCGGCATAAACGACAAGGTTGAGATCATCGCAGGGCCGTTCAAGGGCATGCAGGCCAAGGTGACCCGGGTCGACAAGGCAAAGTCCGAGGTCACTCTGGAGCTACTCGACGCCCCCTACACGCTGCCAATCACTGTCCACGCAGAGCAGACCAAGCTCATTTCCAGGGGCGAACCGCCAAAGTCTGAGGAGAAGGTTGAGGCAACCCAGGCGAAGGAATCGGGCAAGTTTGACATCTTCAAGACATTCGAAGAATTAGAGGAGGAATAACCTTTTGGGAACTATAAAAACCTTCAGCTTCCTGGTCGACGGTGGCAAGGCCACAGGAGGTCCGCCCATCGGCCCCACACTGGGCCCCACTGGGCTGAACATCCTCCAGGTGGTCAACACCATCAACGAGAAGACCTCGGAATTTGAGGGAATGAAAGTTCCGGTAAAGGTAATCGCCGACCCAGATACCAAGGAGTTCGAGGTCGAGGTCGGTGTCCCTACCACAACTGCCCTGATCGTGAAGGAGCTGAAGCTGGAAAAATGCTCCAGCAACTCGAAGGCAGAGAAAGTGGGAGACCTCAGCGTAGAGGCAGCACTCAAGATTGCCAAAACGAGGTATCCCCTTTCGGTGGCAAGGTCACTGAAATCATGCTTAAAGGAAGTTCTTGGTACCTGCGTCAGCATAGGCGTTACCATTGCCGGTAAGGACCCCCGCGAGGTCCAGAAGGAGATCGACGCGGGAACATATGACGAGCTCATAGCAAAGGCGGAGGTATCATGAGATGCAATTTGATCTTCAGAAGATCACAGCCCTGGTAGACGAGGCCAAGAAGAACTCCTCCAAGAGGAACTTCAACCAGGCAGTGGAGCTGGTGGCCAACTTCCGCGGCCTGGACGTCAAGGCCCCTGAGAACAGGATCAGCGAGACCGTCACCCTATCCCATCCCATAGGCAGGGAGGTCAAGGTCTGCGTCATTGCAGACGGCGATCTCGTCGTCAAGGCAAGGCAGTCGGGCGCAGACATGGTGATAACCAAGCAGGAGATCGACCAGTACTCCGGCAATAAAAAAGCCGTGAAAAAGCTGGCCGAGTCCTACGACTACTTCGTGGCGAGGACAGACCTCATGGCCCAGGTCGGAAAGACCCTGGGATCGGTGCTCGGGCCGCGCGGCAAAATGCCCGACCCCATACCGCCACAGGCCAACGTCGAGCCGATGATAAAGAAGTACAAGACAGCTGTGCGCATAAAGATACGCGACCAGCCAGCCATACGGTGCCGCATAGGCTCAGAGGAGATGGAATCAAAGGACATCGCCGACAACATAATGGCGGTCCTGAACGCCATAGATCGGAGGATCAAGCTGGACCAGTATCTCTCCTCCATCGTGGTGAAGACCACCATGGGCAAGCCGGCGAAACTCAGGTGATAGACATGGCAGCCAAAACATCAACCAAAAAGAGCAAGGTCTCGGTGGAGAAGGAGGAGAGCGTAAAGCGCCTCCAGTCACTCTTCGAGAAGTACCCCATATTCGCCATAGCGGACCTGAAGGGTCTGAAGGCATCGCAGCTGCAGGTGCTCAAGAAGAAATTCAAGGGAGAGATCGAGATACACATTGCCAAGAACACGCTCACCAAAATAGCCGTCTCAAACCTTTCGGACAAGTTCAAGGACCAGGAGTCAATCAAGAAGTACCTTGCAGGTCCAAACGCCTTCATCTTCTCCAACAAGAACCCGTTCTACATGTACCTGATGTTCGAGAAGAACAAGGTCGCATCGGCGGTTTCGCCTGGCGACACCGCCCCCAACGACCTTACAGTAACGGCAGGCAATACCGGCATGCAGCCCGGCCCCATACTCAGCAAGTTCGGCGCAGCAAAGATCCAGACAAAGATGCAAGACGGCACGGTGTGGATAGCCAAGGACACGGTGGTCACGAAGAAGGGCGATACAATTTCGGCAGACCTTGCAGACCTTCTGGGGAAGCTGGGCCTCAAGCCGATCCTCGTTGGCATCAGGCTCAAGATGGGCTACGACGGCGGAGTGATACCCGGCGACGTCCTGGCGATCAACCTGGACGAATACAGGACAAACGTTGCAGCCGCAGTGCGTGGGGCTTTCAACCTGTCCATCAACGCGGTCTATCCGACCAAGGAGACTGCACCGATGCTCATCGCCAAGGCCTACGTTGAGGCGAAGAGCGTCGCCGTGAAGTCCGGCTCACCCGTCCCCGAGGTGATGGGCGAGGTGCTGGCCTTGGCCGAGCGGCGTGGGAAGGCAGTGGCGAAGGCCCTGAAGGAGAAGCACCCGGAGATCAACCTTTGAGAGGCGAAGGCTTTATGTATCAAC
>Ga0116202_10001254_pt1 | contig 14864 bp, 14 predicted proteins | sample LakKivw325mmetaG_FD_94479 | JGI IMG/M metagenome (GOLD analysis project Ga0116202, IMG submission 94479) | Anoxic lake water microbial communities from Lake Kivu, Rwanda to study Microbial Dark Matter (Phase II) - Lake Kivu water 325m metaG | ecosystem: Environmental > Aquatic > Freshwater >...
CGTTGGTCTTTCTCAGTTTCTTCCTCATTCCGATGACTTTGAGGCCAGCTTCCTTGCCTACTTTGCCGATCACTCCAAGGCTGTTCCTTTCCGCCTTTGGCGCTGTTGGACCAACGATGAAGTCTGGGCCTCCTAGCACGTAGACGTGTAGGGCGTGGTCTTCGAGCATGAAGATGTTGTAGGCGATTTCGCGTATCTTCCTCGCAGGACTTGGCGGCTCGATCTTGAAGAGGTCGTCCAGCGTCTTGGTGGAAGCCATGTGATGAGCGAACGGGCAGACACCACAGATCCTAGAGGTTATCTGAGGCATGTCCTCGGCGTGTCTTCCTTCAGCGAACTTCTCAAATCCTCTAATCTCTGGTATCTGTAGGTATGCTTTCTTGCAGTTTCCCGCATCGTCTAGAACGACGACTATTTTTCCATGGCCTTCTAGTCGAGTTATTGGGTTGATCACTACCTCTTTCATGCCTTATTCCTCCTGATTCTCCCGCCGAGAGTGGACGCTCCCAGCGTGTATCTGTAGAATGTTCCGACAGGGTCGGGTAGCTTGTCAATCACTTTTCCTATGGATTCCTCGTCTTGGAAATCCACTATGCTCGCGATGAAAGACGCAGCCTTAGCTCCATAGTCCGTCACTCTGTCTAGTGGCCCGAAACATCCTGTGCAAGGCATTCGTGCTTTCACGCATAGAGCCGTGCATCCTCCTCTGGTTGCAGGTCCCATGCAGAGCAGCCCCTGAGTGAGCAAGCACTTCTCCCCGTCAGGGATCACCTCGTGGGGACGCTTCAGATCTTGAACTAACACTTTGTCGGGTTTCGTCTCATTGAGAGGGCATTCGTCGCATAGCGCTTTCTCTGATGCGCCTATGACGGATCCTTTTGGCGGAACCTTTCCTGACAGAAGAGTTGTGACCGCTTTCCATGTCACGTCCGCTGTAGGGGGACACCCAGGCACATAGTAGTCAACGTCTATGACCCGATCGATGGGAAGAAGGCGGGGCAAGATCTCAGGGAGCTTGAGCTCGACCCCATCGATAGTGACGCTCTTTTGTGGTACAACCCCACGAGGGTTGTCTACCGTCGGGACCTCGTGATATGCACGAGAGGTGAATTCTCCTTCAGAGTAGAGGTTGCTGAGGCTGGGGATTCCGCCCCAGGCGGAGCAAGCGCCATAGGCCACGATGATCTTCGACTTTTTCCTCAGCAGTTTGACCATATGCTCGTGGTCGCTGACTCTGACCCCTCCGTTTATCAGGCTGGCTGTTATCGAACCGTCGGGAAGTTTCTCGATGTCCTCCTCCTTGAAGTCGAGGGCCACGGGCCAGAGCACTATATCGACTAGGTTGACAAGGTCAAGGACTCTCTCTGCGATGTCTACTGTTGCCTCTTCACATCCGCCGCAGCTGGCACACCAGTACATCGCTATCTTGGGTTTGTCCATCACTGATTCACCTGCAATCGAGGAGCAAGTGGACCTAGCGGTTTGATCTGCTCTACCATCTCACGGGCGATTTGGACGAATCTCGCCGCCTCAGAGGCTGAGATCCATTCAAGCCTGAGTCGTTCTCTCTCTATGCCCATTGTGTCGAGCATCTTTCGAAGGAGTGTCATCCTTCTCAGCGCCTTGTAGTTCCCCTCGATGTAGTGACAATCGCCTAGATGACATCCAGCCACCAGAACGCCGTCAGCTCCGTCACGGAAAGCCTCCACCACGAACTGTGGATCGATCCTCCCGGAGCACATGACTTTGATCACCCTGAAGTTGGGCGGATACTTCATCCTGCTAGTCCCCGCGAGATCTAGTGCCGCGTAAGTGCACCAGTTGCAGGCGAACAAGGCGATCTTGGGTTCGAATTGATCGCTCATTTCAAGCACCTCGCTTCTCAGTGAGCGCGGCAATCTGAGCCATCATTTGGATGTCCTTGAATCCAGCTTGCTGCATCGCTCCCGACGGACAGGCCGCCACGCAAGCTCCGCATGCCTTGCACAGTGCCTTGTCGACCTCAGCGACTCTCTTCTCGTCTTTCTGCTTTCGAGATATCGCGCCGTAGGGGCACATGGCAATACAGATGGCGCAGCCGCTGCAGATTTCCTCTGTGACTTGAGCAATCATGGGCTCGATTCTGATTTCCTCTTTTCCGAAGAGGGCAGCCGCTTTGGCTGCTGAGGCGCTCCCAGCCATCACGCTCTCGACTATGTTCTTCGGGCTTGTCACTGATCCGGCCAAGTAAATTCCATCTGCTGGTGCCTCAACCGGGCGTAACTTGAGATGAGCTTCCCTGAGGAAGCCTTCAGCACTGCAGCCCACCTTCACGACACTTCGTACCTTCGGAAGGCTTTGGCTTGGAGACATCCCCACTGCGAGGACAACTGCATCCGCCGGAATCAGAAGGTCCTCTTGCAGAGTAGCATCATGCACTCGTACCTCCAAGTTGTCGGATTTCACATTCACCGTGGGAGGCGCCTCGAACATGATGAACTTGACTAGACGTTCCGCTGCTCTTTCGTAGAGTCTCTCGTCGCCTCTTCCGTAGGTCCTCATATCCTTGTAGATAGTGTAGATCTCAACCTCAGGATACCGATCCTTAATCGTCAGAATGTTCTTCAGAGCTGATGCGCAACACATTCGGGAACAGTATTGATGGGCGTTTTTCGTGGTTCCGAGCGATCCGACGCACATGATGAATGCGAGGGTCCTTGGAGTAGATCCTTCAAGTTTCAGTTCTCCACCGGTGGGTCCGTCCTCGTCGAGAAGTCGCTCCAGTTGGAAAAGGGTCAACACCTTCTTGGAATGCCCGTATCCATACTCTCCTTCAGGAGGCTCGTAAGGGCTGAACCCGGTTGCAAGGACTACTCCTCCGGCGATCGCCTCAAGATCGTGGCCCTTTTCGTCCAAGTCAATAGCATGCGGCTCGCAGACCTTGACGCATTCTCCGCATCGCGTGCACGTCTCAGAATCGATTACAGCCACCGGTGGATAGGCTTCCTTGAACGGAAGGTAGATCGCCCTTCTCTTTGAGATTCCAAACTCGTACTCGTTCGGAACCTCTACCGGACAAACGCGGAAGCATTCTCCGCAGAGTGTGCATTTCGCATCCACGAACCTGGGTTTGTACTTGATATTTGCCTTGAAGTATCCTACCGATCCATCTAGTTCGGTGACTTCGGAATTCACATGGGCAGTTACATTGGGGTTGGATACGACGGCCTTGATGAGGGATCCTACCATTTCCGCCCCTTTCATGTCAACATGAGCAAGCTTCCCTAGCCGAGCCGCTCTTCCCCCGAGCGTAGGGAGTTCTTCTACCAAGTGGACTTTGTAGCCTCTTTCCGCAAGGTCGAGTGATGCTCGGAGTCCTGCGACGCCTCCACCTAAGATCAGAGATGCGGGTTGCACGCCGAACCGCAAATCCTCAAGGGGTTCGAGAAGACTAGCTTTCGCCACAGCCATCCTGATTAGGTCCTTTGTCTTCTCTGTCGCTTTCTGCTTCTCATCGGAATGTACCCAGGAGCTCTGCTCTCTGATGTTCACCATCTCGAGAAGGTATCGATTGAGACCGGCTTCCTCAACTGCACGGCGAAAAGTTGGCTCATGCATGGAAGGGGAACAGGCAGCGACAACAACTCGGTTGAGTCCGCTCTTCTTCACGCTATCCTTGATGAGGTCTTGCCCCGGGGCGGAGCACATGAAGATGTATTCCTTGGCGTCGACAACATGCGGCAGAGTCATTGAGTACTCGATGACTTCTTTCACGTTTATCGTTCCGGCTATGTTCATGCCGCAGTGGCAGACGAAGACTCCCACTTTCGGTTCTTCACTCATGCCTTTTCACGCACCGCCAACACCGAGGCCCTCATTGCGGCTGCGCTAGCTTGCGTAACCGAGTCAGGTATGTCCTTCGCGCCCGCGACTACACCGGCAGCGAAGATCCCGTTCACTCCCGTCGAAACAGGATCCAAGTAGGAGTTCGGTAGTTTGATGTACCCATCCTCGTCCAACTGCACGTTTGTGAATGGTTCAATCGGGTTGACCTTCACTCCGACAGCGAGGACCGCCATGTCGACTTCCGTTTTCTTGAGACGTCCTTCGCTGGTGTCTTCATAGGTGAGAGTCAAGTTCTTGGTCCCGGGGACCTCTTCGATTCTTGCCGGCCGACCTCGGACGAATCTTATTGCGAACTCTGTTCTTGCCCTGTCATAGAACTCTTGATATCCCTTGCCAAAAGCTCTGAGATCCATGTAGAATACCGTACAGTCAACACCCGGCAGATGCTCCTTTGCGAGTATTGCCTGTTTGACAGAGGCAGTACAGCAGAAGGCTGAGCAGTTGGGATTCATCCTTACGTCTCTGGAGCAAACGCATTGAATGAAGGCTATGCTGTTGGGATGCTTCTTGTCAGATGTCCTGACGATCTCTCCTGTAGTCGGGCCTGTAGAAGAGACGAGTCTCTCAAACTCAAGCGATGTGTAGACGTTTGCGTGCGTTCCATATCCATACTCAGGGATCTTGCGAGGATCCTGTAGCTGAAATCCAGTCGCCACGATGATCGATGCAACGTCCAGCTCGACCTCTTCCGGTTTCTGTTCGAAGTTTATCGCCCCTGTCGGGCAGAACTTTTGGCAGACCTTGCAGACACCCTTCGTAAAGTAGAGACAGTGTTCAGTGTCTATTGTTGAAACCAGAGGCACCGCTTGCGGGAAGGGCCAATAGATTGCCTTTCTTTTTCCCATCCCAAGGTTGAACTCGCTCGGAACGGAAACCGGGCATTTCACGATGCATTCCCCGCACCCTAAACATTTCTCGATCTCAACGTATCTTGGTTTTTTCAACACCTTGACGTGGAAGTCTCCCGTTGAGCCCTTGACTTCTTGAACCTCCGAGTAAGTCAGCAGTTCTATGTTCTCATTCTTGGAAGCAGACACCATTTTTGGTGTGAGGATGCATGCGGCGCAGTCAAGCGTCGGGAACGTCTTGTCGAGTTGCGCCATCCTTCCTCCAATGCTTGGCGTTTTCTCAACTAAGTATGTCTTGATACCTTGCTCCGAGAGGTCGACAGCAGCTTGGATTCCTGCGATTCCTCCTCCGACGACTAGCACAGGTTTCGCCATTCTAAGTCGTCCCTCCTGTCAATCTGCTTATGTTTGCAGCAGCTTCATTCACCCAGATTGCCAACGGTCGGTAGATGGCGTGAGCAAACTTGGTGAATGGTGCCAATACTATGAGATCGAACACCACTACAAGGTGAAACGCATACAAGGTGTACGCTGCAAGATTCGAATTGGTGTAGAGAGTCGTCGTCAACAGCAGCCCGGAAATGCCCGACAGGAATAGCAGGAGAACGAACACCCAGTCCGTGAAATGGCTGAACCTGACATGTTGTTCATCTCTCCTGACTCTCTTGTAGACGTAATAGGTGGCACCGCAGCAGAATGCTATTCCGCTCGCCAACCCCAACACGCGTTGAGGTGGGACTGGAACGAGTGGAACATTGCCGATACCAAGGAGAAAATCGATCATTGTCGCGACAGACATGCCAAGAAATCCCCAGAATAGTGCCATGTGTGCAAAGTACCTGTTCCTATTCGTGCACTTGAGATAGCCAATCTGGGCGAGAGACTCCCTTATCACTGACGCAACGAGAGTCGAAAACCAAACGCCGAGTTTCTTCTTGGGCGAGATCTCCGCTCTCCTCCCTGTGCCGATCTGCTTCGCCATTATCGCAAGGTTCGCCAAGGCACCGAGTCCCACAAATGCTCCAAGCAGAAGACCAACGTTGTGGATTATTTCGAAAGAGAAGAACTGCTGCAGGTTGACAGGGCTGAAGATTGCAGAGCCTCTGAGCAACAATACACCGAGAAGCGCCGTGAGGGTCGTGAAGAAGAATCCAGCAACTGATGCAGCCGGATTGCCATAGAAGATCGATGCGAGCTTTCCCCATGAGTACTTTCTGATGGCGTATCTTCTTGCTGCCATCATGAATGCCCCGGGATCAGCATCTCTCGGGCAAGTATCTGAGCACTCACCGCAGTAGTAGCATAGCCAAAGTGAGGGAGACGAGAGAAGTTTGTCCTCAAGGCCCATGATAGCATGCCTTATGAGAGTTCTGGGAAATTCGACGCGTTCTTTTGATAGAGGGCAGATGGCGGTGCATGTGCCGCAGTTGTAACATCTGGCCAACTTCTCGGCGCCTAGTCTCTGTATCTCCGAAGCAAGTTGTGGGCGCACCACACTTGAAGGTCTTTGAGCGTGCTCAGCACTTGGCTGTTCGAGCAAAGTCAGAGTTCGCGCCCAATTATCCATTGATCTTTCTGTCAACTCTAGAGTCTCCGGTGGTGACACGGCTTTAGTACGGAACTTCGTCAGCAGACCATCCCTGCGCCCGTAACGTGCTGCCTGAGGGATGCTGCAACGGTCTTCGCAGTGCGTGCGTTTCGTGCAGCAATGGCCGGCGAATCCAAGTCGCTGTAGATCATCTTGCCCATTCCGGTCGCGAGGTTTCTGAAGGCCGCAGAGAGGCTGGGTTCTGTTGATATCAGTTGCTTAATTGGTACCTCTACTCTAGGTACCGTGTCTTCTGAGAAATTACGAAGCGCATAGATGCTCGCGGAATATATAGCGGAATTATACTCAGGAGTTCCTATAGGCGACATATATATTCGCCACTTGGTCACCTCCGTCTTGTGAACGCGTTGTCCGAAGAGCGGTCGGAAAGGAGGGCGCATGCCCTTGGCAATGTTTTCCTGCACGCGGTGTATAGCATTCCAGGTGGAGAGAAAATCAAGGAATGCATTCAATGCGGGACGTGTAGTGCCTCGTGTCCTACGAGCTACGCGATGGACTACACTCCGCGCGAGATCATCGCGGCGTTCAGGGCAGGCTTGCTTGAGAGGGTTCTGAGAAGCAACACTGTCTGGCTGTGCGCATCCTGTTACTATTGCACTGTTCGATGTCCGTCAGGGATCAAGCTCACGGACATCATGTATGAACTGAAACGTTTGGGAGTAGAGTTTGGACTTGTTCAAGAGGGCGCCATTGCGCCCGTTCTGTCGAAGACGTTCGTAGACATGGTTGACAGGTACGGCAGGGTGCCTGAGATACCACTCATGATGACTGTCCTATTGAAGAAGAATCCCCTCGGAATTCTCAAGATGATTCCACATGGGCTGAGACTATTTCTACACGGTAGAATGCCGTTCCTGCCCCATCGGATTTCTGGAATATCGGAGTTGGAGAAATGCTCAGGAGCAATGACGGACGCCCTAGTTTCAGGGTTGCATCCTGGTTCGGGGATCGGTGAGGAGGCGTAGCATTGGGCTCTCACATGGAGTTCTCTTACTATCCAGGTTGCTCGCTCGAGGGCATGAACAAGGCCTACGACAAGTCCGCTCGCTTGGTCTCGAAAGAACTCGGCATCGAGCTCACCGAGTTAAACGACTGGAACTGCTGTGGTGCCTCTGCGTACATGTCTATTCAAGAGCTTCGTGCACATCTGCTTTCCGCTAGGAACCTCGCACTCGCAGAGAAGGAGAAGAAGGACCTTGCTGTGGTTTGCCCAGCATGCCTTACGACGCTCACAAAGAGCAATCGCTACATGGGCGAGGACCCAAAGCTCAGGAGAACGATCGCGTCAGCGCTCAAGGCTGCGAATCTCCAGTACTTGGGAACCGTCAAAGTCAGGCACCTTCTAGAAGTAATCGTAAGGGACATCGGAGAGCAGGAAGTCAAAGCGAAAGTCAGTAGGCCGCTCTCTGACTTGAAAGTCGCTCCATATTACGGATGTCAGTTCACACGGCCATTCGGCGATTTCGACGACAAGGAATTTCCCGTCATGCTTGACACGCTCCTCAAATGGCTCGGAGCAGAACCGGTCAATTTTCCCCTCAGAGCAAAATGTTGCGGAGGAATGCTCATGACAACCAACGAACCGGTCGGACTGGGCCTCGTTAAGTCTCTCCTTGACTGCGCGGCTCAGAATGGAGCTGAATGTGTCGCGACAATATGCCCTCTATGTCACATCACTTTGGAGGCGTACCAGGGCAATGTCAACAAGAGATTCGCGACAAGTTACGAGCTTCCCACGCTCTACTTTACCCAGCTCATGGGTCTGGCATTTGGCTTCAACAGAAAAGAGCTCGGGATCAACGAGGAACTGATCTCAAGCAAACACATCCTAGCGAAACATGTGGAGGCTGTATGATAGATGGCAGAGAAGATAGGCGTCTACGTCTGTCACTGCGGAACAAACATCGCTCAGACTGTGGACTGCAAGAGAGTTGTTGACTACGCTAGCGCTCTGCCGAATGTCACAGTTGCCCGTGAATATCAGTATATGTGCTCTGACCCAGGTCAAGATCTCATCAAGAAGGATATCAAGGAACTCGGCCTGACGAGAGTAGTCGTGGCCTCCTGTTCCCCGCTAATGCATGAGCCAACTTTTCGCCGTGCAGTTGAGGAAGCTGGTCTCAATCAGTTCCTGTTCCAGATGGCGAATATTCGTGAACAGTGCTCTTGGATAAGCGAGAACAAAGAGAGGGCGACAGAACAGGCAAAATCAATCGTAGCTGCCGCTGTCAAGCGCGTGGAATTCCAAGAATCTCTAGATGTCAAGAAAGTTCCGGTCAACCCCAACGTCCTGATTGTCGGAGGGGGAATCACTGGGATCGAAGCCGCACTTCAGATCGCTGACTCAGGGAAGAAGGTCTATCTCGTCGAGAAGGAACCGACCATCGGCGGATACATGGCACGATTCGACAAGACGTTCCCGACACTTGACTGCGCCGCATGCATCCTCACACCAAAAATGGTGTCTGTTGGTCAACACCCAAACATCGAGCTTCTATCCTACAGCGACGTCATCGGGTTCTCCGGCTATGTTGGTAACTTCACCGCGCGGATAAGGAGACGTGCAAAGTATGTCGAAGAAGAGGAGTGCAGCGGCTGCGGATTGTGCACAGAGAAGTGTCCTGTCAGCGTCCCCAGTGAATTTGACTGTGGACTTGGAAAGAGGAAAGCGATCTACAGACCGTTTCCGCAGGCAGTACCGAACGTTCCGGTCATAGACAAGGATCACTGTCTCTACTTCACGAAGGGTGTCTGCAAGGTCTGCCAGAAGTTCTGTCCCAGAGGCGCCATCAACTTCGAGCAGAAAGAAACCTATACTGACTTGCAGGTGGGCACTGCGATCCTAGCAACTGGCTTCGGTCTTTTCGATGCTTCCAAAGTGAAACAGTACGGATACGGAAGACTACCGAACGTCATTACGAGCCTAGAGTTCGAGCGATTCTCACATGCCTCCGGGCCAACAGGAGGAAAGATCCTGCTCAAGAATGGCCAGATGCCCACGAGCATTGCAATCTTGCACTGTATAGGAAGCCGCGACACGAACTTCAACGAATACTGCTCTCGTGTCTGTTGCATGTACTCGATGAAGATAGCACACTTGGCTCACGAGAAGACCGGAGCGCGGGTATACGAGTTCTACATAGACATCCGAGCCTTCGGCAAAGGATACGAAGAGTTCTACAAACGAATCCTCGAAGAGGAAACGACTTTCATTCGCGGCAAGGCGGCAGAAGTCACAGATGTCCCCCAGACTCCAGCCGAGAAGGGCAAGCTAGTGGTCGTCGCCGAAGATACCCTGCTGGGAATCGTCCGAAGAGTGCCCGTCGACATGGTCGTTCTCAGTGTAGGTTTCGAGCCTAGAAAAGACACCATAGAGACTGCCAGAATATTCTCGATAAGCAGAAGTCAAGACGGATTCTTCCTAGAACGTCATCCCAAACTCGCGCCCGTATCAACTGCATCCGACGGCATCTTCATCGCAGGTGCATGCCAAGGGCCCAAGGACATACCCGACAGCGTCGCTCAAGGTGCGGCGGCAGCAGCCAACGCGCTGTCACTGATCGATAGAAAGGAGGTCACCCTTGAACCGACGGTCGCATTCATAGATGAGAAGTCATGTTCAGGATGCAAGATCTGCATCGGCCTCTGCGCGTACAATGCCATAACCTTTGACGAGACGAAGAAAGTCTCCAAAGTGAACGACGCTCTCTGCAAAGGCTGCGGCGTCTGCGTGGCCGCATGTCCGTCGGGTGCAATTGAACAGCGCAACTTCACCGACAATCAGTTGTTGGCTGAGGTTGAATCGATCTGTGCGACAGGGAAGTGAGCGAAATGGAATCGAACTTCGAACCTAAGATTGTTGGATTCCTGTGCAAATGGTGCGCGTATACGGGAGCCGATCTTGCTGGAACTAGTAGAATCAAATACCCACCCAACGTCACACCGATTCGGGTGATGTGCTCAGGCCGCGTCGATCCAGTCTTGGTGATGAAGGCCTTGTCATCGGGCGCGGATGGCGTGCTCATCGCAGGATGTCACCCCGGCGACTGCCACTACACAAGCGGCAACGTCAAGACGATCAGACGATTCAAACTGCTCCAGAGAATGCTAGACCAGTTTGGAATCGAGAGGGACCGTGTCAGATTGGAATGGGTTTCAGCTTCAGAAGGAGAGAGATATGCACAAGTCGTGGAGAACATGACCGAGACACTTCGCACTCTTGGCCCCTTGAACTGGAACGGGAGCAAGGAGGGATAACCATGGCAAATCCAAAGGCGGCATTCTATTGGGCAGCCAGCTGCGGCGGATGCGAAATCGCCGTGCTTGAACTTGGAAAAGCTCTTGTGGACGTATCAAAGAAAGTCGACATCGTCTTCTGGCCGGTCGCGCTCGACTTCAAGTACTCAGATGTCGAGTCAATGCCTGACAAGAGCATAGATGTATGCTTCTTCAACGGGGCCATTCAAACATCGGAAAACGAACACATGGCAAAGCTCCTCAGAGAGAAATCAAAGATCCTCATCGCTTTCGGCGCTTGCGCCAACGGCGGCGGCATACCCGCATTAGCAAACACAACTAGTAAAGAACGGATTTTCACGCGTGTCTACAAGGAGACTCCGACCACTGACAATCCACAGGGTGTGATTCCGCAGACCAAAGTTCAGGTGAAGGAGGGGGAACTGGCTATCCCTGAATTCTACAATACGGTCAGGACTCTTGACCAGACAGTTGGCGTTGACTACTCCGTTCCTGGTTGCCCGCCTGTTGGAGAACAAGTCACGGCAGTTATGAATGACATAGTCGCCGGGAAACTCCCGCCGAAGGGCTCAGTCATCGGTGCCTCAGACAAATCACTCTGCGACGAGTGCAAACGAGTCAAAGGAGATAGGAAGATCAAGAAGATTGTGCGCACCTACGAGATCGTTCCCGACACAGAGAAGTGCCTGCTCGATCAGGGCGTTATCTGCATGGGGCCCGCAACCCGCGGAGGCTGCGGCGCACAATGCATAGACGCCAACATGCCATGCCGAGGCTGCTACGGTGCGGTCCCAGGAGTGTTGGATCAAGGTGCGAAGATGCTCTCCGCCTTATCATCAAACTTTGACGCCGAGAATGAGGAGGAAATCGAACAGATCGCAAGCGGAGTAACAGATCCAATCGGGACCTTCTACAGGTATAATCTGGCTCGGTCGATGCAGAGGAGGAAGAAGGCAAGACGAGTGTGACCATAAACCCAATCACCCGACTAGAAGGACACGGAAAGATCGAGATCTTCCTCAACGACGACGGTAACGTCGAGAACGCGTATTTCCAAGTCCCAGAACTGAGAGGTTTCGAAAAGTTCTGCGAAGGTAGACTCGTAGAAGAGATGCCTGACATCACAAGCAGGATCTGCGGAGTCTGTCCAGAAGCTCACCATATGGCCGCCACGAAGGCACTAGATGCGGTCTTTCATGTAGACCCTCCATCTGCCGCCAAGAAACTCAGAGAGCTACTGTACAGCGCATTCTACGTGGCAGACCACACAACTCACTTCTACATACTCGCCGGGCCGGACTTCATAATGGGTCCAAAAGCGCCGAAGGCAGAACGCAATATTCTGGGCGTGATAAACAAGGTCGGCCTTGACATCGGCTCTTCGGTGATCAAACACCGTTCCGACGCGCTTGATGCTGTTGCCATGATCGGAGGAAGAAGGATTCATCCGACATGCGGAGTCCCAGGCGGAGTCAGCAAATCCATCACTGAGGAACAAAGAACAAAGATCGAAGAAATCGCAAAATCCGAAATCGAGTTCGCGAAGTTCACCCTGAAACTCTTCGATGACGTCGTGCTTTCGAACAAGGATTACGTGAGTCTGATAAAGAGCGACTTCTACACAACCCCGACCTACTACATGGGCCTCGTAGACGACCAGAACCGAGTCAACTTCTACGACGGCAAGGTCAGAGTAGTTGACCCTGAAGGAAACGAATTCGCAAAATATGGTGCCGCGGAGTATCAACAACACCTCGCCGAACATGTCGAGCCTTGGACATACCTCAAGTTTCCATATCTGAAGAAAGTCGGATGGAAGGGATTAGTCGGCGGAAAAGACAGCGGCGTCTACAGGGCCACCCCGCTCGCACGACTCAACGTAGCCGAAGGAATGGCCACACCTCTCGCACAGGTCGAATACAAGAGAATGTATGACACTCTAGGCCCCAAGCCTATCCACTCAACACTCGCGACCCACTGGGCTCGTCTGATAGAACTCCTCTACGCCGCAGAACGGATGCATGAACTAAGCCGAGATCCTGAGATCACAAGCCAGAACGTCCGCACGATTCCAACCGCAACCCCCGACGAAGGCGTAGGCATTGTGGAGGCCCCACGCGGAACGTTGACACATCACTACACGACGGATGAGAAAGGGCTCGTGAAGAAGGTCAACTTGATCGTGGGCACGACGAACAATCATGCCGCGATAAGTATGTCCATCAAGCAGGCGGCACAGGGACTGATCAAGAAGGGCGAAGTCTCGGACGGTCTGCTGAACATGGTGGAGATGGCTTTCAGAGCATACGATCCATGCTACGGTTGTGCTACGCACACTCTGCCAGGACAGATGCCCCTCGAAGTCAACATTTACAACAAGGAAAGAGCTCTACTACGAAAACTGCAAAGACCATAAGACACAATCTCACTGAGCTCAGTTCTGAAGAGGCCTAAGTTGAGGCGGCTCAGAGACTGATCAAGGTGAGGAGGCTCATCCTCGGTATAGGTAATACGATAATGGGAGACGACGGCGTAGGCATCTATGTCGTCAGGATGGTAAGGGACAGGACTCGATCGCGAGCCGACTTGCAGTTCAAGGAACTTGGCGTCAGTGGTTTCAAGCTAGTCGAAGAAATACTAGGATACGATGAAGTGACAATAGTAGACTCGTACGCCTCAACGGAGGCTGACACCGGGCAGATTCGGGAATTCAGCCCCGAGGACTTTGAGGATACGTTACATCCTTCATCTCCACACGGCGCGAACTTCATCACTGCGCTTGAGTTCTACAGAAACCTCCAACCTGGCAAAATGCCAAGAAAGATCCGCATTCTCACGATAGACATTCACCCAACGGATGCATTTGGAGAGAGCCTAAGCGGCCGCGTCCAAGATGCGGCGACCAAGCTTGCAGAAATGATCGTTCGGGAAATAGGGCAGACGGTCTGATTCTGAGCGCGCTAGACAATGACTAGCTCGCGAGTACACTTGTTTAGTCTCTGTGCTTTTCCTGCTTGAATGACGACTATGTCCTCAATTCGGACTCCGAACTCTCCCGGGACGTAGATGCCCGGCTCAACGCTGAAGGCCATCCCTTCGTCAAGTTTCATCGAGTTGCCCGCCACTATGTACGGTTCTTCATGCACTTCTAGTCCGATTCCGTGTCCCGTGCGGTGGACGAAGAATCGACCATAGCCGGCAGCCTCGATGATCTCCCGAGCTACCTTGTCGACGCTCTGAGCCTCTGTCCCTTCGACTGCTGCGTGGTACGCTTTCTCCTGAGCGGAACGGACAATCGAGTAGACTTTCCGTCTTTGGTCGTCGCAGCTGCCGACAGCTATCGTTCGTGTGATGTCGGAAAAGTACCCGCGATAGACGCACCCATAGTCAAGAACAACTAGATCTCCCTTCTGCAGTTTTCGGTCGCCTGATCTGTAGTGAGGAAGCGCGCCATTCGGTCCGGAGCCCGTAATGGGCTCGAATGTCACGCCATCGGCGCCCAGTCTCCTCATCTCATTCACGATCCTCGCAGCCACCTGATGCTCAGTCATTCCCTTCCGGCATTCCTTGACCGTTTCAGTGAACGCGGCATCAGCAATCTCAGCTGACCTCGCCATCAGGGCGACCTCTTCAGAGGTCTTCTTGATTCGCAGCAGGTTCATCACCGCGGCTGCATCGAGGTATCTGGCGTCAGGCTGCACTGCAAGGAGCATTAGGAGGAATTGAGACCACATTCGGTTGTCGACAGCAATCGTCGGGCGCTTTGTCACGACTTGTCTCATTGTCGCTGAGAGCACAGTCTTTGGATCCTCAGAGTCCCCCCAAGAAACGAGCTTCTCAACCCAAGTGAACGCTTTGACGTGTTGTTCATACAGTTGAGGCACAATGAATAGCGGTTCGCCCGATTGAGGAACGATCAGTGCGAGGAGCCGCTCTCCAGGCTCCTCCAAGAACCCGCTTAGATAGTACATGTTCGGACCAGGGGCTAGAAACAAGATGTCGATTTCTTTCTCCGACATAATTTTCTGGCATCGTGCAAGTCGCGATCTGTAGATGTTGATGTTCTTGTCTTCAGACATGTCGCACAATGCCCCCGTCTGTTCTGCTTATAGGATCTGTACGATTGGAATATGAAAATGATAGGTAGAACATCCGGTTTTCGGACGGTCGCTGAATTCTCACCGAACGCGGCACTCGACTTTGAGGTTCCAGGCAGTTCGTTTTATGCTTTGACGACGATCGTCTTTGCGAGCATGTCACCTAAG
>Ga0116202_10001256_pt1 | contig 14857 bp, 5 predicted proteins | sample LakKivw325mmetaG_FD_94479 | JGI IMG/M metagenome (GOLD analysis project Ga0116202, IMG submission 94479) | Anoxic lake water microbial communities from Lake Kivu, Rwanda to study Microbial Dark Matter (Phase II) - Lake Kivu water 325m metaG | ecosystem: Environmental > Aquatic > Freshwater >...
ATGTAAGATGAGAGATGTCAGAAGTGAGGATACCGGGCAGACGAGACGGACGGGAACAGCGGCCAAGCGTCAGAATACCGTGGGGCAAGGTGGACGAGCAGCGGCGTGAGAGTGACGTTGGTGCGTGATTGTAGTGCCGGGGTGGTGGAAGTCAAATGGAGAGGGGAGGCCGAAGCCTCCCCTCTTGAGATACTGGCTGCCTGCGTTACTGCTGGCCGGTGATGACGAACTCAACCCGGCGGTTGAGCGAACGGCCTTCGGCCGTCTCGTTGTCGGCAATCGGACGGGATTCGCCGTAGCCCTTGGCGGTCAGGCGGTTGATGTCGATGCCGAGGTTCTTGACGAGGTAGTTGACAACCGCCCACGCCCGCTTGTCGGAGAGCGTGAGGTTGGATTCGTCCGAGCCCTGGCTGTCGGTGTGGCCCTGGATTTCGACCTTGATGGTCGGGTTCTCCTTGAGGACCTTGGCGGCATCCTCGAGGGCCGGACGGGACTCGGGCTTGATGGTCGACTTGCCGGTGTTGAAGTAGATGCCCTTCAGGGTCAGGGCCATTCCTTCCTTGACCAGGCCGAAGTCACGCACGAGCGGCTTGCCCTTTTCGACGACCAGCGCCGCGGTCTGCTTCAGGTAGTCTTTGGCCTCGACGACCATCGAGTAGGCGCCGGGCATCAACTGGGCCTTGTACAGGCCGGTCGCCGGGTCGGTGTTGAACACGGCATTGCCCGCTTCCAGCACGGTGACCGTGGCGGCGAGCGGGTCTCCGGTCTTCTTGTCCGCGACCTTACCGGTGACGGTGACCGCGGTTGCGGCCGGGGTGAGTTTGAACGTCGCGGTGGCGAGCTTGTTCTCTTCGACCGACAGCGTGACGGTCGCAGGGATGTACTGGTCGGCGTTAGCGGTTACGGTGTAGACGCCGGTCTCGACCCTGTCGACTTTGAACGCGCCGGCGGCGGCGTCGGCGGTCACCGGTTGAAGCTGGGAGCCGGGGAACGCGATGCTGGCGGCCATCGGCATGCCGGTCACGGCGTCAACGACGGTGCCGGCAATCGTGCCGTAGGTCTTGAGCGGCCGCAGCTTGAACTCGTAGTTGACGACCTTGTTGGCCTCGACCGCCATCGGCACCGCCTGCTTGTTGTAGCCGTCGGCGCTGACTTCAACCGTCACCGCGCCGACCGGCACTTTCTTCGCGTTGAAGATGCCGGTGACCGCATCGGCGGTCATCGTTGCCATCTTCGGGTTTTCCGGGAAGGCGACGGTGGCGGCGATTGGAGCGCCGGTGCCGGCGTCGGTAACGACACCGACAATCTGGCCGTACTGGGCCGGCTTGCGCGCGCCGAACGGGGTAGCGAGGCCGAACCCGAGGATAATCTCGTTCTTGTCCTTCAGCCTGCTGTTGGGCTCGTGGCCGAAGGCGAACGAGTAGCCGAGCTTGAGCATCACGCCGGTGGCGGAGCCGATTGCCACGCCGGGGGTCACGCGCAGCCGGCCCATCGTGTCCATGATACCACTGCTGGAGCTATCCTGCAGCGAGGTGCCTTCGCAGAAGATGCCGAAACCCTTGCCCTGCAACTCGACCGCGGCGCCATATTGGGTCCAGCCCGCGACCTTGCCGTAGTTCACCAGCAAGTTCGGCAGTGACGGCGCCAGGTCCTGCAGGTAAATGGTCGCCAGGCCGTTCCAGACGAGCCGGTCATCAACGGACCAGGGTATGGCGTACTCGTCGATGTAGCTCCACGTGGAGTCGTCCCATTCCCGTGGGATGATGTTGTAGCTGGCCGAACCACCGAGCTTGAGCACGGGCAGGACCGGAATCGATAGCTTGCCGCCCGCTTTCAGATCATGCGCCATCGCCCCAAGCTCCTTGGACCCCTTCGTCTTGGGAGTCTGGAACATGCCCCCCCAGGACCCGAACAGCTCGAGTCCGACGTACTTGGTCGCGATGGGCGCGTAGCTCAACTCGGGGGCGATGAGGTCAGCGACCCAGCCACTTGTTGCGTCGACTGCATCGAACGGCGCGTTGCGGGCCAGCCCGTGGAAGGAGACCGTCAGGCCGGCTTCCTTCTCGACCAGTGCGTTCTGGACCCGGAACAGCCCGCGCCCGCCCCCGAATCCCGGGTATGCGAACACGAGCGCAGGCAGCACTGCCAGAAGCAGCGCCAGTGCAGACGTCCTTACTCTCACTTATCCTCCTGTGGCTCTGGTGAGCCTTCGTACGTCTTTAACGGATTCAGTTTTCAATAGCCGGTGTTCCGCGGCGACCGCCATCGGCTTCGGTACTGCCGAATACCGGGCGCACGCCGCCCGGCTGCGGCGTTCCCCGGGCCGCCGATGGTTGCCGAAAGGTCTGGTCATACAACTTCCGACGCGAACTAATATATTGAGTTTAGGTGAATTGTCAAGCTTCAGACCTCCGGCGGTCACGCTCCGGCCGGCGCTCGGGACGTGTCTCCGTCGTTACTCCCGTTTAACCTGGCCGGTGATGACGAACTCAACCCGGCGGTTGAGCGCGCGGCCTTCGGCCGTTTCGTTGTCGCCAATCGGGCGGGATTCGCCGTAGCCCTCGGCGGTCAGGCGGTTGATGTCGATGCCGAGGTTCCGGACCAGGTATCTGACAACCGCCTCGGCCCGGTTCTCGGAAAGCTCGAGGTTGGCCTGTTCATCGCCCCGGCTGTCGGTATGGCCCTGGATTTCGACCTTGATGGTCGGGTTCTCCCGGAGGGTTTTGGCGGCGTCTTCGAGGGCCTGGCGTGACCCGGTCTTGATAGTCGCCATGCCGGTGTTGAAGTAGACTCCCTTCAGGGTCAGGGCCATCCCTTCTTTGACGAGCGCGAAGTCGCGCAGGGCCGGTCGGTCCTTCTCGACGACCAGTTCCGCGGTCTGCTGCAGGTAGTCCTTCGCCTCGGCGACCATGGTGTAGGTGCCGGGCGTCAGCTTGGTCTTGTACACGCCGGTCGCTGCGTCGGTGGGCAGCTTCACCGAGCCGGTGCTCGATATCATGAGAGCGGCGGCCAGCGGGGTGCCGGTCTTCTTGTCGTAGACGGTGCCGGTCACGACAACGGCTGTCTCGCCCGGCACGATGGGTGCGGACAGTGTCGGCGAGATCGGAGTGAGCCGGAACGTCGCGATGGCCAGCTTGTTCTCTTCGACGGCCAGGGGCAGGGTTGACTTCAGGTAGTTCTGGGCGCTCGCGGTGAGCGTGTAGACGCCGGACTCGACGTTGTCCACCCGGAATGCGCCCGCTTCGGGGTCGGCGTCAACCGGCTCAAGCCGGGAGCCGATGAACTCGATGCGGGCGGCCATCGGCGCGCCGGTCGCAGCGTCAACGACGGTGCCGGCAATCGTGCCGTAGGTCTTGAGCGGTCGCAGCTTGAACTCGTAGGTGGCCGCCTTGTTGTTTTCAACCGACAGCGGCACTACCTGTTTGGCGTAGCCTTCGGCGCTGACCTCAACCGTCACCGCGCCGCTCTGCGCTTTCATCACCTTGAAGATGCCGGTGGAGGCGTCAGCGGTCACCGCTGCCATTTTCGGCCGGTCCGGAAAGGCGACCGCTGCGGCCAGCGGCGCGCCGGTGCCGGCGTCGGTTACGACCCCGACAATCTGGCCGTACTGCGGCGGGGTGCGCCGGCCGAACGGCGAGGCGAGCCCGAACCCGACAATGATTTCATTGGGCTGTTTCGTGCCGAGCAAGTCGCCGCCGAAGCTGAGCGTGTACCCGAACCGGAGAAAGGCCGAAGCGGGGTTGCCGATTGCGAGTCCGGGCGTCACATGGACGTGGCCGTGCTGCCGGTCCAATATGCCCTGGGACGAGGCGTTCGGCTGCTGGGACAGGCCTTCAACGAAGATGGCAAAGCTCCGGCCCTGGAGTTCGACTCCGGCCCCGTAGCGCGTTTCATCGCCGGCCGGGTCGAGCCGGCTCGCGGTCTTGCCGTAGCTGAACAGGAAGTTCGGCACTGACCCGACCAGGTCCTGAAAGTGAAGCGTGGCGAGGGCGTTCCAGGCAAGGCGGTCGGCAAGCGGCAGCGCGCTCGGGTCGAGGACGGCCCAGTCGGCATCGGGCTCGCGCGGCCGGAAAGTATAGGACGCACTGCCGCCGAGTTTGAGCACGGGCAGGATGGGAACGGAGACCTTGCCGCCTGCCTTCAGGTCGCCGGCTCCCCAGGCGAGACCGTTATCGGATGCTGACCTTGGCCATTGGACCGCGCCGCCCCATGACCCGAAAAGTTCCAGCCCGACGTACTTAGTTGCGATGGGCGCGTAGCTCAACTCAGGCGCGACGAGGTCGCCAATCCAGCCGCCCGAATTGGGGCGCCCGAAACTCCGAAGTCGGCGTGCCGGACGAGCGCGTTGACTGAAAGCGTCAGGCCGGCCTCCGGCTCGACCTGCGCGTTCTGGACCCGGAACAACCCGCGCCCGCCTCCGAAACTCGGGTAGGCAAATACGACCACTGGCAGCACTGCGGTCAGCAGCGCCGGTATCATGCGATTGACTTTCACTTCCCCTCCCTGGGTTCGCGCGAGCCGCTGTGGCTCAGCGGGTCGGCTGTCCTGATTCTATGAGAGGCGGGCCGGCAGTGGCGTGTACCGGCCCGCACGATTTCCGGAACCGTATGGTCTAAATCTTCAGTCTCCGACCCGTTGCCCGCGTCTACTTCTCGAACTTCGACGGGTCGTCGTAGAGGTTGCCGAACTCGATCTGGAGCTTGCCCTGGGCTTCGACCGTACGGAGAGACACCGAATCCCAGCCCGAGAACTTGATGGTTGCCTCGACTTTGTCCAACAGGTCGTAGTCCGGCGGGTCGGCGATGTCGTCGCCGAACGTCTTTTCTTTCCAGGAGGCCGACGCCACGGTCATGAAGAACTTGGTGGTCTTCTTGTTGGTCTGGTCGGCCATGACGTAATAGGTCATCGGGACGACCTCGTTGTCGTACGTGACGGCCGGGTCCAGCAAGCTCTTATAACTGATGGTGGCCTTGTTGATGATAGCCTCGAACGGGGTCCACGTCGGCAACCCGGCGCCGATTTCGACGTACTGGAGCTGGATTTCGCACGTGTCGGGCAGTACCTGATAGATGAGGACCCATTCGCTGTCCTCTTTGTCGAAGTACTTGTAGAAGTCAGCAATGTCCGACGCTAACGACATACCTTCGTTTACCGAGGCGACACGGAGCACGCTCGAACGCTCGCAGCCGGTCGTAAAGAACAGGGCGGTGACCGCAACCACGGTCAGCAGGCCAAACAGAGAACGACGCATACGGTTCCTCCTTATAGTATAAGGTCGCAGAATTTTACCCTGCGGGTCATTAGTGTCAAGCGGATTCGCATTCGCGGCGGGCCGGGGCGGAAATCCGCCGCCGGTTCCCCGCGGGACGAGCCCGATTCCCGCGTCCTTCTCCCTGAATCCGATATTGAACCACAGCGCGCGTCGGACGCGCAAGTCAAAGGTCAAAAGGCAAAGAGCAAAGGTCAAAATGCCCCAAAGGCGGCAACCGAGCGGAAGTAGACGACCTCGGGACAGAGGCGGGAATCAGAAACATCGTCGCGGAAACGATGTTGTTGTATGATTGTAGTATAGAGAGCACGGAGGGTACGGAACAGACTCCACTTTCCACCCGACTCTGTGTCCTCTGTGACCTCTGTGGTTGGTTCTATCTCGGTTTCGGGGCTTCTGCGCGTGGTTGACAGCCGGGCGCGGCGCTATATTATTTCACTGCCCGAACAGCCGCAGGCGCCGGGCTTCGCATCTCCGGGTTACCGGTCCGGCGCTCTCCCCGCAGACCGATGCGGCTGTGCGGGCATGGCGCGCCTAAGGCGGGCGCGCCGGAACGAGATTCGCAAAACCCTTCAACTGGAGGCAACGATGCGGAAGATAGTGCCTGTCCTGCTGTGCGCTTTTGTACTCGTGATGGCCGAAAGCGCATGGGTCGGCCCGGCGATGCCGGATAAGCCGATGAACAACCCGAACATCTCCAAGCTGGCCAAGCCGCGGACGGCGGAAGCAGCGAAAATCCTTACCCGCAAGAGCGCGGCCCAGGCGCCGGCCATCCCCGATGGCTTCTCGGTCGCGCCGGGCAAGCCCTCGCCGCTTGCGAGCCGGGAGCGGGTGCTCGAGCCGGTGGACAACCCGGACGAGACGCTCTATTTTGACACGCGGATATATTCCGCACTTGGCCTGACCGCGGGCGGGACGTTCTGGACCGCCGTGCGTTTCACCCCGGCCGTGGGCTGCACCCTGAAGGCGATTCGGTTCTACCAGTGGGATGCAACTGCCGCCAACGGCTACGTGTACGTGTTCGCCGAGAGCCTTGCCTATACCCCGAAGCGCGTCCCGCTCGAGTCGGTGCCGTATACCGGCGCGGGCAGCCAGCAGTGGAAGACCATCAGCCTGACCACGCCGCTGGTGATGGCCTCGGGCCACGATTTCTGGATTGGCGTGAAGTCGACGCACACCGCGGGCCAGTACCCGATGGGCTTCGACTATGCACCGCCGGGCGTGTCGCAGCGGAGCATGTGGTATTCCACCAACCTGATAAGCTGGACCGACCTTTCGAGCGTCTACGGCGCGTGGAACCTGCAGGCGATTGTCGCCTCGCTGCCGTATGGGGACGACATGGCCGCGATGTCAATCGACGAACTGACGTCGCCCAAGGTGCCCAACCAGTGGCTGACACTCAAGGCGACGGTTAAGAACGTCGGTACCAACAGCCGGTCGCCGGGCGTGCGGACCATCCTGCGTATTGCCGGGCCGAGCTATTCGTACAGCGATACGGCCCTGACTACCACCACCATCGTGCCGAACGGCACCGAGCAGGTGACGTGGTCGCCCAACTGGCGGATTCCCGCCACCCTCGGTATCTATACATTGACGGTGTTCACCGACCTGTCCGGTGACCAGAACCGGGCCAACGATACGACCCGTTACACCCTCGAAGTCACCAACTGGCTGACCTACGCCGACTGGAACAGCCCGTACTGGTTCACGTGGACCGGGCCGGAAAAGGGCGTGGTGTTCGACCCGAGTGCGTTCGGCGTGCAGTACCCGGTGCAGATTGAGTCGCTGAAGGCGTATTTCTACCTTGGGGGCAGCCACCCCTGGCGCGACAGCACGTTCCAGTTCAAGGTTTTCTCCGGGGACCTCTCGACCCTGCTCTACGCGTCGCCGCTGCTGGAGGCGAGCGCCGGCTCCGGTATCTACAAGTACGCGATCCCCTCGGGGAGTCGGCCGACGGTCACCAGCGGCTCGTACCTTGTGACGGTTGACTGCTATCAGGCCGCAAGCGACAGCAGCCCGGACCTGCTCGCCGACAACAACTTCCGCTATCGGAGCGTATACGGCGATTCGACCCAGTGGTACTACTGGAGCAACGGCGAGTTCTACATATCGAGTTTCGTCAACTGGACCGCGGTAGCCAACGACGTCGGCATTACCGGCGTCCGCGCGCCGTGGCTCTATACCGAGCCGAACGTGCCGATGAGTCCGGCGGCGCAGATGATGAACTTCGGCACCGTGAACCAGTCGACGGTTCCGTGCTCGGTGTTCGTGTACGACACGACGAACACGCGCATCTACTCCGGCTACGGGACGGCAAACGTGAACGCGGGCGACACCGCGCGGGTGACGTTCAGCCCGCAGTGGACCCCGCCGAACCGGAACGACGTCTACTACGAGTTCATGGCGACCTACCTCGCCGCCGACCAGAACCACGGCAACGATTCGGCCTACCATGAGTTCTTCGGGTTCCACGTGAACGACCCGCTGGTCGCGCGCAAGGATTCGGTCCCGGTGACGGTTGACGGCAACATCCAGACCGCGGAGTGGGCCGGCGCGAGCAAGTACGACGTCTCGAATATCATGGGTTGGAGCGACCCCTACTACCGCTACTACCCGAACAACTGCTTCGCCTACTTCAAGCACGACGCGTCGCACCTGTACGTGGCCGTGGAAATCCCGGAGATGACGGCCGACGACAGCCTGTACGAAATCGGGCTCTACTTCGACGAGAACAATGACGGGGCCTGGGCCGCGGATTCGTCCGAAGGCAACTACTGGGCCGAGCACTTCCTGCCGACGCCGGGCGACACGATTGTCTACCGGGCGCTGACGCCGTCCGCGGCGTGGCTGACGACGGCGACCGGCGCGCTCTCGAGGACTTCGTTTGCCTCGGGCCACCTCGAGTTCGAAATGTCGCTGCCGTTCGGTACGGCCAAGCCGTCGCTCAACGTCAACCCGGACAACGATACGCTGGGTTTCTACACCTACGTGCTCGATGACTACTTCGGCCTGTGGGTCGGCTGGTGGAAGTCAACGATGGATGCGGCCTACTGGCGCGACCCGTCGCACTACGGCAAGCTGGTCCTGACCGGCGAGGCCGGCGGCGGCGACGTCGGCGTGACCGAAATCGTCGCGCCCAAGGGTGCGGTCGACACTGGCGCGACGGTGGTTCCGAGCGCCAGGGTGAGGAACAACGGCGACGTGCCGATGGACTTCAACGTGATTTTCGCCATCGACTCGGGCGTGGTCGAGAAGTACCGCCAGTCGAGTGCGGTGACCGGGCTCTCGGTCGGCAAGGAGACAACCTTGACGTTCCCGGAGTGGGCCAAGCCGCACGCGGTCGGCGACTACAACACGCTCTGCTCGCTTGCGGTGTTCGATACCGGCGCGGCCAACAACGTCCTGCGGGGCACGTTCACCGTGCAGACGGCGCCGCCGTGGCCGTTCGGCTGGACCGAGGTTGCGACGGTGCCACAGACGCCGTCCGGCAAGTTCGTGAAAGACGGCGGCTGGCTGGCCTATGACGCCAGCAAGGGGCTCATCTTCGCGGCCAAGGGCAACAAGACCTCTGACTTCTACGGGTTCGACTCGTACGCCGGAGCCTGGACCGAGATGGCCCCGGTTCCACCCGGCACTGAGGGCAAGCCGGTCGGCAAGGGTGCGGCCGGCTGTGCCGACGGCAACGGCAAGGTCTACGCCATGAAAGGCAACAGCACGTTCGGGTTCCATGAGTACGACGTTGCGACCAACGCCTGGATGCAGCGGGCCGACGTCCCCATCGGCGCCGGCAAGAAGGTCAAAGGCGGCGGCGCGCTTGCCTGGGGCTACAAAGCCGGCGTCGGCGCGGTGTACTGCCTGAAGGGCGGCAAGACCGAGTTCTACCGGTACAACCCGCTCGACTCGACCTGGACCACGCTCAAGCCGGCACCGGTCGGCGCTAAGGAGAAGTGGGACAAGGGCTCATGGCTCGTCTCGGGCGGCAGCAACGTGCTGTACGCTCACAAGGCGAAGTATCACGAGCTCTATACCTACGACTGCGATGCCGACTCCTGGAGCGGGCTGAAGGCCGGGATGCCGATTGCGGGCTCGGCCGGCACCAAGAAGTCGAAGGACGGCGGTTCGGCGGCGTGGCTCGACGGCATGATTTACGCGTTCAAGGGCGGCAACACCGTCGAGTTCTGGCGCTACAACCCGGCCAACGACTCGTGGACCGAGAAGGAAGACATCCCCCTCATCGGTTCCACCGGCAAGAAGAAGAAGGTCAAGGCCGGCGGCGCGCTGGCCGCGATACCGGGTAAGGCGGTGTTCGGGCTCAAGGGCAACAAGAGCGCCGAGTTCTGGCGCTACGTGCCGGCCACGACGCTCGTGGCTCCGGCGGGCCGCGAGGGCGTAATGGCCAGTCGAGTGCCGAGTGCCGAGTGTCGAGTGACGATTGAACCGAATCCGCTGGCGACCGGGTTCGCGGCGCTGCGCTACAGCCTGCCGCAGCCCGGGCCGGCAAGGCTCGCGGTTTATGACGTGGCCGGCCGCACGGTCAAATACCAGCAGCTCGTGCTGGGCCGCAGCGGCGCGGTCAGCCTGGACCTCCGGCACCTGAGCGCGGGCGTGTACCTCGTCAAGCTCGAAGCCGGCGCGTTCACCGCCCGGCAGAAGCTCGTAGTGCAGAGATAGTCAGCAGTTAGCAGCTAGGAGCTAGCAGTCGCAGGGGCGGGCGCAAGCCCGCCCCTGCTTCGCGGTACGACAGCGCAAGCCGCTTGACTTCGGGCGCGAAAAGACCTAGATTAGTGCGTTCCGTGTAGCAGTGCAGCGGGAGCAGGGTGCAGGGGAGACCCGGGTTCCGCCGCCCGGATGCGCGGCCGCCTGTTCAGGCTGCGGACCGGAGGCGGGCCCGTGATGATGACCAAAGGAGGCATTCGCATGAGACGGAAGTCGCGTCCTGTCGCTTTCTTTCTACTCCTCGGCGCAGGCTTTGCCCTGGCCCAGATGAGCGGTACCTACACCGTCAAGAAGGACGGCACCGGCAACTTCACCTCGGTCTATGCGGCAGGGCAGGCCCTTTCCAGCCGCAAGACCGGCGGCAACGTGGTAATCGAAATCTACGAAGGCGTCTACGCCGAAGGCCATGTCTACCTCGACAATGTCAACGACCACCGGCCCCAGGATACCATCACCTTCCGGCCCGCGCCCGGCGCGAAGGTGACGGTCGCTTCGCCCGGCTATTCCAGCGCCTTCTTCGGCTACTACACCGACAACGTGAAAATCAGGGACCTGACTATTTTCAGTCCGGGCGGCCAGGGCGTGCAGCTCGATGACTACTGCGACGGCTGGTGCCTCGAGCGGAACACCATCCGCGCGGCCGGCCGCGGGGTGCAGCTTGTGACCGGCTGCGACTACGACTCGGTCATCGGCAACGACATCCGGGTGTCGGGCCCGGACGGCCTCTACTTCTACAACGACAACTCGGCCTACGGCATCTACATCGCCAACAATATCATCACCGGGTGGACCGAGCACGGCATCAGCGCCAACTGCGGTTACTACTGGAAGATTCTCTACAACACCGTTGTCGGCGCCGGCCCGCACGCGCTCTACCAGTACGCCCAGTTCGGCGACACCCTGAAAGACAACCTGCTCCAGGGCAGCACCTTTGCCTGGTACCGCTACTACGGCAGCACGCTGCCCGCCTACTCGAACTACAACTGCTTCTGGAACGGTACTCCCGGCAGCAACGTCATCTACAATTCGAGCATCGGCGCGATGACGCTTGTCGCATGGCGCGGCTACGGGCGCGACTCAGGCAGCATCCAGCTCGACCCGCTCACCGGCGGCCAGCTCAACCCGCACCTGAAGACCGGCTCGCCGTGCATCAACGCCGGCAGTGCGGTCAGCTACGTCGCGGCCGACATCGACGGCGACCCGCGCACGGCCAACCCGCCGGACATCGGCGCCGACGAGTACACCACAATCGGCGCGGCGATGAACGGGACCTATTACGTCAAGCCCGGCACCGCGGCCGGCGACACGTTCCCCTCGTTCCAGCGGGCGAACAACGCGCTCGCGGTGCGCGGGCAGTCGGGCAGCGTCACGTTCGAGGTGTTCCGGGGCGAATACTTTGAGGACGTCTTTCTGACCGGGCTGGCCTGGAATCCTTACTGGGTCAGCTACATCGCCCACCAGACCGGGGGCGCGCCAGACACGGTGAAACTCAATACGATGAGCGAGTACGGCGTGGAGTTGACCGGGGTCAAGCGTATCCGGTTCCGCAACATCGACGTCTCGGGTTACACCAACAGCGGCTTCCACCTTTACCCGAACACGGCGACGCCGCCGGTCTCGACCGACACCATCGTGATCCAGGGCTGCGAAGTCTCCGGCGGCTTTCCCGTCTACGTGAACAACTACTACGGCGGGGACAACGACTCGATTTACGACAACGTCCTGCGCGCCGACTCGGGCTACGGCGTCTTCCTGTACGGCTCGGCGTCATTCGAGAACTACAACAACTACGTGGCCAACAACCTGGTCAGCGGCTGGACCAGCTATGGCGTCCACTGCTCCTACCAGCGCAACCTGACCGTGGTCTACAACACCGTGGTCGGGCCCGGCTATGCCGCGTTCTATGAGGGGTACGTCTACGGCGACACGCTGAAGGACAACATCTTCCAGGGCCAGTCCTACGCATGGCTCCGGTCCGACGGCGACGCGCTGCCGGCCTACTCGAACTACAACGCGTTCTGGGTCAACGGCGGCACCGGCGCGGAGAAAGTCATCAGCAATTCGTATTACGGCACGATGACGCTCGGCACGTGGCAGGCCTACGGACGGGACGGAAACAGCATCCAGCAGGACCCGCGAACCGGCGCGCCGGTCAACCCGCACCTGCGGGCCGGCTCGCCGTGCATCAACGCCGGTAACGCCTATCCCGGAGTCCTGTACGACGTCGACGGCGACTCGCGCACGGCCAACCCGCCGGACATCGGGGCCGACGAGTTCACCTCGGTCGGCACGGCGATGAGCGGCATCTATACCATCAAGCAGTCGGGCGGCGGCGACTTCGCGGGCTTTGCCGAGGCGTTCGCCGCGCTCGCGGTGCGCGGCTTCGGCGGCGACGTCCAGTTCGACGTCTACAGCGGAAGCTACGGCCCGGCCGCGGGCAGCGGCGGCGCGCTCAACTTCGAGGGCATCGGCAACGGCGCGAACCGGCTCGTGGTCCGCGGCTACCCGGGCGAGAACGCCGTCCTCAATTGCGCCGGGTATGCGTACGGCATCCGGCTGTACAACAACCAGCGGGTCCACATCGAGAACCTGGTCATCAACTCACCTTCGTCGTGGGGCGTCCATGCGAGTTCGTACGCCGGTGATGCGAACACGACCGACTCCTGTGCGGTCGTCAACTGCCGGATTGACGCGCCGAACGGTATCGCGTGGTACTACGGCGACTGCGACACCATCGCCGGCAACGCCATCAACGCGTCGGACGCGAGCGGCATCTACGTCAGCGGCTATTCCGTATCGCCCTACAGTGCGGGCAACGTCATCTACAACAATATGGTCCAGGGATTCACGACCAACGGCATCTACCTCTACCTCCAGCAGGACGCGGAGCTTGTCTACAATACGGTCCGCAGCACCGGCACGTACGCGTTCTACAGCTACTACAACGTCGGCCTGAAGCTGCACAACAACATCTTCTTCGCGCAGACCGGCGCGATGGCCTACTTCGGCGACGGCTATCCGGCGTCGGCGAACCACAATGACTATCGTATTGCCGGCGGCGGCCATCCAATCTACGGGCCGCCCTACGGATGGATGTCGCTTGCCACCTGGAAGGTCACCTCGGGCACGGACACGAGCGCCATCGACGCCGACCCGCAGCTCCGCAGCGCCGGGGACGCGCACCTGCTGCCGTCGTCGCCGTGCATCGGCAAGGCCGGCGCGTACCCTGGCATTACGGCCGACATCGACGGTGACTCGCGCACCGCCAACCCGCCGGACATCGGCGCCGACGAATGGGTGATTGATACCATCGATGTCGGTATCACCCGCATCGTGTCTCCGGTCGGCACTTCCGACACCAGCGTCGTCATCCGGCCTTCCTGTCTGGTCAGGAACTACGGCATGCTCGACCCGGGCGCGTTCAAGGTCCTCTTCCGTATCGAATCCGTGCCCGGCCGGCCCCCGCTGTACACCGACTCGGCGTTCATCGCCGCGCTCAGCCCGGGCGATTCCGCGACTGCGGACGCTTCTTCGGACTGGCCCAAGCCGCACCGCCAGGGCATCTATGTCCTGACCTGCTCGGCCCGCGTCGCCGGGGACCGGAATCCGCCGAACGACACCGCCAGCAGCCGGTTCACCATTACCAATGAACGGCCGTCCTGGTGGTTGAAGAGCCCGATGCCGGCCGGCGCGCGGGCCGTCAAGGACGGCGGCTGGCTGGCGTACGACGCGGGCACGGCCCGCATCTACGCGTCGCGCGGCTACAAGCAGCCGGACTTCTACGCGTACAACCCGGCCAACGACTCCTGGACAGCGCTGGCGATGTGGCAGCCCGGTGCTGAAGGCAAGCTGCCGCAGAAAGGCTCGGCCGGCTGCAGCGACGGTTCCGGCCGCATCTACGCGACCAAGGGCAACAGCACCCGCGGCTTCTGGCGCTACGACGCGTTCGCCAACTCGTGGGCGCAGCGGGCCGACGTGCCGCTCGGGCTGTCCAACAAGAAGGTCAAGGGCGGCACCGACATCGTGTGGGCATACAAGAGCGGAACCGGGTATGCGTACCTGCTGAAGGGGTACAAGAACGAGTTCTACCGGTACAGCCCGGGCAACGATTCGTGGGCCACGCTTGAGCCCGCGCCGGTCGGGGCAAAAGTGAAATGGGACAAGGGGTCGTGGCTGGCGTACGACGAGGGCAGGTACATCTACGCGCACAAGGCAAAGTACCACGACTTCTACCGGTATGACATCGAGAAAGACTCCTGGAGCGGGTCGCTGCTCGGCATGCCGATACCGGGCAGCGGCGGCGCCAAGAAGTCGAAGGACGGCGGCTGCGGTACGTACCTCGGCGCGGACATCTACGCCTTGAAGGGCGCCAATACGCAGGAGTTCTGGAAGTACACCGTGGCGACCAACTCCTGGGCCGAAAAGGAGACCATGCCGAGAGGGCTCGAGCGCAAGAAGGTGAAGGCGGGCGCGGATATCGTGACGGTCAACACCGTGCTGTACGCGCTCAAAGGCAACAAGTGCAACCAGCTCTGGCAGTACGTGCCGGGCGCGACGTTGGCCGGGCCGGCGGGCCGCGAAGGCGTGATGGCCAGTCGAGTGCCGAGTGCCGAGTGTCGAGTGTCGATTGGGCCGAATCCGCTGACCGGCGGCTTCGCGACGGTGCGGCTGGGCAAGTCGGTGCGCGGGCCGGTGCGGCTCGAAGTCGTTGATGTCGCCGGGCGTGTGGTCCACGAATCGCCATTCGCCGTTCGCCATTCGCCATTCGCTCTCGACCTCAGGTCGATACCGGCCGCTCTCCTTCCCGCCGACGCCGGTCGGCAGGTTTCACCCCAAGGGGTCACAGGTGCACGTGCTGCGACCAAAGGGAGC
>Ga0116202_10001257_pt1 | contig 14852 bp, 11 predicted proteins | sample LakKivw325mmetaG_FD_94479 | JGI IMG/M metagenome (GOLD analysis project Ga0116202, IMG submission 94479) | Anoxic lake water microbial communities from Lake Kivu, Rwanda to study Microbial Dark Matter (Phase II) - Lake Kivu water 325m metaG | ecosystem: Environmental > Aquatic > Freshwater >...
CGCAAAACATTTTCAAAATCAATTCCTGGAGCAAAAAATCTCTCACATGCCACTTTATCAATACTGTTGAGTATATGGTATAAAATTCTTATGCCAAGGTTGGACATTCCAACCTCATATATATCCGGATACCCAATGGCTATTTTCACCTCTGCATTTTCAGTATCAGGATGGATTGAATTAATCTCATTATTCAGGTAGGTAATCGGTTTTTGAATTGTTTGAAGAATGCCTTCAATATTGAACATTTTCCTCTATCACTTTAAAAAAGTGTGGTGTTTCTCCAGAGGTTGTACATTGTTGCCACACATATAAAACTGACGATGAGAGCAGACCCCCCGTAACTCAGAAATGGAAGCGGTATACCCGCAACAGGTAAAATTCCTGAAGCCATCCCAATATTTATAAAAATCTGTGTGAGGAACATAACAATAATTCCTGAACCAACCAATCTGCCAAAAGAATCCTGAGTCGTCAGCGTAATTTTCAGAGCCTGCGTAAGAAAAACATAATAAAGGAACAACAGTACAAAAACCCCGATAAGCCCGAACTCCTCAGCCAGAAGACAGAATATGAAATCTGTATGGAACTCAGGTAAAAAAGCCAGTTTCGTTTGAGTTCCCTTCAGAAATCCTTTTCCAATAATACCACCTGAGCCGATTGTAATCTTCGATTGAAGAATATTGTATCCTTTACCAAGAGGATCCTTCCAGGGATTTAAAAAAATGGCAACTCTCTGTTTCTGATAATCCTTAAGTCCCATCCAGAGAAATGGGCTTATAAGAATCCCGATAATTACAAGGATTAAAAGATGTTTCTTTTTTGCACCAGCAAGATAAGCCATGACAAAAAAGATAACAATGAATAAAAAAGCTGTCCCAAGGTTCGGCTGTATAAGAATCAAAATAAATGGTATACCGGCGAGTAAAACACCTCCAAGAAGAGTTGAAAATCTCTGAACATCTCTTACAGAAAAATACTTCGCCAGTACAATGATCAGAATAAACTTTGCAAATTCTGAAGGCTGAAAATTAAACCAGCCTATTCTGATCCATCTACCTGCTCTGCCGGTACCCATGGCAAGAACAACCAGCAGTAAAATAAGAATGATAAAATACAACACATGGGTTAATTTATTCCAGTGCCTGTAATCAAAACCCTTCAACCAGAGAAATATTAAGACTCCAAGAAAGAGCCACACTATCTGTTTTACATAAACAGGCAAACCTGATGTAACAGCTGACACACTTCTTGAGGCGCTGTAAAGCAATAATATCCCAAGTGCTGTGAGAATTGAAGTTACAACCAGCAGAATTTTACCAGGATTATCTCTGTTTTCCATTTTATTCAAATCCCTGACTTCCCGACGGCAAAGATTCTATCCCTGTTTCGGAAATTACAGTTTCACTTCTTATTTCATCGGATGTATAAATTTTCTTAATGATTGCTCCAGCTATTCTTGCAGCCTGTGAAGAACTTGCCTCATCAAGAAAGACAACCATCGCCAGATTTGGACTGTCAGCCGGAGCATAACAGACAAAAGCTCCTCTTGTTAGCAGTCCCAGATCTTTTTGCGCAATCTGTGCGGTACCTGTTTTACCGGCTATTTCAATTCCCGCAACGTTTGCACCAGCGCCTGTACCAAATCTTACAACATTTCTTAATCCTCTTCTCAATATTGTAAGTGTTTCATCCGAAATGAATATGGTTTTTCTGAGAACAGGTTGAAACTCCCTGATCACCTTACCATCAGGAGCAATAATTTTTTTAACAATGAATGGCTTCCAGAGATTTCCACCATTTGCAACCGCAGATATCATAGCACACAGCTGGATTGGAGTGGTTGTTATTGCTCCCTGACCTATCGCGATATTTATTGCTCCACCGGATTCCTCAAATGATGGGAGATTTCCACTTTTTTCTCCAGGAAGATCAACTCCGGATGGCTTTCCAAAATCGAAAAGTTTTCCGTATTCCAGAATTTTGTTAACTCCAATCTTTGAACCAATGGTTCCAAAAAATATATTACATGAAAATGGAAGGGCTTGATTTATATCAACCCATCCATGCCCTTCCTCCTTCCAGCAGTGAAAAATCCTGTCTCCGACCTCCATACTGCCGGTGCATTCAATCCTGTCATGTTCACCGATTTCTCCTGTTTCAAGGGCTGCAATTTCTGTTATAATTTTGAATATAGAACCCGGTGCGTACTGACCGGCAATAACTCGATTTAGAAAGGGTTTTCTGTGACTGTAAGGAGGCCCTATGTACTTTGCCACATTCAGTGGATCAAAAGATGGCTGGCTCACAAGCGCAAGAACTTCTCCATTTCTCGGATCCATAACAATAATACCACCTGCTCTGTCTCCAAGTTCATTGATACATGCCTCCTGAATACTCTGATCAACGGTAAGAATCAGATTATTACCTGGAATCATGGATATTTCTCTTATAATTTCTCTCTGATGACCGCGCGCGTCCACTTCAATCTGATATCCACCTGATTTTCCCCGCAGCAGATCATCATACTGTTTTTCCAGGCCATATTTACCTATGTAGTGTCCCGCTTTCACCCCTTCATCCTTCGTTAATTCAAGTTCTTCCTGATTAACCTCACCTGTATAACCCAGCAGATGAGATGTACCTTCTCTAAGTGTGTACTGTCTGTCAAGTCCTGCCTGTACAAATATCCCGGATAACCTGAATGCATATTCTGATACTGCGGCTATTTCAGCCTGAGATATCCCTCTTTTCAGGATTCTTCTTTTAAAAGGATTGGATGATTTTTTCCTCAGCTGTGTCAGAAGCTCATCATGATCAATATTCAAAATTCGGGAAAGTATTGAAGCAGCCTCTTCGGGATTCTTCATATCATACGGCACAAAAACCAGATTGAAACATGTTTTATCCTCAGCAAGAATCCTGCCATTTCTATCAAGTATCTTTCCACGCGGAATACCAAGGTCAATCGTTCTGATACAGTTTTGTTCTGAAAGCCGCCTGTAATAAGCAAAATGGATAACCTGAAGATTTATGGATTGAATGATTAATATCCCGAGCAAAATTCTTATAATCAGCAAAAATTCTTTAAGCCTCTGTTCCATTGTTTATATTGCAGACAGTTTTTCTCTAAAAAGGTTATGCCTGATTATTATCATAATAAAGCAGATCAATGTATGTATTATCACAAAATAAATGGCAAGAATCAATGTAACAGGAATATCCCATGTACATCCTGCAGAAAATACACAAAATTTCATAATCACATAGATACAGCTTCCGGCACAGGCTGATATCAGTCTTGCTATATCAGTATCAAATCTGAAGGATGAGAGCATATACCAAACTGTCCCGAGAGCCAATACTTCCCTTCCCGGATTATCAAAGGTTATGTACCAGTATATTATACTCCACAATATCACCATAAAAAAAATCGAAAAAGTCTGAATTCTAAAAGAAGCATAAAACAGAGCTAAAAGAAAAAAATCGATCCATATTGCTGGAAACATGAACTGGCATAATCCAGGAATAATCAAAAGAAACCAGATTTCTTTCTTACTCAACGACTGCGACTGCTCTGAGATTTTCATTTGTGAAAAAGGGTTCCACAATCCCGTGCGTTACCGGTTCTGTCCTTGATGAATCAATCTTAATGATTTTTCCTATTCTTATTCGAGAAGGATACAATTTCGTCAGACCGCTTGTTTCAACAGTATCACCGGCAGAAGCCATACACTCTGTGGGAAGGAATTTTATCCTGAGATGTGGACTTAAAACAGACATGGAAAATCCCTCCATAACGGCAAGCTCTCCTGTCTCTGCAACCATAACACTTATCTTACTATCCGGGTGATAAAGCGTTATGCCTGTGGATGTATTTTCCTTTACAGAAGTGATCCTTCCAATAAGTGATCCCTTATAGCTGACTATTGCCATATTTTCTCTGATTCCGTCACGCGTACCTTTGTCTATTGTGATAACAGAAGGAAAAACCCATGGTGAAATGGTTATGGTACTGGCGCAAATTATCCTTGAAAACCTTCCACTCTGTTTTAAATTGAGAAGTTTTCTCAACTTTTCGTTTTCTTCAATAACACTTTTCACATCAGGAGAAAATTCCTTCATAAAAGGTTCACTCTTTGGAAAACGTAACCTTAGAATGTGATTATGTCTTATAGCCCAGATACTTATAAGGATAAAAATTATAAGAATAATTTCCCGACGGAATCTCCACAGCATTTAACCGCCTATTCGGAAGGAAACATCCTGAAATAACGGTCTTCTTCAAGCATCTTACCAGCACCTGTTACAACAGCAAGCAAAGGATTTTCTGCCACAATGACAGGAAGTTTTGTTTCCTGAGATATGAGTCTGTCAATATTTCTCAAAAGCGCGCCGCCGCCTGCAATAACCAATCCCCTTTCAACCAGATCGCTTGAAAGTTCTGGCGGCGTTTCCTCAAGTATGTCCCTAACCGCACCCACAATAGCCATCAGTGTATCCTTAAGAGCTTCTCTTATTTCTTCTGAACGGATTCGTATCATTTTTGGTAAACCCTCCACCAGGTCTCTTCCGTGCACCTCCATAGTCAGTTCTTCTTCAAGTGGATAGGCAGACCCGACAGCAATTTTAATATCTTCCGCAGTCCTTTCCCCAACAAGAAGGTTATATTTCTTTTTCAGATAATTTGAAATTGCCTCATCCATTTCATTTCCGGCAACCCTTAAACTTTTTGTTAATACAAGTCCACCCAGAGAAATTACAGCCATTTCTGTTGTACCACCACCAATGTCAAGAATAAAACTACCACAAGGTTCTTCAACTGGAAGCCCGACTCCAATAGCAGAAGCCATTGGTTCCTCAACAAGTTTAACCACCCTCGCTCCTGCCTTAAGAGCTGTTTCACGAACTGCTCTTCTTTCAACGCTTGTTATGCCGGAAGGAACAGCAATAACCATTCTTGGTGGCATAACAAACCGGTGTCTTGGAGATTTTACTTTATTTATGAAGTGTCTCAACATTGCTTCACATGCATCAAAATCAGCAATTACTCCATCTTTCATCGGCTTCATCGCTATAATGTTTGCCGGTGTTTTTCCCAGCATCTTTTTTGCTTCCGCACCAACGGCAAGAACTTCCTTTCTATCCCGATTTATAGCCACTATGGAAGGTTCCATCAAAACAACACCTTTTCCTCTCAGATAAACAGCAGTATTGGCTGTTCCGAGATCGATACCGAGATCGTTTGAAAAAAACCTCGCAATCCTTACCATGAAATACCCCTTGTATGTTGAGTTATTCTTTATTTTTCTCTTGAAGATTCAATAACATCTATTAAAGCATTGACAACTTTCTCATCAAACTGGCGCCCTACATTTCTTTTCAATTCTTCCACAGCATCTTTTATTTCCATTTTTTTTCGATAGGGTCTTTCCGATATCATTGCACTGAGGGAATCAGCAACTGCAAGAATCCTCGCCATCAATGGAATTTTCTCGCCTGCAAGCCCCTCAGGATAACCTGTACCATCAAATCTTTCATGATGATAAAGACACGCATCGATTTCTTCTTTTTTTATCCTTAATGGTCTGAGAATATCTTTCGTAATGAGAGGGTGTTTTTTAATAACTTCAAACTCCTCTTCGGAAAGTGAGGTTCTTTTTGAAATAATTTCATCTTTAATGCCAAGTTTGCCAAGGTCATGTAAATAGGCAGCATTTCTTAAACTTTCAAGAGAATCAGCATCCAGACCTAGAATCCTTCCAATGGCAACAGCATAGTATGCAACCTGCTCGGAATGATTCTTTGTATAAGCGTCTTTTGCTTCAAGAGAATTTACAAGAGAACTTATTGAGCTTATGTAAGAATCCTGTAACTGCTGCAATAATTTCGCATTTTCAAGAGCTATGCCTATCTGTGTTCCAAAAACTGATAGAAAATCAAGTTCTCTGTCATCAAAATTTTTTTGCTTTGAATAAAATCTCAGTATGCCAATCATATCTCTTTTACCAAAGAGTCTCACTTCAAAAAAATTGCTATCGATTCTGTGAAAATTAGCGCTGTTTTTTTCTGAAAAAAATTTTATATCATCCAGCGAAAGAACAACCGGAAAACCTGTCTCTGTCAAACTCCCTTTTGTACGTCGCAAAAAAAACCTACCGGTATCATCATCCCTGAAATAAAGAAATGCCGCATCCGGTTTTATAAGGTTATAAACAAGATCAATAACACCTGTACACAATTCCTCAATATCAGTGATTGAAATGATTATCCTGTTCAATTCAAAAATGGACCGAACCATTTCTATTTCTGAAATTTTCTTCTCGATTTCACTTATTTTTATATTCCTCTCGATCGCTGATATCAAAGATTCTATGGTAAACGGCTTGGTAATAAAATCGCTCGCCCCATTTTTTATCGCATCCACTGCATTCTCAACTGAACCAAGTCCGGTGCAAACAATTACCGGCGGAACTTCCATCTCCAGTTTCTTTATATCTTTTAAGAAAAGCATTCCGTCTTCACCGGGCAGCTGTAAATCAAGAATTATCAAATCAAATCGGTTTTTTTTCAACAAATCAATAGCGCCAGAAATATTATCCTGTATTTCCACTTCATATGAATGTTTTTTCAGGATTTCACGATAAAGATTCTGAACAGCGGCATTATCTTCAACAATCAATATCCTCTTTTCTTTTGATTCCATATTTTTCAACCTTATAACTCAAAACGCGACGGCTCACCCTGAGATAATTTGCCGCCTTTGATTTATTCCAGGAAAACTTATTCAGGGTTTCCAGGATCAATTTCTTTTCAAATTCCCTGATCCTTTCCTCAAAAGGTTTGTCTGTATCAGCCTGTTCGGCTGTTCTTATCCTGAGTTCTTCAGGCAAATCATTAATATCTATTATATCCCTGTTTCCTCTCAATACCAAAATCCTTTCAATAACATTTTTCAATTCTCTTATGTTTCCGGGCCAATCGTAAGAAAGTAAACATTCTTCGGCCTCATGTGAAAAAGTTCTTGACCTGACAGCCATCTGCGTTCTGAAAACAGAAAGAAAATGGTACGCCACAGGAAGAATATCCTCTTTTCGCGATCTCAGTGGAGGAATTTCAATCGGGATAACGCTTAACCTGTAAAACAGGTCCTCCCGAAATTTCCCTGACTCTATTTCCCTTTTGAGATCTCTTGAAGTTGCAGCAAGAATACGCGCTTCAAGCTTTATCGGATCATTTGAACCAACACGCGAAAATTCGCGTTCCTGTAAGACTCTGAGCAATTTTATCTGCAATGAAAGTGGCATTTCACCAATCTCATCAAAAAAAACAGTTCCTGCACCCGCAATCTCAAATTTTCCTGGCTTACTTTTGAAAGCTCCCGTAAAAGCACCTTTTTCATAACCAAAAATTTCGCTTTCGAAAAGTGTCTCAGGTATAGCCGCACAATGTATAGCAACAAAAGGCTCATTCTTTCTTGAACTTTCCCTGTGTATAAATCTTGCAACCAGTTCTTTTCCGCTGCCGGTTGGTCCTGTAATTAAAACAGATGATTCATGTGGTGCTGCCTTCAAAGCCAGGTCAAGAACTTCTTTCATTTTCTGACTCTCAAATATAATCGTTCCACTTGATTTTTCAATTTCGTCAGAAAGAAACTCAGCTTTCTGTTTGATTTTCAGCTCATCAAAAATCTTTCTGACAATGATTCGTATTTCGTCCACATCAAAGGGTTTTGTGAGATAATCGTATGCTCCAATCTTCATTGATTCAACAGCCGTTGAAACTTTTGAAACAGCAGTAAGCATGATCACCGGAATTTCAGGATTGATTTTCCTTATGTCCTGAAGAATCCTTAAGCCATCTGTATCCGGCAAAATTATATCAAGAAAGATAATATCGATATCACTTTCTGAAAGTATAGCCAGACCTTCTTTACCGGAAGATGCAACCAGAACCGAATAATCATCTGAAAGAACCAGCTTCAGGGACTCCTGCACGCTTTTTTCATCATCAATAATAAGAATTTTTTTCATTATTACGCCACCGGCAATTTAAGGATGAACCGTTTTCTATCAACCGGTAAAACCTCTAAACGGATCCCGCCCGAATGTTCTTCTATAATCTTTCTGCAGATAGCCAGATTAAGAGACGTCAATGCATTCAGATGGTCTGAAAAAGGCAGAAAAACATCCTCTGAGGATTCAATATTTATGGTACCGCCGTTTTCTTCTATTATAATTTCAATCGCCTCTGTATCTTTCTCAGGAAAGATCCTTATAGTACCTTTTCCTCCTGTATCCTGAATACAAAAATCAAGCAGAAATTCAAAAGCCTCCTGCAGTTTGCTTCCATCTATTTCAACCGGAAAAGCCATTCCATTTCTTGAAACGATTTCCACAGAAGGAAATCTTTTCTGCACTCTATTCAGAATTTCAATAAGATCTGTCCTGTTTAATACAAGCGGCTCCCTATCAGCAAGACGCGCAATCTTTTCCACAAGAACTGTCAACTTCTGAATCTCGCTGTTAACAATGTTATAGAATTGAGTTCTGAATGATTCATCATTAAACTTTTCAGGTAGAAGGCAGGCAAAGGTTTTTATTGCAACAAGGGGATTTTTGATTTCATGTGAAAGCTGCGTGGCAATTTGTTGCCAGTATTGATTCTGTTCAATCCTTTTTCTTTCATTTTCCATTTCCTTGGTAGCTGTGATATCCTGAAAAATAACTATTGTACAGAAGGTCTCGCTGCTTTTTCCAACAAAATCGCAGCTCATTCCAAGCCATTTTTTTGACGCATTAAGAAACATTTCCTCTCTGAATACTGGCTGTTTTGTGGAAACCATCTGGCGTATCTTTGAAGCAAACTCAGCCCCACAGCTTTCGATTGAAGAACCAACAACAGATTCAGCCTTTTTCCCTAAAATAAGTTCTGCCTGTCTGTTAAAAATCAGAACATTAAATTGATTGTCAAAAACAATGATACCGGTCGGAACTTTTTCAAGTATGATCTTTTGAAATTCTTTCTGAACAACACTTTCTTGAAAAAGAAAAGTGTCCTCAATTAATATGCTCAGATATGTTGCTATGGAAGCAAGAAACCTGATCGTTTCAGATGTAAAGTTTTCTCCTGTTATCCTGGACCCAAAAGCAAAAAAACCAGATGTTTGTCCTTCACGATTTAAAATGGGAAGAATAAGTTCGGCTTTTAACAGCTTCATTTCTCGAATAATCTCTGAATCAATCTGCGAATTTTTCAGAACAATTTTTCTTTCTGAAACAAGCCAGTGATAAAGTGCGCTATCCTGATTGAACCTGATTCTGTTTAAGAATTTCTTTTCAACACCGTTTCCGCTGTGAAAAACAAATTCATCCTTTTCTTTTATGAAAAAGCAAATTCCGGATAAAGAAAGCTGCACTTTCAGAAGACTGGCGATAGAAAAGACAAATCCGTCCGGGTCTTTGAAATGGTCAGTTATCAATTCACTCAGCTTTTGAGAAAAAACATTCTCTGTCGGTTGCGTATGAAAATTCTGTCCAACCGAAACAATTGGTTCTGACTTTTCTTTTCGCCTGGCTTCAATGAAATAAGCCGCCCGTTTCATCGCGTGTATGATGTTTTCTGGATTAAAAGGTTTCTCAATAACCTCATAAACTCCAAGATTCATCAGTCGCCGGGAATACGGACCAAAAGAATCCACAAGCGCAATAACTGGAACATCTGGTATGGTTTTAACAATGGTTTCAACAATTCCATATGAGGAAATATTTTTGAATAAAAAATCCACAATCACAATATCAGGCCTGTTCCGGATTATTTCATCTCTCACGTGTGAGGGTTCTACGACAACCGGTAAAAAAGTATCCTTCAACAGAAAACAGAGTGTCTCTGCAATAGATTTTTCTTCAACAATCAACATTACAAGCTTCATTGGAAAACCCCCTGACGGACTGGAAGTTCTATCAAAACTTTTGTCCCGTGCCCGTATTTGCTTTCAATATTTATCCTTCCATTATGCTGGGCAATTATTTCATTGACTATCGTCAGACCAAGACCGGTTCCATGGGGCTTTGTTGTAAAAAGCGGATCAAAAATCTTGCCAAGAATATCTGGTTTAATACCGTATCCATTATCCTGTATTTCAAGAACAATTCTATCTGTTTCTTTCCTTATGGAAATCTGGATTTCACCTGATTTATTTTCGATCGATTCAGCACTATTGAGTAAAATATTAAGCAGCGCCTGTTTTATTTTTTCTGGATCAACCATGATCCTTATGACAGCCAGGTTTGAATTTATCAGAATCCTGATATTTTTGAATTTTTCCTGAGCTGACAGAAGCATTGTTGTCGATTGAACAATGGATACCAGGTCAGCCTCTTCCATTCTTGGCGAACCAGGTCTTGCAAATGCAAGCAATTGCTCAACAAGGTGGTTAATCCTTTCGATTTCAGGAATAACGACTCTTATGTAATTGGCTCTGAACTCCTGGTCCTGAAATCTTTCCGGCAGAAGCTGGGAAAATGTCTTCAGTGCAACAAGAGGATTTCTTATTTCGTGCGCTATTCCACCCGCAAGAATTCCGAGAGAAGCCAGTCGTTCGTTTCTTTCAATCTGCCTCTGCAGACTTTTCAAATGGGAAACATCAGAAAAAATCAGTTGAGCTCCAAGAAGAGATCCATCAAATGAAAAAAATCTTGAACCGCTCGCTCTCAATGGAATCATTTTCCCGTTTCTTGCCAGTTCAAGTTCTGTATTCTTTGTTTCAGTATCGTGCTTCAAAAGCTCGCTCAGGTTTTGTCTGATTGGCTCCGGAAGAACAGTTTCGTAATCTCTTTCAATGACATCTATTTTTCTTAAACCCGTAACTTTTTCAGCCATATGATTGAAAACAATCACTCTGCCGCTGTTATCCACCGCGATAACGCCTTCAGGAAGATTTTCAAGAAGACTCTGTTGATAAATCCGGTTTTCCCTTAATGTGTTCAAAAGCTGATTAGACTCGATAAAAACACCAAGATAAATTGAAAAAGCATGTAGAATTCGTCTATCTCTTTCTGTAAAATTCATCTGACCTTCTTTACCCCCCAGAAGCAAAATCCCTGAAAATCTGTTATGGATAATAACAGGAATTGCAACATCAGCCTCGTAAATATCCATTTCCTTTATTGCGGCACCTATAATCGTCCTGGTTGAAAATCTAAAAAGTTCGTCCCTGAAATGAACATGCGGTCTGGATTCAATCATACGAAAAAGCGGTGAATCTTCTTCCAGTTCAAAAACAGAAATTGGGCTGGTTTTCAAAATGGAAAAAATCTTTCTTAAAGATTCGTCTCGCAGGTTAAGCATAAAATTTGACCTGCCTGTCAGATTTATTTCATTTTTCAAAATCTCCAGCATTGCCATTATACCCTCTTCAAGAGTCAGGGCACTGCCTGTAATCAGTCTCATCTGAAATAATACTGAATCAATTTCATATTGCTGGCGGAATATCCTGGTTTTTGCCCATCTTCCTATAATTTCCTTCATGGGAGAAAAAATCATTGCAATTATGAATGCGCTTATAACAACTGGAAGTGACGATTCTTTCTGAGTAAAAAGCTTCATAAGGTTGATAAAAAATAATAAAGAAAAGATATAAACAAAAATAAGAGATACAGAAAGACATGCGTATATAAATACCTTTTCGGCAATCACAGATATATTCATTATCCTGTGTTTTGCAATGGCGTAAGCAATGATTGATGCCATTATAATTGAAGAAAGCGGAGAGAACCTGCATGGTACTGTTGTTCCAAGCAGCGGTGCAACAAGAGCCGTCAGAACCGCAAATACTGTTCCGGCTATGGTTGCAAGAAAGATGTATTGAATTTCTGTCTTCTGAGCTCCTTTTCTTTTCCTCATAATTCTGTAAAGATGCCAGAATCCAAAAACCATTGAAAGAATTATTATTGAGGTGTATGGTATGAAAGGAAAACCATAAATAACCTCTGGACCTGGAAGATTATTGGTTGTTTCCGCATTGATAATAATTTTTTTGATAAACGAAGGATATATTACAAACAGAGAAGCGATAACTGCAAAAACGAAGCAAACGACCTGCATCCTCTTTAATGACTCTGGCTCTTTCCCATCAGGCGTGATTTCAAATCCAGCTACAAAGTACATAAAAGCTGCTGGAAGAAAAGCTCCTATAACAGAAATCAATTTCAAAAGAAACAAAAGGTGAACAATATCATTAAGACTCATTAAAAGAATTGCTGTGCAGGACCACATAACCAGTGCAAGGTTGAAAACCATAAATCTTCTGTTAAGAGGTCTGTGTCTGTTCCTACTGTATACAATCCATGAAAGAGTCGCAAGAATAAGTACAGTTACAATAAGACTGCCGATCCAGTAGTTCATATATTAATTCTCCTGCACAATAATGCAGAACATGTGCCTCCAAGTCCACCACAGTTCAACAGTACAGTATTCACAACAAGATTCTGCGCCTTATTTGGAACATAAAAAAGGTCGCATTCTGGATCAGGGTATTCATAGTTAATCGTTGGTGTAACAATGTTTTTATTAAACCATAACATAGCCGCAATGGTCTGGAAAACTCCCGCACATCCAAGAGGATTTCCGGTCATTGATTTTATAGAACTTACAGGAATATCATATGCACGTGTACCAAAAATATCCTTGATTATGTATGTTTCAATCTTATCTATCAAAGGATCTGATGGAGCATGAGCAGCAATACCATCAACGCTCCCGGGAGATATTCCTGAATCATTAAAAGCCCTTCTTATTGCGTTTTTCAGCCCTGAAGATGGATTTTCCTGGAAAATCTCTCCTGATGTACCATATCCTATAATTTCACCGTATATTTTCGCCCCACGACTTACCGCATAATTCAATTCTTCAAGAACAACAATACCACATCCTTCTGAAAGAATGCCTCCACATCTTAAACGATCAAAAGGTCTGCTTGCCTTCTCCGGATTCTCATTGAACTCCGGAGTCAGTCCAGCAGATGATAAACCAGCCATTATCAGAGGAGTAATCGCAGCATCTGTGGCTCCTGCAAGGGCAATTCTTACCTCTCCCTTTCTTATTTTCTGAAAAGAAACCCCAATAGCGTCAGTACTCGAAGCACAGGCAGAAGCAAGAAGAATCGTTTGCGTTTTCCAGTTCAAATGTTCAATCAATTCTCCCATAACCCGATGGGGAGTGGCAGCAACAATTCCATAAGGTATCACTCTTCTGGCACCATATTTGAGAAAGTTCTGATGCTGACTTTCTATCAGATCCATTGCACTCGTACTGATTCCAAGGGAAATAAGCCCATCCTCCGGATCAATATTACCAGTATCAAGACCCGCATCAATCAAAGCCATCTTCGCTCCGCATACTGCAAACTGAGAAGACCTTGCCATTCTCCTTGTACTTTTTCTGTCAATAAATTGATCCGGGGTGAATTGTGGTATCTCACCGGCAACCTGACAGGGAAGTCCTGAAGGATCAAACCTGGAAATTTTTTTTATGCCACTTTTACCATTTTCGAGAGCTTCCCAGAAAAATTCTTTCCCTATGCCATTGGGTGCAATCACACCTATTCCTGTAACAACAACTCTGTATCCCATTTTCATACCTTAAAAAGATTTCCGTTAATAATATCTATCTCTTTCCGTATTTCTTCAGCAAGTCCAGCAAAAAGAAAATACCTGTTTCTATCTATAAATTCTGCCGGATTTTCAAAACCCGCACATTTGCTGAGAAGGTATGCCTCGTCAGAAACAAAGGTAACCATACCATTCTGGTTTAATTCTTTCTGAAATTTTTCTGTTTCCCGGGCATACTCTTTGAAAACCATGCCATTAACACGGTACGGCAATGGGTTCCAGTACCGTGGAGGGAAAAATTGTTTTATCTGATATGTCATCACATCAAGTGCGTAGGTCTCTGTTTCAACTGTAAAATTAAACCTTGAAGGATTTCTTCCCCATACAGTCTGCGGATAAAGTCCTGGAAATTGAACCAGCACAGAGTCGGGTTTCGTTTTGAGAAGAAAATTCATTGTTTCCTTTCTTGTCCTGTCGGTTTCAAATGGTGCCGGATATATCACACTCACAACTGTAAAAATTCCTGCTTCCCTGCATGCTTTTATAACAGATTCTGCGTCTTCCAGACAGTTTTTCTTATTAAAAGCCTTTTTCAAAATTTCAGGGCTTCCGGATTCAAGGCCAAAAAATATTGACATGCAGCCTGACTTTCGCACAGAATTAAAATCCACGTCTTTCAGTGTCTCAAAATTGCCAAAGCACGTATATGAAATCTTCAGGTTTTTTTTCAGAAGTTCTCCTGCAACACCCTGCAGAATATCATCAGGAGTATTGGAACCAGCAAATCTGAAAAGACCTGTCCCATAAACAGAATTTGAGTGCTCAATCTCCCTGAGTATTTTATCCACGGGTTTTTTTCTCAACCTGCCGCTCTTTATCGGATGAATGCAGAATGAGCAGTAATTATTGCAGCCACGACTTTCGTCAAGCACAAACATTCTGATCTTGTTCTCTATTCCGGGATATACTGATGTATGATACAGAGGAAAAGGAAGATTTCCTAATTCTGAGGTAAATCTTCTTTCACCTCTTTCCACTTTACCATTGTGCTTATAACTTGTCCTAGCTTCAAGATGTGGTTACAAATTGGCACTCCAGAACCTCCCTATTTTCTTCCTCTATTTTGCAAAAGTCAAATTATTTTTCACTCCCTTTCCGCCTCTGATTGATTTTGGTATTTTTATCTTACTACCTCCCTTTTGTAATGCCAAATTTTTCTGAAGATGTGCCTCTGATGTGTCC
>Ga0116202_10001258_pt1 | contig 14844 bp, 12 predicted proteins | sample LakKivw325mmetaG_FD_94479 | JGI IMG/M metagenome (GOLD analysis project Ga0116202, IMG submission 94479) | Anoxic lake water microbial communities from Lake Kivu, Rwanda to study Microbial Dark Matter (Phase II) - Lake Kivu water 325m metaG | ecosystem: Environmental > Aquatic > Freshwater >...
CCCATTTTTTAAAGGGGTAATTTGGGCTTTTGGCAAGAACAGCAATCACCGCTTTTACTCCCCCCATTAACAGCGGATCAAGCAGTGCCCTAATATGATTTTCAGTGAGCCCAGTAATATCGCCGTCAAAGAAAATTAAAATTTCTCCCTTCGCTTTTTTAATCCCAGTTGCCAAGGCAAAACCTTTACCGTGATTCCTTTTGAGATTGATCAGCTTGATTCGGCTGGAGAAACTCTGTAAAATTTCCAGACTTTTGTCAGTTGAACCGTCATTAACGCAGATTACCTCGGAAACTAAATCCGAGTTTAATAAGGACGCCACTACCCTATGGATGGTTTTTTGTTCATTAAAAATGGGAACAATTGCGGAAACAATTTTTGTTGGCATACTTCATTTCCCAATAAAGAGGCTGAAACAAACTAAAACTATAAATATATTCCTTACTTTTCCAGCTTTCCAAAAATTCCTGTTTCCCAAACAATTTTCTTCTGGCTGGCTTTAGTTCCATGAAAAAGCCAATAAAAATAAAATATCGCCAGCTTTTTTAAAAGATGTAAACGCCCCTCATAATTGAATCTTCTTACCGAGACCGAGGAGGCTACCTTTCTGATCATAATGACTTTAGCTTTTTTCCGCCTGGCTCGGAGACTATAGTCGCCATCTTCAAAATAAAATATGTCTTCAGCAAAGCCGTTTATTTCTTGGTGAAGGCTTCTTTTTGAAAAAATTGTCCAGCCATTCAACAAATGGAGGATTCTAACGATAAAGTTTAAGGGAACAAACAAGAACCAATCAATTATATTCTGGCTTAATGGCCAACTGAGGCAGGTGGCGGTATCAGCTTTTTTTTCAATAAATTCTTTGAAAGATCTTTCTAGAAAATCGGTCGGTAAAATAACATCAGCGTCCAAAAAAAGAAAAATATCCGCTCGGGCAGCCCTAGCACCGAAATTCCGTTGAGAGGAAACGCCTCGCTGTTCGGCTTTTAAAATTATGAGCTGGGGCAGAATTACTTTAGACTCAGCACAAACTTTGACTGTTTCGTCATCAGAATGCCCGTCAACGACTAAGACTTCGAAATTTTTAAAAGTTTGTTTTGAAAGCGAAGTTAAAAGCTTACCAACATAAAGCTCTTCGTTGAAGGTCGGGATAATAATTGAAAGAGGGGGTTTACCGGTACTGTTTTGCTGCTCCATGCTAATTATTTTTATGCTCGGCGGACAGGCTGCCAGCGATATTTCTCTAGGTCGAGGCGGCGTTCACCAATAAAGCTGACGCCGTCAAGTTCCAGCCTGTGCCTTTGCTCTTGCCAGCCGCCTAACGAATAACTAAAAGCCAAGAAACCGCCTTTTTGAATCACCCGCTGGCAGGGAACTTTTGGATCTTGATTTCCCCGCATCGCCCAGCCAACAATTCGGGCATCTTTAAGATTAGCCATCGTGGCAATATCGCCATAAGTCGCCACTTTCCCCTTAGGAATCCGGCTGACAATTTTTCGAATTTTTTCAAAGATACTTTTTTTCTTCATCTTTCTAAAAAAGGAATTCTATTCATTTAGCTATCCTCTTTATAATCTATCATTTTAATTATAAGATAGTTTTTAGGGAAGACAAAAAATTACTTTAAAAAAGCAGGTGAAGGGACTCGGACCCTCGATCTCTTCCTTGGGAAGGAAGCGTGCTACCACTGCACCACACCTGCATCGATCATTCTTAAAAAGTAATATTTTATTCTCTACTTCGTCCTCCGTAGCCTTGGCGAAGGAGGATTCTTTGTCTAATATATCCTATTAAACCAAAAATCTCAATAAAAAATGACTAATAAAAATCTCTATTGTTTCATCTTAGGACGGAATCCCGCCTTATCAGTAGCGGAAATAGTCACGGTCTTAGAAAAAGACATTTCTAAAGTAACTTGGATATCGGAAAGAGTCATGGCGGTTGAACTAAACAAAGGAATAGTTAATACCGAGAGTTTAATGGAAAGCCTCTATGGTACAACCAAAATTGTTAGAGTTTTGGATATCATCAAAACGAGCATCCTGAAAAGAGAAATTGAACGAACTTTTACAGCCGCTAACCTCCAAAGATACTATTTTCCTGAAAACAGCAAAAAATTTATCTTCGGCATAAGCTTTTATAATCTTAATGTCAGAGTATCAACCTTTAGAAACTTACTCAAGCAAGCGCGGAGCTTGAATTATCTCATTAAGGAAAAAATAGAAAAGGCTGGGACGAAATGCGGTTTTTTGAAAATCGACAAAAAAGAGGTTTCCAGCGGCTCAATTAAAAGAAACCAGCTTCTGGAAAAGGGCGCTGACATTGTCATCGTCACTGGTCAAGCCGAAACTTTTTTAGGAAAAACAATTGCTATCCAAAAATTTGCAGAGTATGAGTGGCGGAATTATCATCGGCCGGTCAGGGATTTAAAATCGGGCATGATGCCAATAAAATTAGCGAGAACAATGATTACCCTCGCTCAAACGGAAAAAGAGGAAACAGTGCTTGATCCTTTCTGCGGCAGCGGCACCATCCTTCAAGAACTAATCCTTTTAGGATTTAAAAAAATAATTGGTCTCGATAATAGCGAGAAAGCCGTGGCTAACGCGAAGAAAAATATTGATTGGCTCTTCGAACAATACCCGGTTTTGGATAAATCTCGGATTTCTTTGAAAATTTTGACCCAAGACGCCAGAAAAATGGATGAAATTATTCCGCCGAATTCTATTGGGACAATTATCAGCGAACCATATCTTGGTCCCCTCCGGGAAAAACAGCCCCGCCAGGAAGAAATCACCAATACCATCAAAGAACTATCATCGCTGTATCTGGACTTCTTTTTTCAAGCGTTTAACGTTCTCAAGCTTGAGGGAAGAGTGGTAATTATTTTCCCTTGTTTTCGTTTAAACAAAAAGTTTGTCTTCTTAAAAATTCTTGATGAGATAAAAAAAATTGGTTTCCTTTTAGAAAATCCTTTACCAGAAGAACTTTACCGCTTCCCCGTAATTAAGTGTAATTTAAGAAAATCACTTCTTTTTATCAAAGAAAAACAGATTGTCATCCGCGAGGTATTAATCTTCCGAAAGTCCAGTTAAAATCCTAATAATTTAAGAAGTTTCTGAAGGAAGCTGCTGGTTTCTTTTTCTTCTGGTAGTTTCTGGTTCGGCTGCGGCGGGGGCAGAACAACGACCATCTCTTCGCCTGGTTTTTTCAGCGATAACCGTTCTCGAGCGACTTCTTCAATATAATCGGCATCTAAAGAATGAGAAATGTCTGCTTTTAGTTCTTTATTTTTTTCTTCTAAGACTCGAATTTCCTCTTCCAGCTGTTTAATCTGTTTGATAAACTCTTCTCTTCTTTGACCAATCTTCCAATTAGAGAAAATTAGGAAACCCGTAATCAAAAAAAACACTACCCCTAAGAACAGTGAAAAAAGAATTGTTCGTAATTTTTCTCCTCTTTTATTTTTTTTCATTCGCGCTATGATATTAAGGTACCCAATCTAAAAAACTAATGGCATTATGAAAGTAAAATCGAAGAAAATTTTTAAAGCGGTTTGGATTGGTATAATCGTCCTCGTCACCCTCAGCACCATTATCGGCTTATTATCGCCTCTATTTAGATTTTAACTTATTCTTCAATGAATTCAGGATAATACTGCGCCGGACGCAGTATTATTTTTTCATCATCTCAAAAAAGACCTTTGGCGGAACATGAACCCGGCCTTTTTCTTTAAGCTCTTTCTTACCCTCTTTTTGCTGTTCCAAAAGTTTTCTTTTGCGGGTATAATCCCCGCCATAAAGCGGGGCAATAACATCTTTACCTCGGGCACGAATTGTCTCTCGAGCAATGATTTTTCCCGAAAACGCCGCCTGGAGAGGTACGGCGAAAAGCTGGGGTGGCAGGGCTTGTTTGAGTTTGAGAATAAAACTTCTTCCTTCTTTCTCTGCCCGACTGGCGGGAACGATCATCGAAAATGCCTCCTCTTTTTTTCCGGCAATCAAAATCTCCAGTTTCGTTAAATCAGCCCGGCGAAACTCCAAAAATTCATAATTGAGTGAAGCATACCCCTGGGTGGCACTCTTTAATTTATCGTAAAAACCGGTAATGATTTCGATCAGGGGAATTTCGTAGACCAGGAGAAAGGTGCGCGTCCCGAAATACTTTGTCTCAATGTATTTTGCCCGCAAGCCAGAGATTATCTCCATCACTCGCCCCAGGTACTCTTCCGGTGTCATGACTTCAAGTTTTGCCCACGGTTCCTGCGCCTCTTTGAAAGACCCAGGGTTAGGCCAATCAGCGGCTGATTTTATAAATAGTTCCTTATTCTTGGCAGTAATAATTTTATAAATTACCGACGGAGTGGAAATAACTAAATTCAGGCTAAATTCTCGGCGCAACCTTTCCGAAATAATTTCGGCATGAAGCGATCCTAAAAATCCGCAACGAAAACCTCGACCTAAAGCCTCACGGAATTCAGAATCAAAGGTAACCGAAGGATCGGTCAGTTTTAACTTACCTAAAGCGTCTTTTAAGAGCTCATAGTCATTCGCCTCCTCCGGATAAACGCTCAGAAAAACCATTGGCTTCGGTTCCTGGTAGCCCTCAAGCGGGGTGATCGTGCTACCTTGATTGGTAATCGTATCACCGACCCGAACCTTACCCGGTTCTTTAACACCAGTGGCAATATAGCCAATCTCGCCGCTTTTTAATTGGTTCTGGGCGATTAACTCGGGTTTAAAAAAACCAACTTCGCGGGCTTCACCTGGCATTTTTGAGGCAAAAAGACAGATTTTATCGCCCGTCTTTATCTCACCATCAACCACTTTAACATAGGCAATTACTCCCTTATAAGAATCGTACTTTGAGTCAAAAATCAAGGCCCGGAGAGGACTTTCCCATTCTCCTCTTGGGGCGGGAACAACCTCAATAACCTTAGCCAAAAGCTGTTTCACTCCTGTTCCCAACTTTGCCGAAATAGAAAAAATCTCTTCCTTGGGAATACCTAAAAGACTGACGATTTCTTCTTTCGTCTCTTCAATTTTTGCCTGCGCGAGATCAATTTTATTAACGGCGGGGATAATAACAATATTTTGCTTCCTGGCCTGCTCCAAGTTCGCCAAGGTTTGTACCTGAATTCCTTTGGTGGCATCAACTAAAAGAATAGCGCCTTCAACCGCCGCCATTGATCGGGAAACCTCGTAGGAAAAATCAACATGGCCGGGGGTATCAATCAAGTTAAGAATATAACCGTTGTCTTCCATCCTTACGGGCCGCATTTTGATCGTGATTCCCTTCTCCCGCTCCAAATCCATCATTTCCAGATACTGCGGCCGCATCTTTTCGGGACCAACGGTTCCAGTCAGTTCCAAAAACCGATCAGCTAAAGTGGATTTACCGTGGTCAATGTGGCTGATAATGGAAAAATTTCTAATTTTTGTCTTATCGATCATTTTTAACAAATCGATTAATAAACAGCGACTTAGCCGCCATTAGTTCCGGCGACTTCACTAACCACGATGATAGAAAATAAATGAGCACTCCGGCCGTTCCAGCGATTAAAGTTTGGAGAAAAACACCGATAAAAGTCTTCATATCCACGAAAGAGACCGTGATTCTCAACGCGAAATAAACGAAAACGGACATTACCAGCGAAGAAAAAGTGGCCGTTTTAAAAGAGTTCGCAATTTCTCTTTTTGTTTTCTCCCACTGGTTTTTCTCCCAATGATTCCCTCTTTTAATCATTCTTAAAAGAAATTTAGACAATAAAAAACCTTGGATTATTGTCGAAAGAGAAAGCGCCAGAGGCAGCGAAAGTACCTCAACGTTCGTTAATTTTTCGATATCAAAAAAATTCTTAATTGACTCCCAGAGAGTCCCGTGGCCCGCCCTAACGATTAAGGACATTAATGGTACAAATGAAAGGGCAAATAAAATGTTAAGACTTACCGTCACCATGCTAATAATGACCGGTGTTTTGGTATCTTTAATAGCAAAAAAGGCACGGGTCAATAAAGGAACCAGGCTACTCGCGACAAGGCCGAAGGAAAAAATCCCCAGCGAGGCGGCCGTCAGCCGCGTATCTGACCAACTGAATTTACCGCTTCCCAAAATAAGCCGGACAATCTGCGCCCGCAAAAGGAAGAACAAAAAGCTGATGGGAATGATAAAAAAAATCGTTTGCCTGATAGCTGAAGAAATGCTTGCCAAAAATTCGTCTTTACGACCGTTAGCCCAAGCTTTGGTTAAAAGCGGAAAGGCGGCGGTCGCAAAGGAAACGCTAATAAGGGTGATTGGAAAAAACTGCAGGTTATTAGAAAAATTAAAAATGGCAATACTGCCGGCACTAAAAGTTGAAGCAATGGCGGTTATAGTAACTAAGTTTAAATGATAGGTCGCCTGACCGAAAAAACGTGGTACCATTAGTTTAAAAATTTTAATTAAACCAAGATGATGAAAATCAAGCTTTATTTGGTAACGATAACCCGCGTCAAAGGCTGAAGGAAGTTGCACCAGTAAATGCATTAACGCTCCGCCAATCACGCCGTAAGCCAAGCCAAGTAGTCCAAAGTGAGGAACGAAAAAAATAATTCCGCTGATAATACCCAAATTATAAAAAATTGGTGCCAAGGAAAAAGCCAAGAAACGGTTAAAGTACTGAAGAATATCCGAAATAATATTGGAAATGCCCAGCAGAAATGGACTTAAAAACATTATCCGCATTAGCTTGACGGTCAGGCTTTTCTGTCCGATAGAGAAGCCGGGAGCAATAAAATCAATTAGCCGCGGAGCAAAAATGAAGAGAACCAAACAAAGACCAATCAGAAGCAAGGAAAAGCAATTTAAAACATTATTCGTCAATTCTAGTACCGATAACGGCCAAGTTTTTTTATCTAACTTTTCGTTGGCTGACTCTCCTTTCTGGAAATACTCGGAAAAAACCGGTAAAAAAGCAGCGGTAATGCCGCCAACAATAATAATCCCGTAGACGAAGTCCGGAATGCGGAAAGCCGCCAGATAAACATCTAGTTCGGCACTGGCGCCAAAGCGGCTGGCCAAAAGCCGGTCGCGCACTATTCCCAAAAGCGCGCTTATAGCAGAAGAAATTCCCACCAGAGCCGCCGCTGACGTTATGCCTTTGGTTTCCGAATTAAAAACCTGGGAAAAACGCATAATCACATTTTAGCTCATCTTTGCTAATTTGACAAAAAATTTTAATTTGGTAAAATAAGGTCATCCCAGTAAGCTAGATGACTACTCTTTGTCATTTTATGACATTGGGAGGAAAGTCCGAACACCCTTTTCCCGCCGATGTAGGCGGATCAAAAAAGATAAAGGGCAACACCCTTCTACCGTGAGGTATGAGGTGCGAACAGAGACGCCTTAGACCCCGAAAGGGGTCAGGCGCCCGACCAAACTAATAGTCTGGTATAGGGCGAATCTTCGAAGTAACTCGGGCTAGTCCTGAGCGAAGTCGAAGGATGAAACGGCTAAATCCTTATCGGGTGCAAGAGTGAACCAGGGTTTTGCAGAATTATGTAAAATTTCTGGGTAAAAATAACTCGCCAGAGCTAACGAGTAATTGTTGGCCAAGATAGATAGTCATCCTTGACAGAATTCGGCTTATCGGCTTACTGGGAAACAAAAACCCTATGCCTTTTCGGCCGGGTTTTTGTTTTGTTAGCATTAACTCTCTTTTGAACAAATATCTACAATAATTTCTGCGCTCGGGCTTCTTTGTCCAAAGCTTCGTTCACTAAGCGATCAGCTTCCTGGTTTTTATTACGAGAAATCAATTTAAAGTTGACTTTTTTAAAATCCTGCTTGAGATTCCAGATTTTAAGAAAAAGTTCACCGATTCTCGGTTCCAACACCTTATATTTTCCTTCCAGTTGACTGACCATTAATTCTGAGTCAGACCGTACTTCGACCTCGGTTGATTCGGCTAATTTCTTACCGAAGAGCGCCTTAAATTTCTCCAGACTAAAAATTACTGCCTGATATTCGGCTTCGTTATTGGTTGCTTCACCGATTGTTTCGGAGTATTTTTTTATTACTTGAGCCATTTCATTACAGAACACCACTCCGATTGCGGCTGGCCCCGGATTACCGCGCGCGCCGCCATCAGCATAGATAATGATTTTTTTCATATTTCGTGGAAGTATTTAACTAAACACAGTTTGAATTTTTCTAGGTTTTTATTTTTTATCGTAAAACCAGCCGCCGCCGGATGACCGCCAAAAGTAATAAGGTATTTGGCACAAGTCTTCATTGCTTCGATGCCGTCTAAATTCTTTGGCATTCTGACCGCTCCCCGGGTTTCTTGTTTACCTTTTCTTAAAATAAAAGTGGGTTTATTAAATTTGTGGCAAATTTTTGAAGCCGCCGAACCAAGCAAAATTGCTTCCCAATTACTGGCTCCTTCAAAAACAATCGGACTGCCGACGTTGGCTGAGTTTCTTAAGGCAGTTTCTTCAACGATTTCTTTAACCTTCAAGTGCCGAAAATAATTTTTTTCAAGAATACTCTCGGAGATTATCCGCGCGGTTCTCTCATCGGTCGCGCTTAGAAGAGAATAAGCTTCAATCAGATGATTTTTTACTTCGCTAAAGTTCAGGCTGCTAATAATTTTCTGGGCAATCTCTCCCGTGGAAGAATAAGGACTGATGTCTTTCATCTTCCAAAAAACTTTAAGCCCCGGCCGAAGAGTTTTCCTAAGCGATGCCAAGCCTTTCTTGACAATAATTCGGTTATCGTGTTTTTGCGGCATCAGATCAGCGATGGTTGCTAACGCCGCTAATTCCAAAAGTGATTGACGCAATTTGGGGGAGAATTTTCTCCCAAAAAACAAGCGGGAAAGCCGGAAAACAATCCCAGCCGTAGCTAATTGTTTAAAAGGGTATCGATCCCCTTTTTGCTTCGGCGCGACAATAATTGACGCTTCCGGCAACTTGTCGATTACCTCGTGGTGGTCAATAATAATCAGTTCAAACCCGAATTTTTTTGCTTTTTGCGCTTCTTCAAAATTGCTTATCCCACAATCGAGAAGAATCAATAAGGCGGGGGCATATTTTTTAAGATACTTTAAGGCGAAAAGGTTAAGCCCATAGCCTTCTTTCTGCCGTTCGGGAAAATAAACTGCTTTAATCTTGCCCCCTAAACTCCTGATGCTTTCTTTCATAATAACCACCGCCGCCAAACCATCTAAATCAGCATCGCCATAAAGAATGATATTTTCTTTTTTCTTAACCGCTTTAATGATTCTTTTGGCCGTTCTCTCTAAATTTTTTATTTCCTTGGGCATTAATGGATTTTAACAGGAATTTAAAAAAATACTATAAAGAAAACCTCTCGTCTAAGAAGTTTTCTTTTCTTAGACAAGTAAAACATTCAGGGGAGTCCTCGTTAAAGACAAAGTTCTCACTCTCTTAAGGCTTCGAGACCTGGCAGCATCTCGCCGGCCAAAAAAGCCAGCATTGCCCCACCGCCAGTGGAAAGGTGATTAAATTGATCGCCGAGGCCGAATTTGTTGATTGCCTCCACGGTTTCTCCTCCGCCAACAATGGAAAAGGCTTTGCTCTCGATAATGGCTTCGGCAATACTCTTTGTCCCCTTCGAGAACTCTTCTTCTTCAAACTTTCCGAGGGGTCCATTCCAGAAAACCGTCTTCGCCTGAAGAATCTTTTCTCTGAAGAGTCTTATTGTTTGGGGACCAATATCAAGGTTAGCCGCGCAAGAATCTAGCGGTGCCACAATTTTCTGCGGGTACTCCAGCTTGATATTTTTTTCCTGTAATTCTTTTTTTACTAAACCGTTAATCAAGAGAAAATCGGCTCTGGCGGCGATTCGGTTAATTAGTTTTATTTTTGTTTCTATCTTTTTACCGCCAATAATGGCAATCAAAGGTTTTTGAGGATTTTCCATTAACTCTGTTAAAATTTTCAGTTCTTTCTCTAAAAGAAAACCAATGGCTTTTGGTAAATACTTTGGGACACCCACCACTGAAGCATGAGAACGGTGGCAAACTCCAAAAGCATCATTCACATAGAGGTCGCCTAGTTTAGCTAGTTCTCTGGCAAAAACATCATTATTTTCTTCTTCTTCTGGGTGAAACCGCAGATTTTCCAGAAGCAGAATCTCTCTGGGTTTCAGTTTCTGGCTAAGACTCTTAACTATCTCGCCAACACAGTCATCCGCTTTTATAATCGGTATTGGCCTACCACTAGAAAAAGCGGAAAGATAATTCTTCAGCTTTTCTCCAATCTTGGTCAGCCGCAGCTTCTCTATCACCATCCCGCCGGGATCATCCAAATGGCTCATCAAGATTATCTTTGCTTTGTTTTTTAATAGGTAATTAATTGTCGGGATGGTCTCTTTTATCCGGAAACTCTCAAGAATGTTCCCTTTATTGTCAAGGCTGACATTAAAATCACAGCGAACCAAAATTCGTTTATCAAAAACATCAATTTCGCGAATTGTTTTCATCTTGTTGAGAAGAGTTGTCAGTTGGTGCTTCGGCTGGTGAAGTTTTATCTGCTTCCGGGGCTGATTTTAAGGATTCTTTAATAACTTCTCTTAGTTCTTGTAAATCAACCTGTTTTCGGACTGGACCCGGACCTTGTTTGTTTTTTTCTTTCTTTGATGGTGAGAAAAAAACTGGTTCCATTTTTTGAGCTTGTTCAAGAGAAATTTCTTTTGGCGCACCACCGCTGACTGCGCTTTGCTCCGGACGAGCCTCCTTTTCTTTTTCTTTCAACTTTTCTCTCTCTTTTTCCAATTTACGCCGGCATTTCTTACAGTAAACCGGTCTCTTACCGTCAGGCGGAAAAACAACCTTTGTATCTTTGCCGCATTTAGAACAACGGGCATCATAAAGGATTTGATTACTCGCCGCTGGGACAACCGGTGCGGCGGTCGGTAATGTCTCCAGCCAAGCAGCAATCTTTTCTTCGACAATCTGCCGTGGCACGCTGTATCTTTCTCGTGATACTCTGATAATCTTTTCTCGGTCTGATTGTTCCAAGGGTAGAATCGGCGGTATGGTTTCGGCCGAAAAAGGTCTGCCCGCCAAGCCATCAATCATCAATTTCAGATAGATATTGTATTTACCCAGATTAACCAGATCAGTTGCGGTAAACTCTGGAGAAAATTCTTTTTCCAGATATTCGGCATCCTCGGCGCCGACCCTGAAGGAGAGAATTGTTCCCACATTACCAAAAACCGCATCCGCCACCTCTTCCTCCAGTTGGGCGATATATTGATGTCCCAAAATAAGCGATAAGCGGTATTTTCGCGCCTCGGATAAAATCGTCGCAAACGAACCAGTGGCAAAATTTTGGAATTCGTCAACATAGAGAAAAAAATCCTTTCTTTCTTTCTCCGGTATATCTACCCTCGACATTGCCGCCAACTGTAATTTGGTGATCAGAAGCGCGCCTAAAAGGGTAGAATTATCCTCTCCGATTTTTCCCTTGGACAGGTTCATAATAAAAATTTTCTGACCGTCCATGATCTCTCTCATATCAATCGTGGACTTAACCTGGCCAATAATATTCCTGATTAAAGGAGCGGAAATAAACTGACCAACCTTGTTTTGAATGGCGGCCGTGGCTTCAATTTCATACCGTTGGGTATAACGGGCGTACTCGGTAACCCAGAAAGCCTTAATGACCGGATCGGTAATTCTATCAACTACTTTTTTCCGGTAATCAACATCAGCCAGCATTCTGTTTATTCCCAAGAGAGTCGAGCCGGGGTATTCGAGAAGAGCGAGAATTGAGTTATTTAAAATATATTCCATTCTGGCTGACCAAACATCAGGCCAAATTTTTTTGAAGACGCCCATTAGACCGGAAGCGACGAGGTGCCGAAATTCAAAAGCAACTTTCTCCATAACATTGAAAGAGATAGGAAAATCTAAGTCAGCCGGATTAAAATAGACCACATCATTTATCCGACTGGAGGGCACAAAATCCAGCAGAGCTTCAGCCGCTTCGCCGTGAGGGTCAATAAAACCAACTCCCCGGCCGGCCTGAATATCCTGAACTGCCATATTCTGCATTAAAGCGGTCTTACCCATGCCGGTCTTACCAATCACATATACATGCCGGCGTCGATCATCAACTTTTATGCCGAATTTCTTCCGGACATTACGAAAGTTTGTTATCCCAAAAAAATTTATTTCTTCGTTTGCCATACCTCTAGCTTCATACCTCTAGCTTGTAGATGTCACTATTAAAATTAGACAATCCTAAACGAGGTAGCAAGTTTTCAAAGTAGTCTTCGGAGGCTTATCGGCATGGTTCTTAAAAGACGATATGCCGAGAAAACAGATCCCAAAATCTCGCTGGGATTTTGAGGATCGGTACTTTGAAAATTTGCTACTGAGGGTAATTATTTTTAATAATGAGCAACCGTATCTTACTACTCAACCGGTAAAGTCGGCGGCGCCTCACCTTTCTTTGCCTCAACCCGTGGAACAAAAGGAGCCGGCGCTACTGTTCGTGAAGGAAAATGATAGATAGTGGCTAATTCCTCAGTGGTTAAAATATAAACCCCACCTACTAAAGGAAATAACGGGCTTAAGCGCAATGCGTAATGCCAAAATAACCGTCTTTTTTTGAGATAAAGGCGGCGCTTGATGAACCAGAACCAGTTATACCAATTCTTTTTGACCTTGGTGATGGTTTTTCCCCACGGTTTGAGACCATTACAGTTAGCCGCATTAAAATTGGTAAAATAGCTCATGGCGATGCGGAAATTGCCGCTGAAATAGACGTCTCTTTTGGCCAGATAAATGTAACGAATATTAGTATTGAAGCCCAGCTTGCTGATTTTTCTTTCAATTGCGGCCACAATATCTCGCTCGCCCGGCGTCAGTTTCATCTCAGCCGGGAACCCCTCCGGTTCTTTTTCCTCTTGACCCGGCGGCTTAGCGTGAATCAGTAAATCCCAGATCTGGGTGAGTATCAGTTTGGGCGGTGCTGGTGCTTTCCGACGGGCCAGTTTATCGCGGAGCTTTTTTGCTTCTTCCTGCCAAGCCCGTTCTCCCTCCTTCGGATCGCCCAAAATCGGTCTCGCCACAATCTGAACCCACAACTGTTCGCCTTCTTTAAGCTTCGTCATTCCCTCTAAAAGGGAAGCCAACGGGTCAATTCTTTTTTCTTCTTCTGTTTCGCGCTCAGTCTCAAAATCAGTATAGGTTTTAATTGGATAGCCATCTTCTTTTCTCGTCAAAACGTAATCTGTACCCCACAGGTCCCAATCTTTGTTGGGAATATCCTGGGGGACATTTTTCACATAATCAGGAACTTCAAAAATTTCTGCTTCCGGATACTGAGAATAAAGGTGAGACTCAACTATATTCCTATACCTTTCCGGTAACCTGATAATAAAATGGGATTTCCCGTCAATGGAAACAATCTCAAAAGAAAAACCTAACTGAAATTGGCCTTGCCACCATTTTTCGTGCCAGTTTGGCGGCGAATAAAGCTGCCAAAATCCGGCCAGGACTGCTTCCATTGCTCTTATTGGCTTAAGGCTCTCCTCGGGAATTTTAATTTCAAGAAAAATCTTTTTTTGTTTGGCATCCCATAAATCCCGGCGCCACCACAGCCAAAGAAAAGAAAGCGGCGGCCACAAAATGAAAGGTAACGCCACCCACCACCAGGTTTTTAAAAATACAAAAGCCGTTTCCAAATACGGCATTAATGGATGAACGAGTTGTATCAAGTCGTCAAACATTGATTGAGGTACGCCGCTAAAAGCGATCCCTAAAGAGTTCTCGAGGTTATATTTCCCGGATCGTGTACCTCCCTTCGGGCGTTCTCAAAAAATACCTCTTATCGCTTAAATTAAGCGCAATCGTATTTTCCTTGACAAAGCGCTGCTTCAAAACAGCATTGATAACCTCTTCTTTGGTTAATGGTTGTTTTGATCCTTTAAGAACTCTGGCGATAACGTCCTTGACCATCCCGGGCTCATAACCCCAGCTTCTTAAAGCATAAAGCCCCCGGCCCACCAAAACAAACCTTGAGTCTTTAATCAGCTCATTATGAACGGTCTGTGGCAGAGCATCCTTGCCGATGCGTTTCGCCACTTCCGAAAAGTGAAGAGGGGTATTAGCTTTTTTCAGAGCCAGATAAGCTTTATCTTTGACTCCGCGGGGATTTATTTCCGGCCAGTCCTTTAAGCCGAACAAACCATCAACACCACGCTGGATTGTTCTAGAAGCTTCAAGATAAGAAACGACCGCCGGCGAGCTAACATTAGTAAAAGGAATTTTATAGTTTTCAACCGTGACCGGCTGTTTAGCTTTGTTAAGTTCGTCTTTAAAATAATTAACTACTTTTTGCGCTAATTGAACAGACTCTTGATCTAATGCCCAAAACGAATAAAAATCCTTACTTTCGGCAAAACGAATAAAGGAACCGGCGAGGGTCAGCAACAAAAAAACGTGATTTTTAAATCGTTCATCTCCCAAAGAATTGAGGAGACTATCTTCCCGTCTTAACCCTCCTGTAGCTTTTAGCTGGTTACTAAAATAATCAATTATATCCTGAAACCCGACCATTTTTGCTTTCATTTTCAAAAGCCCGTCTTCTTCTATTTGACGAATACGTTCCCGGGTAATTCCGTAATTTTTTCCGATCGCTTCTAGGGTTTCCCTCTCCTTACCAGCCAAACCAAAGCGGCCGCTAATAACCTCTTTTGTTCGCTGGGGTAAGCCCTGAAGTAATTTTTGACAAATGTTTCTATAGTTAAAATTGGTAGTCATATTCCTCCTATTTAAACACCTTTAGAAGTCCTTGTCAATTCTTTATTTTTCCACTTTACCAAAGCAAC
>Ga0116202_10001259_pt1 | contig 14842 bp, 14 predicted proteins | sample LakKivw325mmetaG_FD_94479 | JGI IMG/M metagenome (GOLD analysis project Ga0116202, IMG submission 94479) | Anoxic lake water microbial communities from Lake Kivu, Rwanda to study Microbial Dark Matter (Phase II) - Lake Kivu water 325m metaG | ecosystem: Environmental > Aquatic > Freshwater >...
CATTTGATGTGGTTTAATATGGGCGAAGTCTTTTTTAAAAAAGGTGCTGAAGCAGAACTTGAACAATCAATAGTTGACGAACAAAATGTTCTCATAAAAAAAAGAATCAAAAAGAGGTACCGTGACAATAATCTTGATGAGGAATTAAGAAAGAAAAGAACTCGCGCAGAAGTAAAATTGTTGCAAGAAGCATCAAAAGTTATTAATGTTCCAAAAATAATTAACGTTGATGAAAAGAATTCTGTGATTGTAATGGAGTTTATCTCTGGAAAACCCCTAAAAGAAGTGGTTTTAAGAAAAGAAAAACTTTGCATTGAAGCGGGAAAGAGAATACGTGCTTTACATGATATGGGAATAATACACGGCGACTTAACAACATCAAATATTTTATTTGTCGACAAAAAACAGGTTTGGGACGAAATATTAAAAAGAATTGAAAAAAAAGGCGAACTATTTTTCATTGATTTTGGTTTAGGTTTTTTTTCAACCAAAATTGAAGATAAAGCGACAGATTTAGTGGTGTTTAAAAAAACTTTTAACGCAACCCATTCCTCTCTAAAAAAAGGATGGAGTAAAGTAATTAAAGGATACAATCCATCAAAGGAAATGATTACTTGTATGGAAAAAATTGAAAAAAGAGCAAGATATCATTAAGTCTAACTACTTGCACCTTGCGTTAATAAAGTCAGTTAATTTTGGGGTAATTAATTTGTCATTTGGATCTCCAATTGCTTCATTGACTTTATTGTGAGTTAATCCTGTTGCTTGCATTATTTGAGTGTATACGTTAGCGTCAATAAGCTTTGAGTTGAACTCATAAGCCCTATCAATTCTTGTTTGATTTCCTCTAGTTACAATAAAAAAAGAAGGAATTTTTTTATTTGGTTCAATGTGATTTATTGGGGATGCTTGTTCCCATATTAATGGATCTTTTCCAAACGCATCAATATAAATTCCAATTTCTTCTGAAGCTCTATCTGAAACATGATATCCTTCAGTATCCAAAGAAACTGCACACTTCAAATAATCTAATGAATATCCTACATCGTTTAAATAATTTCCATCCGTTGCAATTGAGGAAATTATTCCTCCTCCAGCGGAGTGGCCCATTATAGAAATTTTGTTAATATCAACAGAATATTTGTTAGCATTATTAATAACAAAAGCAATCGCGCTAGCAACATCTTGGTTGTGTGTTGGATAGACGACTTCAGGAGTTAATCTATAATTAACACTAACATAAACCACCCCTAATGATGCAAAATATGACGCTTTATCCACGCAGGATGCTAAATTAGATTTGTCTCCTATTTTCCAGCCGCCCCCATGAACATAAATCATGGTTGGAAGTTTTTGTCCTTCTGCTCCTTTAGGAACATAAATATCAAGGCTCAAAAGATTTGGATCTGAAGTTTGCGCATCTTTGTATTTAATATTAAGATACATGTTTCCATCATAAGCGAAGTTTGTTTTTTCATTTATTTTAGAACAACCAAACAAAAAAGAAGTAACGGCCAAGAGAACTAACACAAGAAATATTGCTTTACGCATGACTGAATTTAGGAAAATATTCATTTAAAGTTATTTGGCAAGGAGTTTTTGTTTGTCCCTATGTGATTGTAGCAAGGGCAGCGTAAAAATTCGACCCCGTAACAACCTTTATAAACATTCTTTTTTTTAATTAAGTTATTGATTTTGTAGTTCTTTCCTACACCGATTGGTGAGCACGGGTTGGAAGGTTAAATTTAGAGTTGGTAACATGGCTAAAAAAAAGACTGAAAAAGCAAATAAACAAGAATTATCAAAAGAAGAAATTGAAGAACAAGTTGTTTCTCTTTCAAACGCTGGGCACACTCCAAGCTCAATCGGATTAATTTTAAGAGATGAACACGGAGTTAAGAACTTTAGAGAAGTAATGGGGAAAACAATTCAAGAAGTACTAAAAGAGAACGACTTGCTTGGAGAAATGCCTGAAGATTTATTAAATTTAATCAAGAGAAGTGTGGTTCTTTATAATCACATGAATAAAAACAAAAAGGATTATTCTGCAAAAAGAGGGTATGAATTAACAGTTTCGAAGATTAGAAAATTAACAAAATATTATTCAAAGAAAAGCAAAATTCCACACGGTTGGACATACACTCCAGAACAAGCGGCATTACTTGTTAAGTAGAGTTGCTAAATGAAGGAGATTTAATGAAAATAAAAACAAAACTCTTTGAAAACAAAAAAATTGTTTTTCAGGGAGAAGGAATTGATTCATTAAAAAAAGTAGATGAGATATTAAAGAAATGAAATTTAAGAGAGTGAGAATATGGCAGAACAAACAGCACAGCAAAGTAAAGCACAAAAAGCTTCAGCTGCAAGAAAAACAGTTGATAAGTGGAAAAAGAAAAAATGGTTTAATGTTTTATCTTCAAAAATATTTGACAAAAGACCTCTTGGCGAAACACCAGTAGAAAAACCCAAAAATTTAATGGGGAGAATAATGAAAACAACTCTTGACATGGTTACTGGACAAAGAGCAAAAAGAGATTATATGATTTCATTTAAAGTAAATGACGTACAAGGACAAACTGCATCAACTGTTGTGTCTGAGTTTTCAGTTAACAAAGGAACTCTTGGAAGAACAATTAGGAGAAGAAACAGTAAAGTTGCTCTTGTTGGAAAAATTGCTGTTGTTGGCGGAGAAGCAATGACAACAGTAGTTGTAGTTACTGAAAGAAAAGCAACAAATGCACAAAAAGCAGGCGTAAGAAAAATAATTAAAGAAGAATTAGCTTCTTTAAATGGAAAAGACTTTGAATTATTAGTGCAGGAATTACTTTTAGGAAATTTTTCAAACGAATTATTCAAGAAAGCAGCAAAAGTTTGCCCTGTAAAAAAAGTAATTGTTGCAAAATCAACTTTTACTGAAAGCAAATAATTGATGCAAAGTATTTTATTTAGGGAAAAAGGAAATAGGTTATGGCTCTTAACGACCCATTCCAACTTTTTCTTATTCTCCTATTTTTTGCGGCATTTTCCTTATTTTCTTACAAAAAAAATCTTTTAGATTTAGAAGGGGTATTAATTGCAAACGCAGTTGGTCTTGCAGCAATAACTTATGGGCCAAATCCTTTGCAAGACCTTGGAATTGTAGTTATTTTTTTTATTATTGGAGAAATTGCAAGCAATTTTCCAAGAAAAAAACACGAGCAAAGAAATATTTGGAATGTAGTTGGAAACTCTTTGCCTTCATTAATAATGCTAATACTAATTGTACCTTTTCCGGAAAAAGCCTTTCTATTAGAAATAGGCTTTTTTGGAGCTATTTCAGCAGCGCTGGCTGATACGCTTTCTTCTGAAGTAGGATATTATTCAAAAAAAGACCCAATAATGATTACTACTTTTAAGAGAGTTCCGCGAGGAACGGATGGGGGAATTACTTTGCTTGGAGAAATTGCGGCACTATTTGGCGGACTTGTAATAGGAGTTTCTCATTATTTAATTTATTCAAATCCTTTTGCAGCAATAGTAATAATAATTGCTGGACTTGTTGGATCAAACACTGACTCATTATTTGGTGCTCTGTTTGAAACAAAAAAATTAATGGATAATACTCAAGTTAACTTAATTGGTTCAACTGCTGGAGCAATATTTACTCTTCTGTTAGGATTATTAATTTAATATAGTGTAATTATTGTGGTTATATGATGCTACTTGACTATGTAATTGTATTACTACTATATGTTATTCCACTTTATGTTGCAAACGCTACTCCGATAATAATTAATGGTAAAGTTCCTTTGGATTTAAATTTGAAATTATTTGGAAAACCAATTTTTGGAAAAGGAAAAACAATTAGGGGAACAATTGCAGGAATCCTTGGGGGAACAATTGCGGGGCTAATTGTTTCACTTGTATTTCCTTATTCTCTAATCTTAATAACAAATTATTATGTGCTCGCACTATTTTTATCAATCGGAGCAATATTTGGGGATATTGCAAAAAGTTTTTTTAAAAGAAGATTTGATATTCCTAGTGGAGAAAAATGGGTGCTAGCGGATCAACTTGATTTTGTAATAGGGGGCCTTATTTTAAGTGTTTTTATTAGAATTCCTGAACTTTGGTTAGTTCTTTTATTATTAATTGCAACTTTTTTTATTCATTCAGGATCAAACTTTTTGGCATATAAATTAAAATTAAAGAAGGTGCCTTGGTGAAGAAAACGAGTTTTAGACAAAAAAAGATTAATACGAAAAAAGATTTGAGTAGCACTTCAAATAAAGAACATAACAAAAAATTAATTGTTTTTGCTCTAAAATTCTTTATCATTTATTTTGTGTTAAGTACTCTTGTGGGGCTAATTGATTTATCATTTTTAACCAATAGAATTAGCGCAATTTCTGCTCAATATTTGGGTTTAAGTTATTCTAACTCAAGTATTTTTGTTAATCAAGGCGAGTTTATTGTGGGTAATTCTTGTACTGGACTTGTGAGTGCAAGTATACTAATCGCAATTATTTTTGCTTTAAAAAAACCAATCGATAAAAAAAAGATACTCTTGGCTTTGTTAGGCGCCATAATTTTATTAATTGTTAATATTCCTCGCGTAATGCTAGTTCTTTTTGCAGCAAAAGAAGGGTTTGATGCAGATCTAGTTCATATGAGTACTTGGTTTTTAATGAGCATAATAATACTTCTCGTATGGTACTTTGGGCTAAAAAGAATGACTAAAGTAAAAGACTTAAGTGAACTAGTATAATGCTTGCTCTAATTAGTCCAAAATTAGTTTTTTTTTAAGAATTATTCTCTTTTATGTTCTTCTGATTCTTTTTTGTTAACAATCATTTCAACAATCTTAGTAAATGCTGGTCTTGTTATTAATATTCCAATTAATGCTCCAACAATTGCAACTACAGCAAATCCGAATAACTTATCTAATCCCGGAAGATTTCTTGAGAATAAAACAATTGGGCCCATTACTCCAATAACAGTAAATGCGGATGTTGCGATAATAAACATGGCTGTTTTTGCTCTTTGTAAAAGAGATTCGTGTGCTTCTTTTGATTTGCCAAGTATCTCATCAGTAATAACAATTTCTGAATCAACACCAGTTCCAATTGCAGCAATTAAACCTGCAAAAGAAGCTAAATCAACTGGTCTTTGAATTAGAGTTAAAAATCCACCCATTATTATTAATTCACTAAAACCAGTAATCAATATTGGGAATGCAAGCTTTAAGTTTCTGTATCTAATAACTATAATACTTGCAACGATAAATGCCGCAATAAGTCCCATTAAGAAAACATTAGAAAGGAATGATTCTCCTAAAGAAGGGGATATTGTTTCTTTTGAAATACTTTTAACGGGAGTAGGTAAAGATCCTGATTCAAGAAGGATAGCAAGTTCTTCAAGATCTGCTCTTGCTTCTTGCAAAGTTGCTCTTTGTCCAGTAATTCTAAGTGTTCCAAATGATTTTGCTTGAGAAATATCCGAAACATCTTCATTTGTAATACTTGGGGTCAAGCTAATAATTTGTTTTGCTCCAAGAGCCGTCCAAAGCCAAGGCAAATCTTTTTTTGTTTCAACAACACTAACAATAAAACCCATTGAGTTTAGGTCATCAACTATCTTTTTTGGAATATCGGGAGAAACAACAGCATTTTTTGTCAAAAGAAACGCTGATTGGATTTTGTTTTCGTCAAGAATGTTGTTATCAACAATAATAACTTGAAGCATTGAGTCTTTAATTAACTTTTCAACATCAGTATCTGCCGGAATATTCTCAAATCTATTTCCCGCTTTAAATATTTCTTCATCAGAAGAATACTGATCGCTTGAAGTAATAACTACTGCACTTGGTTTATCTAAAAAGAAAACTGTTTTTTCACAATCATAATTTGCTGCGCCTGTTGAAGAAAAATCAGTTGCATTACATTGGTGGAAAGTTTTTTCTTTAAAACTCTGGGAAGCTTTTTCATTTAAAACGAAAGGAAGACTCCACTCGTAGGAATTCCCTGCTTTGTATACTCCAAAAGAATTATCTCCTCTAAGAACTTTAGTAAGTTCGTCTCCAGTAAAGATAATTTCTCCTTCTCCAGTAACTGAATCAACTATGGTTGCTTCAAACTTTCCTTGCTGTCTTATTCTTGCTTCAACTTTTTCTAATTCCACCGGATCTGTTTCGGTTAATTGAACTACAATAAATTGCCCTCCAACAGGATAAACTGTAGCATCCTTTAGTCCTGAAGGATCAATTCTTTGAGAAATAATATTTGCAATCCTGCTAATTTCTTCAGCGGAAACAGATTTTTGTAATTCTACTTGGTACATAGTACCTCCCTTAAAGTCCATTCCAAGTTTTATTCCATACATTCCAATTGAAGTAAGCGAAAGAAGTAAAACTATTACAAGGAAAGTAATTTGCCAATGCTTAATCAAAGGGTTAGTCATATAATTCACCAAAATCAATATTTTTTATGCTCCCTTTCTCTTTTTTCAACAAACCAAAGTAATATTGGAGCGTTCATTAACCAAGTTGAAATTGTGTCTCCAATTAGACCAAAGAATAATATTGCTGAGATTTGATAAATAACTTCAATTTGATAAAAATATGAAACAAACAACATTGCAATTAAAGCTCCAAGAGTAGTTCCTGTCATAGTAAGTCCTGTTTTCATTGAAGCAGTTGCTCTTTGTCCCGGAGTGCCATCTTTTCCTTTAAGCATTCTTGAAGTAAGCATAATATCAGTATCAACCGAATATCCAATTAATAAAAGCAAAGCAGGCAAAGTGGTCAGAGAAAGAGGAATATTTAATAGAGCCATTCCAGTAAGACCAAATAAAACATCATAAAGCATTGCTTGAATAATTGCTGCGGATGGAATTAGTTGTCTAAATGCGATAAAAACAACAATAACAATCATTATTACCCCTAAAAAAGTAATAAAAATTGAAGAGCTAAACGAAGCAGAACCTAAGGTAGCAGAAATTTCTCTTTTTTGGAATTCAACATCAGTCCCAAGAGACAATTTTTCTGAAAGAGTATCTTCTAATTTTTTTGAAAAATCTTCTCTGTAACTAGCTAAAGCACTCTGTGCGGCAAGTAAAGCAGTTTTAGCATTCGTTGAATCGGTAGCCGGTTTTCCCATTGCTGCCAACGCTTGATTTGAATAAGAAATTGATTCAGACTCATTTTCTAGTGTCTCATCAGCTTTTGACAAAAATTGTTCAACGGTTGAAATAAGAGGATCTTTTGAATATTGAACCCATGCTCCATAACCAGTTGGAGAAGCAATAGTGGAAACTTTTAGTTCAGGTAAACTAAAATTACTTTTCAAAACCTCATTTAATTGTGACTCAACAATAGGTTTTTCAGATCGAATAATTAGTACATTTCCTCCAGTTAAATCAACGCCTGGTTGAATTCCAGGGTAAATGAAAACTAAAAACAATAAAGGTATACAAAGAAGAAGCGGAATAACCATCATTTTTTTGAAGTTGTTTTTATAAAAATCTTGCATTACAATCACTAATTACCAAGCTTTAGTTCAATAATAAATAAATTCAAAAGGATTAAAAATGGTCGCAATTGGCTCGTGAAAGCAATTAAAAACAAGAAAAGCATTTAATAATTATGAAAAAGGAAATAAAAAAAAGTGTTTTGACTCCAAAAGGATTTGCAGCATACTTACGAAGAGATCATGGATTTGCAAAAACTTATGCGCATGTTCTTTCAACAGCAATTAGAGAACACGAAAGAGGACATGTTTACAATATTACAAAGGACTCAATTAGAAATGCTCAAAAATTAGCAAACCACCCTAATCCGATTATACGCAGAGCTGCAAGGAAAGAATTAAGATATTTTTGGAGAATGATAAACAAAGGAAGAGTTGAGGAATTATTTGCAATTCCAAAGCCCAAAAAAAGGAAACAAAAAAATTAACTGCGAATTTTTTCCTCAAGAAAGACTTTATAACATAGCGCACCATATCTTTGTATAGGTTGATAAAGAAGTTGAAAACATGAGCATGCCTTTACTTGATTCGCCAAAAGTGCTACTTGATGCGGCAATGAACCGTGGAAAAAAAGCTGCATTTGAATATCCAAAACAAAAAACCGTATTTTACACTGTTAAAGGAAAAGAAATTGCAAAAGTAGATGTTTCAGGAGAGTACCTAGAAGAAAGACTATTTAAAGCTGCAAGAGTAATCCCAAATATTAATGATCTTGAACCATTTTATGGTGATTTATATGAATGCATAATTGATATTGATGAATTAAGAAAAAATATTTCCAGTATGACTTCAGTTGCAAGAATTATCAAAAAACTAAGAAGAGAAACAATTATTCGATTAAAAGAAATGCGATTTAAACCAATGGGGGACAAAGAAGCATACGAAATTACAAAAGCTTATGTTGGGAGAGTTGCTTCCGTATTAAGAGGGTTGACAAAATCAATTGATTATTATAATGAAAGCATAAAAAAGCTAAGAGAACTTCCCAGCATAAAAACGAATGAAGAATGCATAATCCTTGCTGGCTTGCCAAACGTAGGAAAGAGTACTTTACTAAAAAAAATTACTACTTCAAAACCCGAAATTGCGGCATATCCTTTTACAACAAAAGGACTTAATGTAGGAGTATTTATGCAAAGATACTTGCCGATTCAAGTAATTGATACGCCTGGGCTACTTGATAGACCATTACGAGAAAGAAATAATATTGAACTAAAAGCAATTACTGCTCTTCAACATTTAAAAGGAATAATTTGTTTTGTAATTGATCCTGCTGAAGATTTTGAAAAACAAAAAAGTTTGTTTGAAGAAATAAAAAAATTGTTTACAAATCACAAATTTATTATTGTAATCAACAAAGCTGATATTGCAACACAACCACAAATAGAACTTATTCAAAAAGAGTTTAGCGGATTTGAACAAGTAATTGATGGGAATGATAGGGACACTTTAAAAGAATTTTTAATAGCAAAAGGGAGAAAACTCTTCGCTTAAATTATTTTAAAGTATAAAATGCATTAGTTTTGAGTTAATCCAAATTATAAGCTCCCAATGGTTCGTTTAAAAAGCTTTATTTGTAGAAATCTTTCATTGGCTTATAGCGAATCATAATTTATTTGTTCGCAAAAAAGTTGTACTGGTGAAAATATGAACAATGAGATAACTCAAATAATGGAAGAAATACTCTCCGATCGAGCTGTTCCTAGAAACATCAGAGCAAAAGTAGAAGAAGCACTCCAAAAGGTGAAATTGGATAGTGTAACTTCGCTAAGTGAAGCAATCTATCTTCTTGATGACATAAGTAATGATGTAAATATGCCTGATCACACAAGAACTGACATATGGCACCTAATCTCAAGAATAGAAGAAATAAAAGAAAAAATGAAATAGCTTCCTTGCAAACTAAAACTAATTTTGATTCTAACGCCAAAGAAAATAAAGAAGGTTATGGGCTTTGGAAAAACAAAATACTAATGACATAATTGCTTTTGCTGAAAGTGGAGGACTAATTCTCTCAAAAGATTCAATTGATTTACTTGCTTTACAAGAAAATTGGAAAGAAATACTTGAAGAATTGTCTACTGAAGGAACCTTTTTTGTGGAACCTCAAGTTCTTGAAAAAAAATTGTCTCGAACAAAGTTATCTCAAATAATAACAGAAGTTGAAATAAGAAAACCGAGTTTTGTGGCCCAAGCAAAAGACAGAGCCCCAAATTATAGAGTGATGGAAGAGTATGATGTTACTGGAAAAAGTAATTCTGAAGGAAAAGTAAGTAATTTTTTAAGAATGTTTAGAAGCAAATACGAACTTCTTTCTTCAATGCTAAAAACAAGACACAATCTTAATCCGAGGGGAATAAAAAATCTCTCTGAAGTGAGAGATAAAGAACAAGTTGATGTAATTGGAATGGTAAATAAAAAATGGATTACAAAAAAAGGGCACACTGCTTTTGAAATAGAAGATCTTGATGCGAAATGTATTGCGCTAGTTATGGAAAAAGAAAAAGCATTAATAGAAAAAGCAGAGAGAGTAATTGAAGATAATGTAATTGGAATAAAGGGAACAAAGTGGGGAAAAGATTTTATTATAATCAAAGAATTTTTTTGGCCGGATTTGCCTATAAAATCCGCAAAAACAACTAGTGACGAAGTATATATTGGTGGAATAACTGATATGCATGTTGGAAGTAAATTATTTTATGAAGAACAATTCAACAAATTACTTGATTATTTGAATGGAAAAGGGCTAACTGAAAAACAACAAGAAAGAGTTGGAAAAATACAATATTTGTTTGTTACAGGGGATAATGTTGCAGGAATTGGAGTATACCCTGGACAAGTAGATGATTTAATTCAAAAAGATGTTTATGAACAGTACCAAAAATTTGAGGAACTAATGCTCCAAATCCCTGAATATATTCACTTATTTATTTGCCCTGGGCAACATGATGCTGTAAGAAGAGCAGAACCACAACCAGCGATTGATAAAGAATTTTTGCCACAGTTATCAAAATTAAGAAATTATCACTTCATTTCTTCTCCATCTTGGGTTGAAACAGAAGGATTAAAAAATTTAATTTACCATGGTCCGAGTGTTCATGATCTTATTAGTTCAGTAAGCTTTTTAGAAATGTCAAAACCTGAAGAAGGAATGGTTGAGCTTTTAAAAAAAAGAGATTTAATGCCAAAATATGGGGGGAAAAACCCTTACGTTCCTGAAGAAAAAGATTATATGGTGATAAAAGAAGAACCTGATCTTGTTTGGTTTGGGGATATGCACCACAAAGGGTATGCAACTTATCGTGGAACCACAATACTAAATTCTGGGTGTTGGGAAGGGCAAACAGATTTTCAAAAAAAGATGGGACACACTCCGACCCCATGTGTATTTCCGGTAATTAACTTAAAAACAAGACAAATTTATGAATCACAATTCCTAAGAGATGGACTTGAAAGAGAAGTAGAAGAAAACCAAAAAAAGTGAAAACAAAATGGTTGAGATACAAACCCCACAAAATAAAATTATTCAAAGCGAAGAGAATGTTCAAAATACTTCTCGCGCACAATCTGAAAAAAAGTTTAATGTTCCATTTAATGAAGAAGAGAAAATGAAACAAGAAATAGTAAAAAAACTTACTCCTGAAGAAATGATTTCTCAAGAAATACCTTTTGTTGCAGAAGCAAGTGTAAAAAACTATTTTAAGATAATTCAAAAACAATCAAGATTAGTTTTTGATGCAGCGCAACTTGCAAAGAAAAAAGGATTTGATTTATCAACAACTGTAGAAATAACTCCTGCAGTTGATTTGGCGGATCGTGCAGAAACAATTATTGGTCTTACTGGGCTTGCAAAAAGATTTAGAGAAATATTTGGGGAAATGAAAGATCGGAGAAAAGCATATTTTAAATTATTTGAAGAGATACTTGAACAAAAATGGTGGAAAATTCCTGAAGAACAAAAGAGAGTAGAAATTGGGATCAAAACCTGTTTATTAATTGAAACCGAAGGAGTTGTTGTTGCACCACTGGATGGAGTGCCTAAAGTAGAAATAAATTCAAATCCGGATGGATCAAAATACATTGATATTTATTTTGCGGGACCAATTAGGGCAGCCGGGGGAAGTTCAACTGTTATTCCTCTAATTTTGGGAGACTTTGCAAGAACATATTTGGGACTTGATAAATACAAACCCACTCAAGAAGAAGTAGAGAGATATGTTGAAGAAATTGGAATTTACCAAACAGAAGTAATTTCAAGGCAATATATAATGGCTGATGAAGAAATACGAACTATAATTAACGGTTGTCCAGTTTGTATTAATGGGGTTCCAACAGAACTTGTAGAAGTATCGGCACATAGAGATGTACCAAGAGTTCCAACAAATAGAATTAGAGGGGGAATGGGGTTAGTTGTGTCAGAAGGACTTGCATTAAAGGCATTGTGGGTAATGAAGACTGCAAAAGACCTTGGATTAAATTGGGATTTTTTAGAAAAAATTGTTAAAGTAGAAAAAACTCAAACAAAAATAGAAGTAAAACCAAACAAAGCATATTTAGACAGACTTGCTGCTGGGAGACCAATATTTGCTTATCCAAGTACTTGGGGTGGATTTAGACTTAGGTATGGGCGAGGAAGAAACACAGGGATAATGGCAAAAGCAATTCACCCTGCAACGATGATTGCGCTTGATGAATTTTTGGCTGTTGGGACGCATGGAAGAATAGAAAGGCCTGGAAAAGCAACACAATTTTTTCCATGCACAAGCGTTGAGGGGCCGATAGTTTTGTTAAAAGATGGAACTGTGATGAGGCTCACTTCAAAAGAAGATGCTGAATTAATAAAGGCAAATATTGACAAAATAATTTATGTCGGGGACTTACTTGCTTCGTTTGGGGATTTTAAAAAAAGTGCGCACCCTTTGATTCCTGCGGGGTATTGTGAAGAATGGTGGCAACTTGATTTAAGAAAAGCGGTTTTAGATGAAATAAAATTAGGTAAATTAAAAGAAATGGGGTTTGAGAAATTACTTAAATCAAGGATAAAAGAATTAAAAGAAGTTTCTGAAGCTAATGCAATAAAATTAACAAAAGAAATTGGGGTTCCATTACACCCTAATTTTTTGCATTATTACAAAGCAATTAATGTAAGGGAAATAAAAATGCTTCATGATTTTTTTTCAACTGGGGAAATAATAAAAAGTGAAGTTGAAGGAAAAGAAAAAGTAATTCTAAAACTTGAACACAAAATTGAGGAGAAAAAATTAATGGAAAAAATAGGGCTGCCGCACAAAATACTGGACAAGTCTATTGTTGTGGATGATTTTGCTTTGAGTTTAATTGAAACATTTTCTTTAAGTACAAAAAAACAGAGTTCTGCTGAAAACGTGATTGAATATTTAAGTGAAATTAGTGGATTTATAATTAAAGATAAAGCAGGGTCTTTTCTTGGAGGAAGAATGGGTAGACCAGAACAAGCAAAGGCGCGACAAATGATTGGTAATCCGCATGTGTTATTCCCAATAGGGCTAAAAGGAGGAAATACTCGAAATATAAATAAGGCAACTTCTCCTGAAAATAATGAATCTGGTAAAGTTACTGTTGAAATTTCAGAATATTATTGCCCAACCTGCAAAAAAATTTCTTTTGACAATGTCTGTACGACTTGTATTGTTAAAGGGGTAAAACTATCGTATTGTAAACACTGTTCAAAAAGTGTTACTGGAGAAAAATGTGGTATTTGTGGAAATAAAACAATTGGGGCTGGAGAACATGAAGTAGATATTCGTGCGATAATGGAGAAAGCGAAAAAGAATATTAAAGAATCAAATTTACCTGACCCAATTAAAGGGGTAAAGGGACTAATTTCAGAGCTAAAAGAAGCTGAGCCTTTAGAAAAAGGAATATTGAGAGCAAAACATGATGTGCACATATTTAGAGATGGAACATCAAGATTTGAATTACTAAACGCGGGAATAACGCACTTTATGCCAAACGAAATTAATTTAACTGTTGAAAAAGTAAAAGAACTTGGGTATGTAAAAGACATTTTTGGAAACGAAATCACTAGTTCAGATCAAATGATTGAAATTTATCCGCAAGATATTGTTGTAAATGAAACTTGTGGAGATTGGCTTGTTAGAGTAAGTCAGTTTTGTGATGATCTTTTAGAAAAGTTTTACAAACAACCAAAATTTTATAATGCAAAAACAAAAGAAGATCTAATAGGGCACCTAGTGCTCGGACTTGCGCCCCATACTTCAGCGGCAGTAAATGCAAGAATACTTGGATACACAAAAGCAAGATTAGGATTTGGACACCCATATTTTGTTTGCGCAAAAAGAAGAAATATTGATGGGGACCAAGACTCAGTAATGTTACTAATGGATGGGTTACTTAATTTCTCTCAAAAATATCTTTCAAACAAAAGTGGGGGAAGAATGGATGCTCCACTTGTTTTTACAATAATAATTAACCCGAGTGAAGTTGATGATGAAGTGCATAAAATGGAAACTTGTTGGGAATTTCCACTTGAATTATATGAAAAGTCTCTTGCGGTTTGTGAACCAAACATGCCAATTGAAACAGTAAAAGATTTGCTTGGAAAAGAAAAACAATATTCTGGATTGGGATATACTCATGACACACAACTCTTTGATGAAGGCCCAAAAACATCAAGATATATTCAATTAAAATCAATGGATGAAAAAATACAACGACAAAACACCCTGCAGAAAAAAATACTCGCTGTGAATTCAAAAGATGCGCTTGAAAAAGTAATGGGATCACATTTCTTGCCGGACATAATTGGAAACGCAAGAGCATTCTCAAGACAAACATTTAGATGTACTTCTTGTAACGAAATATATAGGAGAGTACCCCTTTCAGGAACATGTTACAAATGTGGAAAACAAACTATAATTCTTACAATCCACGAAGGATCAGTAAGAAAATACTTAAAAATTGCGCAAAATATGGCACGACAAGAAAACTTATCTTCTTATTTAATCCAAAGACTTGATATGATTGAAAAAGAAATTGATTCTGTGTTTAAGAGTGACACAGTAAAACAAAAGAGTTTATTTGAATTTGCATAAAATTATAGTTGTGGGTGAATTTAATGGTACAAAGAAATCTAAAAAAAGAAATAGAATCAATAAAAGAAAGAAACACTCGGGTCGAAGTAGATAAAGCTTGGGAAGTAAGCAAAACAAGAAAAATAATAATTGCAATATTTACTTATTTTGTTATTGTTTTGTTTTTCATAGTTGCTGGAGTAGCAAATCCATTTGTTAATGCGCTAGTTCCAACTTTAGGATTTATTTTGTCCACTCTCTCTC
>Ga0116202_10001262_pt1 | contig 14814 bp, 12 predicted proteins | sample LakKivw325mmetaG_FD_94479 | JGI IMG/M metagenome (GOLD analysis project Ga0116202, IMG submission 94479) | Anoxic lake water microbial communities from Lake Kivu, Rwanda to study Microbial Dark Matter (Phase II) - Lake Kivu water 325m metaG | ecosystem: Environmental > Aquatic > Freshwater >...
CGTGCTAGACTGCGCCCGCCACCGTGCTGGCTCCTGTGCAGAGCCGGCGCTGCGGCCACGTTTCGCCGGGAGCCGCGGCGTGCCTTCCGCGGCTCCTCTTCTCGAAAGGAGTCCTCAGTGGAACTAAGCGGCTATCGACGACCCGACGGACGCATCGGATTCAGGAACCATGTCCTCGTGCTCCCGACTGTCGCCTGCGCGAACGGTGTGGCGTCCGCGATTATCCGCAAGGCCCCCGAGGCGGTCATGCTGCCGATGGACAGCGGCTGCGGGATGCTCAAGGAGGACCAGATCGTCTTTGCGAAGACGCTGACCAACCTGGCGGGCAACCCCAACGTAGCGGCGGTCCTCTGCGTCGGACTCGGATGCGAGGCGTTCAAACCTGACCAGGCCCGCACGGCCATCGAGCGCTTCGGCAAGCCGGTCAGGTCCATCGCAATGCACAGCGCCGGGGGCTATGCCGCCACCGTCGACAAAGGCGTCGCGATGGTCCGCCAGCTGGCAGCGGAGGTATCGAGGCTGCGCCGCGAACCGGTCGAAGTGAGCGACCTCGTCCTCGGGCTTAACTGCGGGGCGTCTGACCCGGCCTCCGGACTGACGGCCAACCAGGCGCTGGGCGCCGCGGTCGACCTGCTCGTCGACGCCGGCGGCAGCGCCATCATCGGCGAGACCACCGAGTGCGTCGGCGCCGAGGAGGAGATGGCAGCCAATGCCGCCTCACCGGAGCTGGCGCGCCGCATCATCGACACCGTGCACCGCTTCGAGGGCCACGTGAAGATGTACGGCGCCGACCTCAGCACCGGAGAGCCGAACCAGGGCAACATGGAGGCCGGCCTGAGCACGCTCGAAGAGAAATCCCTGGGCTGCATCCGCAAGATAGGCTCCCGCCCCATCGTCGACGTCATCGAGTACGCCGACCTACCGTCGAAGAAGGGCCCGATGCTCATGGATTCGCCGAGCTACGATGCCCCTTCGGTCACCGGCATCGTGGCCGGAGGCGCCCAGGTGGTCGTCTTCACCACCGGTCTCGGCACGCCCTTCGGCATGTCCATCGTCCCCGTCATCAAGGTCATGTCCAACACGCCTGCCTTCAAGCGAATGGAAGACACGGCCGATCTGAACGCCGGCGCCATTCTCGACGGCGAGGAGACCATCCAGCAGACCGGCAAGCGCCTGTTCGAGCTTGTGCTCGATGTGGCCAACGGCCGCACCACAAAGGCCGAGGACCTCGGCGAGAACCAGTGCCAGATATGGAGGACGACGCTCACGCTCTAGCAGCGCAACCGCGGAGAAACGACATGACAGTGAAACCGGCGCTCATCGTGATACGAGAGAAAGACAACGTGGCGACCGCCACCAGGGACATCAGGGCGGGGGAGCAGCTCTCTGTTGCCCTCGGGGGAAAGCAGGTGGCTTTGACCGCGCGGCAGGACGTGCACTTTCTGCACAAGGTCGCGCTGCACGACATCACTCCCGGGGAGCGCATCTACAAGTACGGTGCGGTCATCGGCGAGGCCACCAGGCGCATCGCCGCGGGAGAGCACGTCCACGTCCACAACATTCGCAGCCTCTGGGGCCGCCCGAAGGCCTGAGCGGCGCCGGCAGGCGCGCGACAGGCGCTGCAGGGTACCCAGCCCATGCTGTAGGATTGCTTCCTACCCCATTGTCGGTTGCATGCGGCGGCTGCTACACTGGAAGCGAACAGCAAGAGAGCCGTCCCGGCAGTTCAGTCCGGGCCGTGTCGCCGGAAGGGGAGAGGAAGTATGTCCAGAGCAACGATCGGGCGCCGCATCAGCGCATCCGCCGCCGTTCTGCTCCTTCTGATAGTCTCCCTGCCCATCTCTCTCGTGAACCCCGGGGCGGTCCTCGCGGGCGCCCGGGTTGTCACTTCGCTTGCCGACGACGGCAGTGCGGGCACGCTCCGCTATGCCATCCATTACTCGAGCGAGGGGGACACCATCTCCTTCGCCCCCGGGTTGAGCGGCACCATCTACCTGGACTCGGAAGCAGGCGCACTCTACATCGACCACCCACTCACCATTGAGGGGCCGGGCGCCGGCAGCATCCGCATCGACGGCGGGGACGAAACGCAGGTTCTGGTCATCGCCGTCGGCGACGTCATCCCCATCGGAGATATTCTTGACCTGCTGGACTCGATAGGCGGCATCTCGAGCATCGAATCGGTGGCGGAGATGCTGCAGGTGGAGCCGTCCGGGGTCGTACAATTCGAGCCCGCCGTCACCATCGAGGGCCTCACACTGAGCAACGGCGCCGCGCTCGACGAGCCGGAAGACTGGGTGGAGCTCTTCGATGCCGTCGGAGGCAACGTGCTCGTACTTGGCAGCAGCGCCGCCATCCGAGACTGCGTCATCGAGACCGGCTCGGCGATCGGGGGCGGCGGCGGCATCGCCGCTGCGGCGTCCCTGCTCTCTCTCGAAAGGTGCACCGTTCGACAGAACACCGCCGGCGGCCTCACCTATGACGTCGGATTGTCCGGCGGAGGCGGCGGTCTCCTGACCGCCCTCGCATACGTCGAGGCTGAGGACTGCGCCTTTGAAGAGAACGTCGCGCAGGCGGCCGACGGTGGTATCGGCATCGGCGGCGGCATGGTCTCGCTGGTCTCACTCTGGGATTTCGACGGATGCGTCATCAGCGACAACGTCGCGGAGGACGGTGACGGACCGCCGGGTCTTGGCGGCGGCATCGTCGCGCTGCTCTCACTGTGCAACTTCGAGGGATGCGAGATACTGGACAACGTCGCCGGACCGGGGGACGCGGGCGGAATCGGAGGAGGCATACTCGCGTTCTACAACCTGCTGTTCAACATGGACGAGTGCGTCATTTCGGGCAACGCCGCAGGGCCGGACAGCAGTGGCGGCGACCAGGGGTTCGGGGGCGGCGTTGGCGGTGGTATGTTCGTCGGTTCCTCCGTCCTGGGCGGCGGCACCGTCATCCGCGACAGCCTCATCTCCCGCAACATCGCCGGTTCGGATGACGCGTATGCCGCCGCGGGCGGCGGCGTCGCCTTTGCCGAGATGATGTTCGACACCGGCATCCCCGTGATCCTTCCGCATCTCGGCATCCCCGAGCCTGAACCGGGGCAGTCCGACTTCCTGCCTATGCACCTGGTCAACTGCACGTTGAGCGGCAACTCTGCCGGTTCGGCGCAGTTCAGCATGGGGGGAGCCGTGTGGGCATGGAACGAGTACCCGGTCGGCCTCAGCTTCTGCACCATCACCGACAACACAGCCGGTTGGGGCGGAGGCATTTCGACCAATGCGGATTTCTTCTACGGTGAAGAGCCCGGCCAGTTTCCCTTCGGAGTTCTGCTGCTTAAGAACTCCATCGTTGCCGGCAACACCGCCCTGGACCAGCCGCGTGGTGGTGACGAGCCTTCGCCGCCCTTGCCCGTGGCGGCGAACGACATCTGGGGTCCTATCATTTCCCTTTACGGCAACATCATCGGCGATCCGCGGGGATGGGGGCTGCTCGAGGAAGGGGAACTAGCTATCGCACTCCCAATCGATGAGGAATGCGGCGACATCATCGGGGTGGATGCCCGTCTCCGACCGCTCGCGGACAACGGCGGCCCGACCATGACGCATGCGCTCCGGCCTGACAGCCCCGCCCTGGACGCGGCCTGCGACGGGCTGGCTATCACCGACTACATCATCGATTTCGACGACATCGTCATCGTTCTCGGCGATTCCGGGCTCGAATCCGGCGACTTCCCGGCACCCGGCATCAGCGAGGGCGCACCTGTGGAATCTGACCAGCGGGGCGAATCCCGCCCCATCGACGGCGATGCCGACGGCGAAGCCGTCTGTGACAGCGGCGCCTTCGAGGCTCGGCCGGACATCGTGATTCAGGGTGGCGCCGGCGGCGTCGTCGCGCCCGCGACCACTGAAGGCAACTGCTCCACCATGGTCGTCACCGTGAAGAACGAAGGCGACGCGCCGCTGCTCATCGACTCGGTGCGGTTCGAGGGTGCGAATGCAGGCGACTTCAGCCTTGGCAGCAACATTCTCGGCTCCGTGCTGCTGCCCGGTCAGTCTCTCCGCATCCCGGTGCGCTTCTGCCCCAAGGCTGACGGGCAACGGGTCGCCAGGATGCTCATCTACAGCACCGACCCCGATGAGCCGGTGGTGACAGTCAGACTCTCAGGCAGCGGACGTGAGGAGCGAGACGTCTCGCCTGCGGAGATGGACACGAGCTACCTGCTCATCGACCCGGTCCAGGTCCTGCCCGGTCAGCAGGTCACCGTGTCGGCCAACATCTGCAATAGCGGCGAGGAGAGGGGCTCCCTCACCGCAACGCTGTCCGTGAACGGCGTCGCCGAGCAGTCGCAGAGCGTCGCTGTCTCCGGAGGCTCGTGCAAGACGGTCGTGTTCTCCGTCTCGAGAGCAGTGCCCGGCACATACCAGGTCTCCATCAACGGCATGCAGGGCCAGTTCTCCGTGCTCGCTCCGCGGACCGTACAGGCTTCGGTGCCGTCTCAGCAGGACACGGGGCTCGGTACCGTCGGCCTTATCGTCGTCGTCGTCGTGGGACTGGCACTCATCGGTGCACTCGTCATCCTGTTCAGACAGAGCTAGACGCGGCCCGATCGAACCTGGATGAGAGGATCGCAGGCGGCAACGCGTGCGGTCCAGGTGGTCATCCCGGGAGGCAGCGCCGTCAACGGCGCGCCAGGACGATGAGCACCGCCAGGACGAGACTCACCAACATAAGAACGAGGAAGTCCACTCCGCTACCCCGCCTTCACGCCTCGGTCTCCACAACCGCAGCGGCTCCGTCTACCGGTCAACGGACGCCCCCTCTACTCCACTGGAACCAAGCGCTGAGATGACCCTGCGCCGGGTGCTCCGCCGCAGCAGCGCCGGAGGCAATACGCCCCTGCCGCAGGCGTCGAGCACCGCGCGGGCCACGGTTGGACGAGATGCCTGTGGCTCGGTCTCCGTTCGAAGCCTCTCGAAGCGGCTCATGGCATACTCCGCGGCGAAGTCGGAGAAGGGGCCACCGTGCCGCTCCGCCACACCCAGCATCCACTCGAGCAACGGCGGGTAGTGCCGCTCGATGAGAGCGCCGGCGGACGGCATGGAGAACCCTCCGAACGTCAACGCCGGACCGAGTATGCCACCGCAGGTCGCCACGAAGTCCGGCACGTAGAGGACTCCCCGCCCGGTCAGCATGCCCTCGCCGCCGGGCTTGAGCGGAACGCGAGCGCCGGGAATGAGCGCCCGGCAGCGCAGGCGCGCCGCCGTCGCGAGGTCGATGCCTCCGGGCAATGCACAAGGGCAGAAGAGGTCCACCGAGAGAGACCTCGCCTCGGCCGCGGCGATGCGGTCGGCTTCGGTGTACTTGCGCACGAAGGAGACGCCGAGTCTCTGGGCGAGCGGCAGGAGAGCAGGAACATCGAGGCCGTCTGCGTCGAACAGCGCCCCTTCGTTGGTTGACACGGCAACCACCTTGATGCCGCGCTCGTACAACTCGAGGGCCGTGGACCCGCCCACTTTGCCGAACCCTTCGATGGCAGCGGTGGCTCGCGAAGGACGCACGCCGACCGCGCGCAGCGCCGCAACAGCGGAGAGGGCGACGGTGAGGCCTGCGAAGGCTCCCGACTGGTCCCGCAGCGCCCGCCGGGGCACACCCATTCCCAGCGTCGAAAGAAGCCAACGGACATCGCTGTCGTCGATTCCGAGTTCCGCCGTGGGGCTGAAGCGACGGCTCACGAGCAGCGGCCCGGCCGCCTGGCCGAACGCCGCAAGCAATTGCCGGGCCTGGTCGGGAGTCGGGCGGGAGGGAGTCTTGATGAAGGCGGCGGCGCCGCCAATCGGCATCCCGAGGAATCCGTGTGACAGCGTCCTGGAGCGGGCGGCACGCTCAAGCAGTGCGCCATCGCAGCTACCGACTAGGCTCACGCCGCCACTGCTGCGGCCGCAGACGGCGCTGTCAATGCTGATGGAGGCTTCGAAGCCGACGCCCTCCCCACCCTGCACCAGATAGTGCAGCGTGCAAGCGGGTACAGGGTACACGGCAATCCTCCATGCGCATACCGTACACCCGTCCGCGCACGGAGACAATACCCGGAGGGTCGGCGTCGGCCAGGCGAGGCGCCAGAGACTGAGCGAACGACGCGACGACAAGCGCTCAGCGCCGCATCAGCCGCCGAATGGCCGGCAACGGGAGCGCCGGTCTATCCGGACGGCTCTCCTGTCGCAGCACGGACGGACCAGCGGCGCGAAGCCGGTCTACCGCCGCCGAGCCGGCATCGATCGCTTCGCCGCCTTCCCAGCCGCGCGAGAGCGCCGCGATGATGTCCTTCCCAAGCCTGGTGCGGAACACGCGCCCCGTTGACGACGTGAAGTACGCGTAGTGCACATCCTCGGGAGCGCAGCCCCACACCTTGAGTCTGCTCAGCAACTGCTCGACCGAGACGGTCTTGACCACGGGTCGCTGCAGACCAAGCTCCATCGGAAGGTCGGCTACCTGTGAGCGAGGCAGCAGCACCCGGTGACCGGTACTCAGAACAAGACCGCAGCTAACGAGGGTCACCGGCTGTCCGTGGACGTTCGAAGCCTCAAGCACCAGTTCCGCGTCCTTCGCGTCGCGGTCTTCCGCGACGGAGAGGCCGACGCCGACCGTCACCTTGACGAGCGGGCGTTCCCAGTAGCGCCTGATGAGTTCGATGCCAAGGATGACGAGGCCCGCGGCTGCGCCGCCACCGAATGCGGCAAAGAACACTCCCTGGTCGATCTGCATCCTGCCTCCGCGCGTGCCCGGCGGTGCAGCCCTGCTCCGCCGAAGCCCGCAGAATGATGATACACCTTTGCGGCAACCGAAGGGGAGAGCCGTTCGGGACGCTCACGCCGGCCCACACCCGTCGCCTGCGCTGGATCGAAGCCGGGGGTGCGTCCCACCATGACCTGCATACACCCGGCACGACTCGTGAGTCCCAGGACTATTCTCCCACATCGTTCGCCACGCTCGCGTCCTAGCCGGCATGAGCAGGACTCCTGTCACGTCATCGCGCAGCCGCACCCGGGGTTCATCCCCAGACGGCAACTTGCCCGAACGTAGCGGTCGTCCCGCGTGCCACGAAGGTACTGGGCCCCCCGTAGGGCGACGACTATCAGGCACGAATCGGTACCTGCGTGTCATGTGCCGCCAGGTTGTCCGAACGTAAATTGACGTCGTGATAAGAAAACTGATGTTGACGCTCCTCGCGGCAGTTGCCCTTGCGGGTGTCGCAGCAGGAACCGGCCTCCTCCCCTCCGGCAGCACCCCAGTCGTCGCAATGGCAGACGAGAGTGTCGCACCCTCTGCGGCGGCCGTGGACAGCCAGGAAGCCTACTCCGACGTCGCAACCCTCCAGCCCGTCACCCCGCTCGCATCGGCGCAGACAGCCGGCGAGCGGTGGGGCGTCGACCGAGTCAACGCCGCCGCGGCCGTCCAGTCGGCAGGCGCTCTTGCGCCGGTCCTGGTGGCGGTCGTCGACACCGGCATCGACGCATCTCACCCCGCGCTGGCAGGCAGAGTAGTGGCGAGCATCGACCTCACCGCCAGCGGCACGACGGCGGATGAGAACGGCCACGGTACTCACATGGCCGGCACCATCGCAGCCATCGCCCCCAACGCCCAGTTCCTGAACGTCAAGAGCGCCGACAGCCGCGGCCGCTGCAACACGGAGACCGTCGCCGCAGCAATCCGCTGGGCCGCCGACAACGGCGCTCAGATCATCAACGTGAGCCTCGAAGTCGCCCCGTCGACCGAGCTCCAGAACGCCATCAGCCACGCCTGGCAGAAGGGCGCGGTCATCATCGCCGCCGCCGGCAACAGCGGCGCGACCTCCGAAGCCTACCCTGCGGCCTACGCCGAGGCCATCGCGGTCGCCGCCACCAATCAGGACAACGGCCTCGCAGTCCTGTCCAATCACGGCGACTGGGTAGACATCGCCGCTCCCGGACAGAAGATACTGGCCGAGTTCCCGACCGGCGGTCTCGGCTACGAGACCGGCACCTCTCCCGCCGCAGCCCACGTCTCCGGCGTGGCCTCTCTGCTCGTGAGCCTGGCGGAAGACGAGTCGGGCGACGGCCTCAGCAACGACGAGGTTCGCAAGGCGCTCGAAGGGTCCGCGAGGCCGCTCAGCCTCTCCGGCACCGGCTCCGGCCTCGTTGACGCGCTTGCTGCCATCCAGGCGCTGTAGCCCTCAAGCTCATAGCCGAAAGAGCCCCCCGGCCGCTTGACGTGCATGACCCGGTCCTGCATGATGGGTCTTGCCACATGTCGGTGCGACCGCCTTCGCTCCCCGGCGATGTCGCCTCTCAAGCACAGTCCGTGAGACGGTGCTGCCTGCTCTGGTGGCGGACAGGGGCCATCGAATGGGACGGTTCGTCGCTCTCGCGTCGCGGTGCGTCTACGTCGGGCACCTGGCGGACTGCGCAATCCAGCGCGCATGGTCGCGCTGCCTGACCGGCCGCATCTTCGTCTTCACGCTCTGGTCCACCTGCCTGCTTGTCGCTCTTGATTGCGCCGGTTCGGCGGCCGACCCATGTCGGCTTTCCCAGCGAGCACCCTGCGTGCCGGTCCAGCGGACAGATGCCGCCTGCTTCCCGTCTCCGGCGTCCGTCGTTCTGGCAGCTTCGGCGGAGGACCGCGAGTTAGTCGATAGCTGCTGGGGCGCAGCGTTGATGCAGGTCGCCGAGGCATGGCGGACGCCCCGGTCTCCCGGGCCGACTCTGGTCGCCGTTCTGGACACCGGCATCGATCTCGATAACGCCCACCTCGCCAATCGCGTTGACGACAGCGTGGCTCTGACCGGAACGCCCGGTGCCGACGACCGCAGCGGTCACGGCACACATGTTGCCGGCACCATAGCGGCCATCGCACCGAACTGTCGCATCCTCAACGTCAAGGTGGCGGACGACCGGGGCTTCTGCAACACCGAAACCGTCGCCAGGGGCATCCGTCTGGCTGCGGACCGGGCAGCCGCGGTTATCAATCTCAGCCTGGAGGTTGAACCATCCGCCGAACTCGAAACCGCCGTGGCGTACGCATGGGAGAGGGGAGCAGTCATCGTGGCCGCCGCGGGCATGCCGTCAGCGCCCGCCGCACAGCTTCTCGGCGAGGGCATGCCGTCACAGCCCGGTTCGCCACGGTCCGGCGCGCGGCCGGTCTATCCCGCGTGCTACCCGCCGGTCATCGCAGTCACGGGGGTGACCGCAAGCGGAGAACCTGCCCCCGCCTCGAACCTCGCCTCATGGGTGGACGTTGCCGCACCCGGCTATCGGACCTACTCGGACGTGCCGGACGGCCACGGCTTCCTGACGGGCACATCCACCGCCGCTGCCCACGTATCCGGCCTCGCCGCATTCCTCTGCGGACTGGCCGATGACCGGAACGGCAATGGTCTCGTGAACGACGAGGTGCGGCGCGCCATTGAGGCGACGGCAATCCCCTTGCGCGCGGAGGGCGCAGGCAAGGGGATGGTGAACGCTCCCGCCGCCGTGACCTGGCTGACTTCACAGCAGCTCTGCGACTTCGAGTAGGGCTGTGTCTCGAGCGGGCTGTTGCCGTGTGTCAGCCTCCGGGCGTTCGCAGCCGGCGGGCAGGGGCGGGGGAGATGCCGGTTGACAACCATGTTGACAAGTTGACTCGCTGCCGTACGCAATGCCGCTCCCGACACGTGGACAACTATGTTGACAACAACCCTCAGGGAGCTCCGCCCGATGCCGCGGCGCCGGCGGCAAGATGCCTGTTGCGCGTTGCCGGCGTGCCCGGTACTATCGCATCGTGAGGCGGCACCGGCTCGTCGCGTTCTTCCTCATCACGTTCGGCCTTTCCTGGGGCATCCCGGGGTCATTGCTGCTGCTTTCTACACTGACCGGCGCCTTTCAACTGTCCCTCAACAGGCTGTCTGCTCTCTCCTGCCTCTTCTTCTGGGGACCGGCACTCTCCGCCTCGCTGGTCATAGCGCTGACCCAGGGCGGCAGGGGACTGCTGGCGTTTCTGCGCCGGCTGACGCAAATGCGCTTCGCGTGGCGCTGGTGGCTTGCCGTCGGCGTCGGCGTGCCGCTGCTCAAGCTCCTGGCGTTCGGCATCGCTGAGGAAACGGACCAATCCTGGACGCTGGTCACATCCCTGCCGGCGGATGTGCTGCTTACATCGACGGCGCTTGCCGCACTCGAGGTGCCCGTCAGCGAGTTCGGCTGGCGCGGCTTCGCGCTGCCGCTGCTGCAGCGTCGCGTGAACGGCCTGGTCGCCTCTGTCTTCCTGGGCGCTCTCTGGGTTCTCTGGTACATCCCCTGGCTTCTGCCCGGAGCCATAATGACATGGTCGCCGGGAGGAGACAGCATCCCCTCCATCATCCGCTTCTTCGCGGGAGGGATTGCGCTCAGCATCACGACTACCGCCATCTTCAACGGCGGGCGCGGAAGCATACCGCTCGTCGTCCTCTTCCACTGGCTGAGCAGCCTGCCCCGCGCCTGGGAGCTGGACGCCGCCATCTCGTACATCGACACGGTGATCGCCATTTCGACGGCCGTCGTGCTCATCTTCGTGGTGCGCCGTCGCTACCTCTGGCGCTCCGGTCTGAGCACGGAACTGACCCCGAATGTGCCGGAGCCGCAGCCCGAGAGCCGTTGAACGCGGCACGTGATGCTGCGCCAGGCGCTCCGGATGCCCGGCAAATCGGTCAGCTTGTACTCGGCGCGCTCTCGGCGTCGTGTTGACAGACGCACCATGCGCTGTTACGTTGCCGGCAGGAGGGTTCTGGTGTCGCCGCCGGCATCCCCGCCGGTGGACCCGATACCGGCACCAGACCCTGCTGCTCAACCACCTCAACTCCTGCGCCGGGTCCCGGTAGAAAGCACCACCGGGACCCGGTCCTCGTTTCAAACTCGCGGTGCGGCCGCCGGACGGCGCGCCGGCGAAGCTGTTGCCGCGGCTGAGCCTTCATGCTAGAGTGGCCCGCGAGACATCGCAGCAAGGAGGACCTTGTGAAACGAGAAGCTGTCAGCATCCCCGGCGCCCCCAAACCGGTCGGGCCTTTCTCTCCCGCGATCAAGGCCGCAGGCATGGTCTTCGCCTCCGGCCAGTTGCCGCTCGACGCGAAGGGCGCGATGCCCGAAGGCATCGTCGCTCAGACACACCAGTGCCTCGAGAACCTGAAAGCCGTATTCGAGGCGGCGGGCACGAACCTGGGCAACGTGGTCAAGTGCACCGTGTTCATCAAGAACATGGATGACTTTGCGAAGATGAACGAGGTCTACGCAAGCTTCTTCCCGCAGACGCCGCCGGCGCGCTCCACCGTCGAGGTTTCACGACTGGCGAAGAACGCGCTCATCGAGATAGAGGCCATCGCCCTCGTCTGAGGGCGCGGCTAACGTCGCAGCGTGCCGCCGACGCCCACGCCGATGCCGATGCCGAGAGGAACCGCCACCTCCTCAAGCACCTTCGTCACGGCTGCTTTGAGCGATTTCTTCTGCACGCTCGAGATCTGGTAGCGGGTCTTGACCAACCGGGCGATGGCCGCGGCAAGGTCCATCTGCAGGTCGATACAGTCGGGCGACCTCTCGGCCATCTCGCGCAGACGGAGGCGCAGCAGGGCTATCTCGTCGTCCACTCCTTCAACCTCCGAGGCCTCCACGAGGTGGAGTTGCTCCGCCTCGCCGAGCGCGCGTGAGTAGAAGCCGGCGGCCTTCTCGGCAGGCTTGGACTGCCTCGTCCGGCGACTAGCCACGGCCGACCTCCTTCCCGCGCCCTGTCGACAAGACCCGCCCCCCAGGCCCACGCGATGCATTCCGGCCGTCTGCGATGGCAGACGGCTTGCTCAGCTTCGCTCTCACCACGCCGTAGACCAGACGGTGGGCGGCCAACTCATACTCGCCGGCTCCGATGAGTTCTCTCAGGGATTGCCTCACTCCACGCTCCTCCCCGGTCCGCGCAACTTCACGCGCGCGAGCCCGACCCCGTGCAGTATAATCGATGCATAGTTTTAGTATATCACGGCGGTTGCAGGCCAGGCCCGCCGCTCGCTCCTTCCGGTACGCTGCACTCGACCACCGCCGTCCACACCCTCCCAGCTTCCGCCTCAGTGCCAGCACCTCCTCAGTGCGGTCATCGTCGCTGAACGGTCAGGGGAGGAGAGAATGGTAGACCGTCAACCGGTGTGACACGCGGCTTTGCACGCTGAAACCGCGGCTGGTACACTGTCTCGCCCGCGCAGAGGAATCGCGGAAGAAGCGCAGCATCCTGCTCTACACCTGATGAGCACCGCTCAGGCCGAGAGACCCAATCCCGCACACAACGGCTCCCGCCGCGGCTGGCTGGTGCTCGGCATCGCCTTCCTCGTCATGTCCGCGGGCTTCGCCCTGCGGAACGCCTTCTCGGTCTTCTATCCGGCGGTCGTCGCGGACTTCGGCTGGAGCCGGGGCAGTGCGGCCGTCATGTTCTCTCTGAGCATCTTCGTGTACGGACTGCTGTCGCCGCTGGCGGGCGGCCTCGTCGACCGTCACAAACCGCAGGTCCTCGTTTCCCTCGGCATCGTTGTGCTTGCCGGGTGTGTGGCGCTGTGCAGTCTGGCCACGCAGCAGTGGCAGTTCTACCTGCTGTACGGAGTCCTCGGGGCCGTTGGGGTGGCGATGATGGGCATCACGGTGCTGGCCGCCACGGTCTTGCCGTGGTTCACCCGGCGACGGGCACTCGCCTTCGCGGTGCTCGCATCGGGCTTCGGCGTCAGCCTTGTCTCGGCAGCGCTGGTGCAGTACCTGATAACCACGTTCGGTTGGCGGCACGCGTTGCTCTACTCGGGCATCGCGGTGATGGTCGTTGTTGCGCCCCTGGCGCTGGCTTTCCTGCGGAAGCCGCCGAAGCTTGTGACATCTGTCGCGTCATCGGCGGGACGACGTTCCACTGACGCGTCTGCCCCGGCGGCAGTCGCGCGCTGGCATGCGAATGAGTGGACGCTTCGCCGAGCTCTCAGAACACCGCAGTTCTGGATGCTCTGGGTCGCCGGTTTCTGTCAGCTTGGGCTGGCGGAGAAGGCAGCCATCGCGCATCAGGTGTACTTCTTTCAGGATGCCGGCTACACGCCGATGGCGGCGGCCTCGGTGTACAGCGTCTTCGGCGTCGTGTTCGTCCTCGGCAGCCTCGCAAGCTCGATCTCCGACCGGCTCGGACGGGAGAGAGTCTACCTGCCCGCATGCGTGCTTGCCGCGGCGGGCGCGCTCCTGCTGTTTGCTATCGAGGATGCCGCGCAACCGTGGATGGCCTACCTCTTCGCCGTCGTCTTCGGGTTTGGCATGGGGATGATGCCGCCGGTGCTCTTTGCGGCGGTCGCCGACCTCTTCCACGGCAAGTCCTACGGCGCCATCCAGGGTACGGTGGCGTTCGGTTTCTCCGCCGGCGGCGCCATCAGCCCGTGGCTGGCGGGGCACCTTCACGACGTCTCCGGCAATTACGACTCAACCCTGTTCATGCTACTTGGAGCGCTCGTCGCCTGCGGGCTGCTGGTGGCGCTGGCGGCGCCCGGCAGGCATGTGCCCATACGGCGTCGCGACTGACGATCCGCATCCGCCGCGGATTGGCGCGCGGCGGGCGGTCACGTAGAATTGGCCGTGGAGGCTGCACACATGGGCGCACCAAACGAACGTTCGTTCTGTGACCCCGTGCCTGGGTCGAACGTCGCGGCCGACGACCAGAGGCGGCGTAGCGCGACCGTCCTCCCTGTGCCGCCTGATGAAGAGGGCTTCTGGGTCTCGGCCCAGAACCTCGAGCGACTCGGCAGGGTTGCCTCGCGCTCGGCGCGCGGGGAGCAGTTGAACGTGCTGATACGCGGACCGAAGGGGTGCGGCAAGACGACGCTCGCCCGGGTCTACGCCGCACGCTGGCAGAGGCCGTTCTTCGAGGTGCACTGCGGCGCCTTCGTCGATGCTGAGCAATGGTTCGGCAAGGATAGGCTGAACGACGGTGAAACCTGGTACCGGAAGGCGCGCTTCATCCACGCGGTCGAGACTCCCGGCTGCGTCGTCCTGCTGGACGAGATCAACCGCGCCCATCCTGAAGTGCTGAACGCCATCCTGGGGCTGCTCGACTGGCGGCGGTCGCTCTGGAGCGACGACCTGACCTACGAGGTCCGTGTTGCCCCGGGCGTGGTCTTCTTCGCCACCCTCAACGAGGGAGAGGAGTTCTACGGAGCGAACCCTCTCGACGCAGCGGTGCGCGATCGGTTTCCCCGGACGGTGCGGCTGGACTACCCGCCCAGGAAGGAGGAGGCCCGCATCCTTCACGCCCACGGTCTCCCGACGAGGCTCGCGGAGAAGCTGACCGAGTTCGCGCACACATTGCGCAAGTCGCCGCGGCCGACCCCCATCTCCACTCGCCAGTTGCTCGTGGCGGCCGAGGAGATGTGCGAGGGAGCCTCCCTGAGGGAGGCGGTGGAGACAGCCGTTATCTTCGCGAACGACGACGCGGCGCTGGAGAAGGCCGCCCTGCAGGCGCTGCAGTGGGTGGAGGATGAGCCGCATGCCGCCCCTCCCGCCGACGACTGAACATAGCGACCCGCCGTCGGGCGGGCTGTCCGACTACTGGCGCATCGACAGGTCCGGCGACCGCGCCCGCGAGTTGGCGTCCATCCTTGGTGGTGCTGCCACCCTGGCTGAGCTCGTTCAGGGGCGGTTGCGTGCGAAAGGCCGCCGCGCGCGCGGCGCCGACAGCGCGCCGCTGGTGCTCGATCCCGGTCTGCTGAGCGGCTTCCCCGCGCCGGTTCCCGCGTCCGTGGTGGACTGTGTGGTGGGGCTCGCGGTGCGTGATGCC
>Ga0116202_10001263_pt1 | contig 14808 bp, 17 predicted proteins | sample LakKivw325mmetaG_FD_94479 | JGI IMG/M metagenome (GOLD analysis project Ga0116202, IMG submission 94479) | Anoxic lake water microbial communities from Lake Kivu, Rwanda to study Microbial Dark Matter (Phase II) - Lake Kivu water 325m metaG | ecosystem: Environmental > Aquatic > Freshwater >...
AAAACCAAATTTTTCTGGATCCTTGGCAATTATTGCTGCAGCGATAAGTTTCGGGATATACTCCCTTGTCTCCCTTGGAAGGGCATTATACTTCGCAAGCTCCCAGAAATCGTTTGTATTGTGTTTTTCAATCGCCCTTTCAACCCTCTTTTCGCCTGCATTATAACCTGCTGCCGCAAGATACCAGCATCCGAATTGATTGAAAAGGTCTTTTAAATATTTTGCCGCTGCAACAGTAGACTTTTCAGGGTCCTTTCTTTCATCTATCCAGTAATTGACCCTGAGCCCATATCTCCCCCCTGTGGAGTAAATAAACTGCCATGGTCCGCATGCCTTAGCGCGAGAATATGCCTTGGGGTTGAAACCGCTTTCTATCATGGCAAGATAGACAAGGTCTTCCGGCATTCCATGTTCCTTTAATATCTCCTTTATAATGGGGACATAGTACCTTGCCCTTTTTAACCAGTTCACGAAAACCTTTCTTTTTTCTATTGTGAAATATCCTATGTAATATTTAACAGCATCGTTAAATACAATGGGTATGTCAAAATCCTGGAATGTATCATGTTCTAAAAGTGACACTATATCATCTTCATCATCAATATTTTGTTCTCCATTTTTAACTGAAGTGATATTTTTTTTGTCGACGGTGCTTAACCTTTTTGACACTTCACCCTTTGATGTTTGAACGGGGTTTTCTTTATCTAAAAGGGTTTCACTTTCAAGATAGGGGGTACTACCAATTGTGACAACCTGTCCGCTTGTTGCACATCCTGCCAAAAATAATAAAGCGACAACGATTATAGTTATCCTTTTCATTCTCCCCCGATAATAAGCAAATATGATACCAAACCCATTATCTTGATAATAAAGGGTAAAGCTATATTATGTCAACAAAAAAATGCGTTTTTACGCTATCCCAGTGTTTTTCCATTGAGTCCCCTGTAACCATTTGCAAATTCATAGGCCTTCATCCTCTTTTTGTTCTCCAGCTGCACTTCCTTTATAACCAATGCCCCATTGTGGGTAGACACATAAATTCCATCTTTACTCACACCAGAAACTACACCGGGACCCTCTTTTCCGTCATAGCCTTCCATCTCTCCATCAAATATCTTCAGTATCCTCCCATCCAGAAATGTGTAAGCTGTCGGCCAGAGAACAAGGGCCTTTATCTGTCTCACTATCTCCATTGCCCCTGCATACCAGTCTATCCTGCCCATCTCCTTCGTGATGATAGGTGTGTATGTGGCTTCTTCATGGTTCTGTACAATACCATCTTCCATGCCAAAATTACCTACCCTTTCAATAAAACCCGGAAGTATTTCAGAAGCCCTTTTCGAAAGCCTTTCAGACAGGGTAATCATATTATCTTCCCTTTTAATCACCATATTTTCCTGATAAAGAATATTACCGGCATCCATCTTTTCATTCATCCTGATTAGCGTGATACCTGTTTCCTCTTCCCCATTCCATATTGCCCACTGGATAGGTGATGGGCCTCTATACTTGGGAAGCAGCGAGGGATGAACGTTTATTGCACCGATAGTCGGTAAATCCAATGCCCATTTGGGGACAATAAGACCAAAAGAGGCTACAACAAACAATTCCGGTTTCAATTGCTCAAGCTGACGGGCTGATTCATCCTTGAAGGACTCTATTTCTATTAATGGGAGGTGCATATCAAGGGCTATCCTTTTAACCTCATTATCTTCAAGAATATAACCTCTGCCTTTCGGCTTTGCCTTTTTTGTGACCACACATATTACAGAATGAGAAATTGATTTTAATGCAGGCACTGAAAAGCTTGAAGAACCGAAGAAAATTATGTTCATTTCGGGCTTTTTGAATATTTCTTCTTAAAGAGGTTTTTCTTTACCGGACTCAGATAGTCAATAAAGAGGATACCGTTCAGGTGGTCTATCTCATGCTGGAAGGCCCTCGCCAATTGATCTTCACAGGACATCTCGAATACCTTTTCCTTTAACGTTACACCTTTCACCAGAACATTTTTCGCCCTCTTCACAAACTCATAAAAACCGGGCACACTCAAGCACCCCTCCTCAGTAATAGCTTCAGACTCCATTACAACAATTTCCGGGTTTAAAAGTATAATGGGTTCGTTTTCCTTATTTAAATGGGTATCTATTACAATAAGCCTGATAGGCACTCCAACCTGGTTAGCGGCAAGTCCAGCACCATTCGACAGCCGCATCGTCTCTATCATGTCTCCTGAGAGCTTTATTATTTCATCTGTGACCCTTTTTATTGCTACAGCCTTTTTTCTGAGTACAGGGTCAGGATACGTTTTGATCCCTATAAATGCCATGCTATATTTTTAAATCATATTGAGGTGTGAGTCAACCATTCTATTCTGTTGTTTCCGGGGGATGACATTTCCTCGCCATAAGCTGTATAATCTTCCTGTGAGATGTTTTATTGGTACCTCAGGCTGGCAGTACTCGCACTGGAAAGGCATTTTTTACCCTGAAGTTCTCAAATCAGCTGACTGGCTATCCTTCTATGCACAACATCTCAACACCATTGAGATCAACGTGACCTTCTACAGGGATGTAAGGGCTTCAACATATAAGAAGTGGTACAGCACGGTGCCTGATGGTTTTTTGTTTTCCCTCAAGATGTCGCGGTTTATTACCCATATAAAGAGGCTTAAAATAGAAAGTACCTCAATGACCCGTTTCATGGAAAGTGCTTCTTTTCTTCAGGATAAGCTTGGGGTAATCCTGATACAGCTTCCGCCGGGACTCAGGTATGATAAAGGGCTGATGCAGGACTTCCTTGAGATGCTGGATAAGGGGTTTAAATACACGATAGAAGTGCGTCATAACACCTTCATTAATGATACATTTTTTTCACTCCTCAAAGAGAAGGGCATTGCCCTGTGCATAGCGGATACTGCGGGCAGGTTCCCTTACTGTGAGGAAATAACCGCTCAGTTTGTCTATATAAGGCTCCACGGTGCAAAGAGACTCTACGCATCAAATTACAGCGATAGAGAACTTCGCACATGGATAGACAGGATATTTCTATGGGGAAAGGAGACCTTTATTTACTTTGATAATGATTTCATGGGCTATGCTGTCAAGAATGCAATCGCCTTGAAAAAGATGCTTTAATGCTGAGCATCCTATTCTATATACTGGGGCTTGCGTCGCCCCCTCCACAGGCAAAGCCAGCAGAGCCTCCCCCTCTCGCTCACGGTGTTAGCTGTATAGATTCCAACGGGCGGTGCAAGGCAAGCAGAGGACCACGCTTTCAAGCGTGGGTGAATGTATTATTATTCACGCAATGCGTGTATGTATTAGTGCCACGGGCTTGCCCGTGGAAATCTATTTAATAACCTCAGGTGTTATTATCCACCCATAATCTTCACAAAGGTATCTTCCCTTACTCATCGAGAAAATTAATGACCTCGCCATCCGGGATGGGTCGCATTTTCCCTCCCTGATTCATATCACGTACCATGCCTGCTTCAATCACAGCATCGTCTGTATAACCCCGCTTTTCCCAGAATCCAGGAATGTAGTAATCCATTAGCTCTATTTTCACAACACTCTTTGCTGACTTATAGCCCCACAGGTAGGGACAAAATACCCTTATCGGACCTCCATAATCCTCATCCAGATATTCCCCATCAAATTCATAAGCCAATAGGGTTCTTTCCCTAAGAGCCACATCGATAGAGATTGATGTGTCGTAGATTTTCCTCATTGACCAGAAATGGACATATTTCACAGAGGATTCTGCATTCACCGCCTTCAGTATATCAGAAACCTTTATGCCTCCCCACCCGCCCCGAACTGAAAACCTGGTGACACTCGTAAGACGGGCATCGGCAATAGTTTTGGGCATTTTAGAGAATTCCTGCCAGGTAAAAGTTTTCGGTTCTTTACACAATCCTTGAACCTCAATCTTCCAGCTCTCGCGGTCTAAAAGACCTGGATGGCCTTCTACCCAGAACACCGGCACATTTAACCTTTTTAACTTGCTCATGGTTTTACCTCCCTACCATTCACATTCTCACCTATGGAACTATTATGCTACCTTCATATTATGACCTTTTTTCTATGATACCAGATGTCCTGGACGAAAAAAACAGCCTATTTTCCTGAATCACTATCTTTACAAAAAAAATTGAATAAAAAGTATGGTATTTCCTTCCCCTATGTTGTAATACTATTTTCATTATTTCAAATACCATAATAAGGGGGTCCAAATGCCTAAAAAAAGAATTTTTTTTACAGTCTGTGCGGTTTCTATGGTTATCGGTATATTCTTTCTCACAAACAACGCCTTCTCTCTGCCTGATGGAAGCTATCAACAAACCTGCATTAAGTGTACTGACGATGGTAATACGTTAAGGTGTGAATGCAAATACAAGGGCAAATATTCACCCACATCCCTCTCCTACAAAATCTGTGAAAGTGGCCAGATCTGGAATGATAAGTCAAAGTTGAGATGTACACCCCAGGGAAGCTTCAAGAGATCCTGTAGCAATATCTCCTGGAACGAGAGTTTCTTAACGGCTATTTGCAAAAGGATACAAAAAGGTAAGACGATCCCGAATTCTGGTTTTAACTACAACGCATGTATCAATAATGGTCAGGACATTACAAACTGTGATGGTTCTTTGAAGTGCGGGGGCTGCAACTAATAACTGAATATATAACCAGGAGGCTGTTATGGCCTCCTAATTATAAGCTGATTTACCCAAATTTCATAGGTCTTCGATTCTGGACAGCAATCGATCGATGAGTACGATACCCTTCAAAGGGTCTTTCAATTTTGCAATACCAAGGAGATAGTGACCTGCCTGTCGTACAATGACACCCCCGTAAAGTGGGTCCTGAGCGACAAGGGTAGTACCGCTGTTATGATAATTGAGCTTTGGCTGGATACCTCCCTCCTTCAGATATTGAGCGTACTGGTCGAGTGTGTGTTCGGATGCTTTCATAGATTCATCGAGAATAATAAAGACCCGTATTGTTTCTCCATTGTGAGTTGCCTCGGCTGTCAGCCCTTTTTTAAAAAATCTGTACCCCAGGACACTCTGGGCAATAAACATTTCTGTCTGCGATATAATGCCAGGAATTTTCAGGAATTCCAGCTGTCTTGGGCGGGATGATTTACCGGGAAGTGTTTTTGCAATCGCTTCTGCACAGGCAATAAACACCGAGCGGTCCTGGATGACAGTGCCAGAAAGAGACAGTCTTACAAAATACCGGTCTTTATAGAACATTAACTGAGACTCACTCACAAAACCTTCGCTCCCGATATTGATAACCTCTGAGTCAGGATCACGGTACCTGGAGTATATACCAAAGGCATCCAGTAACGACCCCATCCTGTAAACGTCAGCAACAATAGCGATTTTCGGGTCACATGCTTTCGCATAAAGGGCTGATCCAAGTACCTCAAAACCGTAGGGAAAATAGAGTTCTGCTTCACCATTGATGTAGACATAGAGGTTGTCCTCTCTGTAGGTGGTTGCCTTACCTTCCATAACCCATCCTTCTGAAAACCCCGGTGATGGCAACATGCTCTCAATGGGCGGCTTATCAGTGGCTGAAAAAGAACCGCTGGCAATAACAACTAAAAAGAAAAAAAATATAGATAAGATTATGCTCGACTTATGCATTAATCCCTTTCTGTATGATATATCCGCATTCAATTATGCAAAAAGTCTCCGCGCCTCGTGCATCCTCTTAGCAATATCAATACCATTAACACAGTGCGCAGTGCATTGAGAACAGTTGAGACAGGTATAGGCATTTGCGCCTTTTTGAATCTCACTATAGGTTACTCTGGCAAGCTCGATACTGTCATACCCTTCCGCATACATCAGGCAGCGGTTGATGGTACTTATGGCAACATTCTGCGGACATGTTGGCTCGCACTGCGCGCAGAGATGGCAGTAATAGGGGCTGATAGCTTCGGAATAACGTTTGAGTATTTGCTCATCAGTTCTGGTCAACCTCATTCCCATAACAGCCATGTCTTCGTTAAGCATGTTCATATCCTTCATGCCTGGAATTGCAGCAGTTACATTGGTATCCTGTAGTACCCACTTGAGCGCAGCCTGGTGAGGACTTATCGGCCCCAGCGCATCAGTTTTATACCCTCCTGTCTGGGTTTTCATGGCTATAATACCAATGCCTGCTTTCGCTGAACGTGCAATTGCCTGTCTGACCGCAGGCTCACTCTTGAAATTGTAAGCCACAAGTGCCATATCGAAAAACTTATCCGGATCATCAACAAGGGCATTGAGAATCTCAGCCTGATTGGTATGGGCTGTAATGCCCAAAAAACGGACCTTGCCTTGCTTTCTAAGTTCAGCCAGCGCTTCGCGGGTTTCAGGAACAAAGGCACGGTCTTTGCTGTTCAGGTTATGGAGCTGAATCACATCAATATAGTCTGTTTGAAGTTTTGAGAGGCTCGTCTCAACATCACGGAAAATATCCTTTTTCGAATCAGACGAAGCGAGGGTTTTTGTCGCCACATACACCCTGTTCCGAGAGCCTTTGAGTGCCCTTGCAACAATCTCTTCGTTCCTCCCATTCATATACCTGCGTGCAGTATCGATATAATTGATCCCGAGGTCAAATGCAGCCCTCATCACCTCATGCTCTGGTGTAAGCATGGCTCCAAAGCTGACAATGGTCAGTTTCAGGCCTGTTCTGCCCAGGGTTCTATACACAGGGTTTGGGATCGAGCTTGCATTTGCTGTTAAAACCCTACCAAGTTCACTCAGGCCAGCCATTGCGGTTGTGGCCCCCATAACCCCGAGTTTTAAAAACTCCCTACGATTCATAGAACTATGATTATTTCCCTTACCCAAAAGGAAAACAAATCCTCATTTCTCATGATGGTTCTCCGGAGAATGGCAGTACCTTCAGCCCCATTTAAGAGGTATATCTAAATAATCCTCTATAGATTTCAGTTGAGTATATTAAAGTACGCCGTGATCCTCCGCTTGCATACCGGACACAAAGGTTCTATCAGAGTGAAGGTCTTTCCGAAGACATCCACTTCCCTGAAGAAAACCCCCGGCGCATCGTAGAGTTCTTTTTCGTTATAAACCTTACCGCATACACAGGCCGGAATCTCCTGACGGATTGTCTTTCCATGGAATACCTTATCTGCATATATCGTAATTAAATGTCTTTCCTCTGCTGTCATACTATAAATATAACACCAGTTTTGATGTTGTGCAACCCCTATAAAAATCCCTTTACCGTATAACCCCATGAGGTAATTAAGGGACAAAAATGTCATGGTTCAATCCCTGACTCCAATTATGTTTCCAGGGGATTGAGTGAAAAGTAAAGATGTGATCTTTAATAATTTCCATTATTTTCTAAAGATTCCCTTCAGCTTTTCCGTTGCTGACCCAACTTATTTCTCCACACCCTCACCCACATCCCTCGATGCGGAATAGGCTGCCTTGAGTTATTCCTGAAAAGTTTTGGTTACGGCTGAAGAGGTGATCTTCTCATATAGCCTCGCGAAAATCTCACTGAATGCCTCCGCAGGGGACTTACCATTCTTTCCAGTATCTACATTTCCGAGGTGGAGCTCTGGAAGTGAGGCGCTTATACGCTGACCCGTAAGCCCGGCTACAACAAGATTAACTTTACCATCCTTTACGATGAAATTCCTTATCAGGATTTTCTTTTGTTTGCCCTCCTTGCCGGGTTCCTTCCTTGCTGTATTCTCGGTACCCGTTTCCCTTTTGATATTTTCGAGAATGGCCTTGAAGTTGTCGGTGTTGCCCCTTAGCTCGTAGGTTATCTCTGGACGAAGTAGCTCAATCCTGTCTATAATAATTGTATCAGAAGTTATGGATTTCTTTTCCAGATTGATAGAGATTAACGCCACAGTCATTGCCTCCGGCGATGTGAATCCCCGGGGGTTGCCGAGGTAAAAATCTTTAAGCGTTGCCGTCCCGCCAAAAAGAGAAATGCTTACATTTCCCAGGCGAACCTCAGTCCTGGTGATCTTCGGGCCATAGACATTGACAGCCTCCCTGATGGTGGGTTCGAGGTTAGAAACAAGGACTACAAAAAGGATCACAACGATCAGGACAAAGGCACCAGCACCAAGAAAAATCCATTTTTTCATACATCATGCCTCCTTTTCAAAATATAAATGCCTTGTGTAAAGGACAAGCATTAAGTGATTGTCGCAAAATAAATATTATATTTCAAGACCTATCCTACATAGGTTGTCATATTTAATGGGTAGCCCCCAATTAATCGTTGAATTACGACGGAATGTGTAGTAGAATAAAAACATATACGCAGCCGCTTCACACACCTGCCTCAAATAGGAGTACCATAGTAGTTGTTTTGAGAGACTACGAAATAGTTTTACACCAAAACGGGCTGCACCGCATCTTGAATCAAGAATGTGTGGCCTATATAAAGGATGGAGATTTCATGTTAATAGGAAAGATTATGACAAACTCTAAACAAAGGCTCCTGGTGACGGTAGAGGACCACAAGGGGATAAAGGTTATTGATTTACGGGCGTATCAGATTATCAATGACGGTGAACTGATGCCAACCGCAGAAGGCATTTCCTTTGCGCCTGAAAAGGTTGATACTGTGATCAATCTCCTGCGGGAAGCACAAAAGAAACTATCGGAAATAGAAGCATAATAAGCCCATCCCCTCCGGTATCTGATCGTTCTTTGAAGTTGTGTTATATAGAGCTTACAAAACCTCATGTTATTTAATTGCATGTCCGGCAAAACATGGGGATTAGGAGGTTATCTTGGCAAAACACGGTGGAGAGTTCAGGAGTAAGAAAAGGCAAAAGGAATTATCACGATTGCAAAAACAAGAAGAAAAGAGGCAGCGTCGGTTTGGTGGACAGACAGCTAAGGAAACCGGCACAGTAGAAACAGTTCCAGAGGAAAGCAAGAAAGATCTCGAATAAGTATTGCAATCATCCTGGTTTTGTGATATGATTCACCTGGAGTTTCGGAAACCTTTGTTAGCTGCTACCGCAAAAATCTTCATTTTTGTCGTCACTTCGTAACACAGTTCCGTATTCTTCCACATTCTAAAAAGGAGGTATGTCGATATGGCGAAAGGAACTGTGAAATGGTTCAACGAGTCAAAGGGTTTTGGTTTTATTACAAAAGAAGACGGCGGAGATGTTTTTGTTCACTATTCTGCCATTCAGGACGGTGGTTTCAAATCCCTGGCTGAAGGCGAAAGTGTAACCTTTGATGTTGTAAGCGGCCCAAAAGGCCCCGCAGCATCAAACGTAGTAAAAGGCTAAGCCCATAGAGCAGGTTCAGGTTATCTGGACCTGCTTTTCTTTAGAACACCCCGAGATAGGACTGTTAATCAGAACCGCCACCGAACCATTCATGCTATAATGAGGGAGTATGGAACAGAGCAAAATTAGAAATATCGCAATCATCGCCCATGTGGATCACGGGAAGACAACACTTGTAGACCAGCTTTTCAGACAGAGCGGAATGTTCCGCGATAACGAAGTGGTCGAAGAACGACTCATGGATTCTATGGATCTTGAGAAGGAACGTGGCATAACAATTTCTTCAAAGAATGGTTCCTTTATGTATAAGGATTTTTTTATTAATATTATCGATACACCAGGACATGCAGATTTCGGCGGACAGGTCGAAAGGGTCCTTAAAATGGCTGATGGTGTGCTTCTCCTTGTGGATGCAGCGGAAGGGCCAATGCCACAGACACGTTTCGTCCTCAAAAAGGCGCTCACCCTTAACATACCTGTTATTGTCGTTATCAACAAAATAGATAAACCGGCAGCCCGGTGCGACTGGGTAGTAGATCAGGTCTTTGATCTTTTTGTAAAACTGGGCGCACCAGATGATATACTTGATTTCCCCGTTATTTATACCTCCGCAAAGAGAGGTTACGCAACGCTTGATCATACCCGGAACCACGGTACGATGATCCCGCTTTTCAAAATGATCGTAAATTCTATTCCGCCTCCAACCGGAAATCCCGAAGCCCCCCTGCAGATGCTTGTGAGTTCGCTCGCCTACTCTTCCTTTCTCGGAAGACTGGCAATAGGAAAAATAACCTCGGGACTTCTAAATATAAACAAAGACGTTATTGTTGCAAAAACTGACGGTTTCACAACACCTGCCCGTATCACAAAGATCTACCGGTTCAAAGGTAGTGGCAAGGAAGAGGTCGAGACTGCCGGTGTCGGCGAAATCGTTGCGGTAGCCGGTATGGAATCTATTATGGTTGGCGAGACCCTTACCGACCCTGAAAACCCCCGACCCCTACCCGGTATCGAAATAGACCCGCCAACAATATCCATGAACTTTATCCCTAACGACTCGCCCTTTTCCGGAAACGAAGGGAGATTTCTTACTTCGAGACATATCCGTGAAAGACTCATTCGTGAGACGCTATCGGACGTTGCACTCATATTAGAAGAATTAACCGATGGCATCGGATATAAAGTATCCGGGAGAGGTGAGCTTCACCTCTCGATCCTTATCGAAAGGATGCGCAGGGAGGGCTATGAATTTCAGGTTACACGACCCGTGGTTATATTTAAAGAGAGAAATGGGGAAAGGCTTGAGCCTTATGAAGAACTCACGATTGATGTCGATGAACCTTACTCAGGAAACGTGATCGAAAACCTCGGGAAAAGGAAAGGCCAGATGGTCGAAATGCACCAGAATAACGGGACGGTCAGGATGAGGTACAGGGTTCCAACCAGAGGGCTTATTGGTTTCCGTTCAGAATTTATGACCGAGACAAAAGGTATGGGCACGATGAGCTACATATTTGACAGCTACGACCGGTATGCCGGTGAAATAAAGAACCGCAACAATGGGGCTCTCGTGGTAATGGAACAGTGCAGCACCGTAGCGTATGCCCTGTTCAACCTTCAGGAAAGGGGCCAACTGTTTCTCGGTCCCGGTGAAAAGGTGTATGGAGGCCAGATCATCGGAGAACACAGCCGTGAAAATGACCTGGTGATAAACCCTGCAAAAGGAAAAAAGCTTACAAACATGAGGGCCGCAGGCTCTGATGATGCTGTTATTCTTACCCCTTACAGGAAAATGAGCCTGGAAGATTGCATTTCCTACATCAATGAGGACGAACTCGTTGAAATAACGCCCCGCTCAATCAGATTAAGAAAGATCATCCTCAACAACCTTCAGCGTAAAAGGGCACGACTAACTGCTGAAAAGGCTTGAGGGCACTTTTCCTTCAATCTCCCATTGAATATTTGAACCTGTGACCTTCCTGTCCTGTGTCAACAAGTTTTTGATATTTGACACCTTCGCAGGCGAGGGTTAGAATGAGGCGTGCTCATTATCGGTAACCTTATGCTGCCGCTCCCCTGCATGCTTGCCCCTATGGCCGGGGTGAGCGATCTGTCCTTCCGCCTGATTACCCGTGCCTTTGGCGCTCCCCTTGCCTTTACGGAGATGATCGATGTGAGGGCTTTACACCACAAGGATAAGAGAACCCGCCACATGCTCTCCTCAACCCCTGATGACCGCCCCTTAGGTATACAGTTGCTGGGTAACGATGAAAAAAATATATTGAAAGCCCTTGACGCCCTCGAAGGATACGAGTTTGACCTTCTCGATTTCAACGCTGCCTGTCCCACCCCCAAAATTACGCGCAAGGGAAAAGGGGCAGCACTCCTCAAAGAGCCCCGCAAACTCAGGGAACTTCTCAAGGTACTGGTTGACCATTCGAAAGTCCCTGTGACTGTGAAGATCAGGGCAGGGTGGAACCCCGATTCTGTAAATGCAAGGGAGATTGCCCTCTATGCCGAAGATGCCGGCATCAGCGCCCTCTTTATCCATGGTAGGACAAAAACCCAGGGATATAGTGGGACCGTAGATTATCAGGTAGTCAAAAAGGTGAAGGAAGCCTTAAAGATACCCGTGATTGCGAGCGGCGATAATATTTCAGTGCCCTTAATCAAGAAGATGTTTGACGAGACCGGTTGCGACGGCGTGGCGATCGCCCGGGGCTCCCTCGGAAATCCCTGGATATTCAGGAAAATAATCCGCTTCTTCCAGGATGGCACGCTTTGCGAAAGGCCAGATGTACATGAGCGCATAGCTGTAATGAAGAACCATCTGCATCTGTCGGTGGAACATTATGGGGAAAGAAAGGGTGTGAGCAGCTTCCACAAATTCTTTATCTGGTACACGAGGGGACTTGCGGGCATGAAACTGCTCCGCGACAAGGCTTTCAGGACAGACAGGGCAGATGAACTCTTTGACGTCATCGAAGAGCTGAAAACGCTCGATAAGATAGACGACAGCATCTGCTCTCAAGGTCACTCCCCATTGCTTAAATAATCGCCGAGCAGTCCCCTGCTGTGTTCATCATCATGGCAGTAAACACAGAGGTTTTCCCAGTTAGAACCATCCGGTGGATTATTCCTGTGATTGCCGTCTTTATGGTGAACGGTGAGAAGATGCCTGTCCTTATGGTCAAATTCCCGTGCGCACTTGGCACAGATGAGGCCGTGGATCCGGAGCGACTGTTCTCTATAATCATTTTTCGGGAGATTGTCCTGCAATTCCTTTACTATCTCTTCAGTGGACTTGCCGCTTTCCTTCCACCTTGTTCCTGTCTTGCTACGCACCGTATATTTTTTTCTTCTCATCTTCGCACCCCTGACAACCGCATATGGGGGTCAAATCTTTATCCTTGACTTATATATTCAATAATTCCTTGAATCTGCCTTTGCAGTTGGGCATCTTTCTCCAGTTGAATATGCAATCTTTTCCTTCCTACGCTTACTGAACTGTAATCAACCCCCATAATCTCACCAATCTCTCTCTGATTCATACCAGCGTATCTGTATAAGAGATCCATTGTAAGGGGACGCTCAATGCCATGGTATCCTTTTTTGAGAATCTCTTTCTTTGTTACCCCCACATGTTTGGTGACTGCTTGAAAGATCTTTTCTGGTTCAACCTGTTTCAATATCATCTTTATGGCCGGCATTTCTCTCTTTGTTTTGATAGGTTCAATAATATGTTTCTTTATATTCTCTACGAAAGGATTGTCACCAACGATACCGTGTCCTTTTCCTTTTTCTAATGGATTGAATGTTTTCGATAATCCACCTTCAACAAAGTCTCTATAGCGCTTTTTGTCTCCTCCACAGTAGTTCAGGGTATCGTCCAGGGAAAGGAACGGATACCGATTCTTTTTCGCACTGTAATCCGGATAACTGCTCCACGGGTAATCCCTCAAATACTTTTTCTTCTCATCGATAGGAAGATTGGATAATCCTCTCATCCGAACCGGGTTGAGATGGATGTACCGGGAAACCTCTTGAAGATAACTATCTGCATCTATAACAAAGGATTTGTAACGTCCCTGGTAGAGATGCCCGGTTTTTTTATGTCGTTTGTTAAAGTATGACGTGTAGGAGATATTAAAATGGCGCATAAACTCCTGGAGATTGGCCGAGGGTGTCTTAACAATGAAATGGAAATGGTTTGCCATGAGGACAAAGGCTAATATCTGCACCTGATAGATCTCACTTGAACGTTTCAGGAGATCCAGGAAATATTTGCGGTCGTAATCATTAAAAAATATCTTTTGCCGGGCATTCCCCCTGCAGGTAAGATGATAGTATGCATTCTCAAATTGAATGCGGAGAGGTCTTGCCATGCTGAAAGTTAAGTTAAATTTATTTAAATGTCAAGAATAAAGATTTGACCCCATTATTTGCCTATTATTTGCCTTCGTTCTTGCGCTTTGAATAGCAATCCTTGCAGTATACCGGACGGTCATCCCTGGGTTTAAAAGGGACTTCGCATTCTTTCTTACATTCTGCGCAAATCGCCTTGTGCATCTCCCGTGGCCTTCCGCCGTATCCACCGCCGCCACCTTTTTGATATCCCATGTTACCTCTTGATATCCCATGTTACCTCCTTTTCAGCTTTGCTAAAGATTTTAGTCCCTGAGCTAATTATTATAGGACTTTCGTAGAGGAATTTCAAGTGTTTCTTTATACTACAGTGACGTCCTCATTCAAAGCCTGCGCGGGCAATGGGGTTCATCTACTTCCGTATCTATGGCAAGGGGAAAGTTCTTCAGACAAATTATGAAAATATTATATTTATCTATATTTCTTTATGTTCTAAAAAACTATAGTAGTTCTTACGATCAAAAATTATGTGGTCAAGAAGTTTGATACCGAGGGTTTCTCCGGCACTCTTTAGTTTACGTGTAATTTCAACATCTTCATTGCTGGGCATTACTCCGCCAGAAGGATGATTATGGGCAATAATAATTGCTGATGCTCTGTCATTGAGAGGGTCAGCTAAAACTTCCCTTGGGTGTACCTGGGTTTTATTTACAAGACCAATTGTAACAACCCTACTTGCAATAACCTCATTGGCTCCGTTCAAAGCAATACAGATAAAATGTTCCTGCTTCCGATCGGCATAGTGCTGGATTAAAGGGAGTACATCGGCCGGAAAGGTTATTTTTAGCCCTTCAGGTTTAATTCGGCGGCGTGAAAACTCCAGAGCGGCTAAAATAATAGTTGCCTTTGCAAGTCCAACCCCGTCTATTTCCTGTAGCTCCTTAGTTGTCGGATTCCCTTTTGCTGCATCGACGGTTTTTAAGACCTTTTCTGCTATTGTGAGAACATCATGCTTTGGTGTTCCGCTACCAAGAAGAATTGCAAGCAATTCAGTATCGGTTAAAAAATGAGCGCCTTTTTGATGAAGTTTTTCCCTTGGCCGGTCTTGTTTTGGAATATCTTTGACCTTTTTCA
>Ga0116202_10001264_pt1 | contig 14790 bp, 36 predicted proteins | sample LakKivw325mmetaG_FD_94479 | JGI IMG/M metagenome (GOLD analysis project Ga0116202, IMG submission 94479) | Anoxic lake water microbial communities from Lake Kivu, Rwanda to study Microbial Dark Matter (Phase II) - Lake Kivu water 325m metaG | ecosystem: Environmental > Aquatic > Freshwater >...
GAAGGGAGCCTGCACCGCCTCGGTCAGCGACTCCCGGATCGTCTTGTAGGGCGCCTGCGGGCCACCGATGCGGTATTGTTTGCTCAGGTTTTCCACGCGGATGGCGATGTCGGTCATATTTCTTTTTGCCACGAATTGACACGAATTTTTCGAATTGTTTTTGCCACGAATTACACGAATTTTACTTATTTCTTTTTTTCGTGTCAATTCGTGAAATTCGTGGCTTATCTCACGATACGTTTCTGCTGCAGGGAATCGGCGCCGCAGTTGAGCAGGATGGCCAAGCTCAGGCCGGTGGCGGCGAGGTAGTTGTGTGCCTGCGCCTCGTGCGCTTTCGTCAATGCAGAGACCGCCTTGAGTTCTAGGATGATCTGCCCATCTATTACAAAGTCAGCAACGTAATGCCCCACCAGTTGACCCTTGTAATAAACCGGCAGCTCCTTCTGCCTCTCAAAGGGAATGCCCTGCAGGGTTAGCTCGTGGGCCAGCGCCGCTTCGTACACGGCCTCCAGAAAGCCAGGCCCCAAGATGCGGTGCACCTCCATCGCTGCACCAATGATCTTGTAAGAAAGCTCTTTGAACAGAATCTTGGTCATAGGTTCTTTGCCACGAATTGACACGAATTCTTCGAATTGTGTAATGGTCGCGGTCATCTTGCACTGGCCACCTTGGTCAAGACCCTCGCTGAATGCTGTAAAATGGCCTGTTTTGGGCATTCAGTGACCCATTTCGGGAGAGACACTACTGCAATATGAACGTGACCACTACAGAATTCTTCGAATTGTTCTTTTCCCCCTTCGTGCAATTCGTGAAATTCGTGGCTCATTTCTCCTTCAGCGCCCAGATGGTCTCGTTGGAGACGGCAGACGACTGACCACGGACGATGGACGACAGACGGCGGAAAGGCGCCTGCGCCGCCTCGGTCAGCGACTCCCGGATCGTCTTGTAGCGCGCCTGGGGGCCGCCGATGCGGTATTGTTTGGAAAGGTTTTCTACTCGAATGGCGATGTCACTCACGTTCAAATCGCCCCTTCATTCGGCTGCTTCCTCTGCGATGATAGCCAGCACCTCTTCCGCGCTAATCAGTCCGTGCGGTAGCACATTTGCCTCCGCGCCATCGTGAACGTGGTATGGGCGTGTCGGCACCTCCGGATGGTGTGCTGCGTTGTCCCAGCGCTTGCGCAACTGACCATCGGCGTCCTGCCAGTGAAAGCTGTACTTCGTCACCTGCAATCTTCCTCCCACGACCTGGAAACGCTCGAACATCTCCAACTGGCCGCCGTCACGCAATGTAAGCCGATAGCGCAGTAGTCCCACGTCACCCTGCGCTTCCTCACGCACCACCTTCCAATGCACCACCTGGCGATTTAGCGCGATAAGCGCTTTGATATGGCTCAGGTAATCGGCCGCATCTTTCACGAAGCCATCTCCAGGCGCTGGATTTTATTCATGATGTCCTCTCGAAGTTCGTACAAGCCGGCCCATTCAAAGAAGTCCATCGCATCGCCCAGTTCCCCAGCCTCAAAACGGCGGTAGAACGCTGCAGATTCCATACCGTAACGCCGCTCAAACTCACGCAGGTCACGCTCATACCGCTCCAGGCGCAGCCGATGTTGACTGAGAGAAACGTCCAGCAGTTTCCCTAAAATTAAATCCAGTTCAGCTTTGTCGGAATAAGTATCCTTGAGAACTTCTAGTTTGTACAACGTATTCATTGCCCACTCCCTCCCTAACTTGAGTAGCACTTCACCAGTTGTCAATAACTCCTCGATCTCGGCAAAGGCCACGATGCTTCGGCAAGCTCAGCACAAGTCTCATCGAACTTGCGGTCAATTTCCACCCTCTTCATCCCCAGGCCTGTCCTGAGCTCCGTCGAAGGGATGGCGCCGTTCAGGTATATGTTCTCTCGCCCGGTCAGTTCGGGGTGGAAACCGGTGCCCACCCTTCGACAGGCTCAGGGCACCGCCTCCAGCAGGGAGCCCACCCGCCCGTGGACCTCGGCGTAGCCCTCCGTCGGCTCGGTGATGCGGGAGAGGATCTTGAGCCTTGCACTGAGCCTGCCGAAGTGAGCGTGGTCTTCCCTGCCCCGTTGCGGCCAATGATGCCCACCACTTCGCCCTGTTTAACCTCGAAGGAGACGCCCTTCAGCGCCCAGATGGTCTCGTTGGAGACGGCGAACGACTGACCACGGACGACAGACGCCAGGCGGCGGAAGGGGGCCTGCACCGCCTCGGTCAACGATTCCCGGATGGTCTTGTAGCGCACCTGGGGGCCGCCGATGCGGTATTGCTTGCTCAGGTTTTCGACTCGAATGGCGATGTCGGTCATAGCTCGGATCAGGAAACAAGCATAGCTTCGAGTTCAGGAACAAGGATTGGCTCACCTGTGACCAGGGCATAGAGTACGTCCGGGTCCAGGTCGGCGCCATTCGGCCAGCAGATAGTGCCGAGGTCCGGGTCCACGCGCACCTGCAAAAAGTAGTCACGGTCCCGGAGAGGGGCAAAGACGCCGGTGAACCTGATCAACTCGGCAACATCCACACTGCCCTCCACACCGTCTTCAAAACGCAGGCAGAGACGGTAGCCGTCTAGAGGCTGCACTTGAACGATATCTTTGAGCATAGGTTCACTCCAGTGGCTCAATCTTCTGCAACCTGGCTTGCTGACGAGCCAGGTCCCAGTTTCTCATGAGTTCGGCCTGATGAAGAGAGGCCCACTCCATGACCAAACCAAATACTCTGGGAGGTAGTCGTCCCCGTAACAAAGTCAAGGTCTGAATGCTGATCAGCGCTTTTTGACCGCCATACCGTACATGAAAATGCGGCGGCGCGTGATCATTATAGTTCATCGCGATGATAATTCCAAAGAAGCGGCAGATTTCAGGCAAGGAAGTCTCTCCTGTAGTGTTTCACCCACCGCTGAGCGGCCACGGCGAAGGCCAGGCGCACGTACATGCCGCTGGAGTAGCGCTTCACGGCGTGTCCATGAACTTCTCGATCTCAGCAAAGGCCACGATCTCGTCAAACTTCCGCTCAATCTGTGCCCTCTTCATACCCAAAATGGCGCCGTTCGGGTAGATGTTCTCCCGCCCGGCCTTCCTCCCGTGGACGGGGGGACAGAGGGGGATGGGGTGAAAGCCGATGCCCACCCTTCGGCAGGCTCAGGGCACCGCCTCCAGCAGAGAGCCCACCCGACCGTGGATCTCGGCGCAGCCCTCCGTCGGCTTGGTGATACGGGAGAGGATTTTGAGCAGCGTCGTCTTCCCCGCCCCGTTGCGCCCGATGATGCCGACGACTTCGCCGGGCTTGACCTCAAAAGAGACGTCTTTCAGCGCCCAAATGAATTGCGAATTGCGATTTTCGAATTGCGAATTTGCTGCTTCCCGATTCGCAATTCGCAATCCATAATTCGCAATGCTCTTCAAGCCACGGAAGGGGGCGTACATGGCATCGGTCAGCGTGTCGCGCAGGGCTTTGTAGCGCTCGCGCGGTCCGATGCGGTACAGTTTTGATAGGTTTTCGACGCTGATGGCGAGGTCACTCATAGCTTAACCCCCCTGCGCTTGGTGGTGGACACCGTGCTCAGTCGCCAGATAGTTCTCAACCGCTTGGAAAACGCGAGTAGCTCTTCGCAAAGCCTTCCCTGCATCAGCTTCGCTGTAACGCTCGGAAGGAATCCACACAGGCAAGTCTCGGCGCCCGAAAAGCGGATATTCGGTGCGGAAGCCGATACTCTCCATCTCCGCAGCGACGTCTGCCAGTTCGTTACACAATGACCAATCGGCATAGGTCTGCCGGAAGTCTTCGGAGACTTCATGGCGGTCGGTGATGATCACATCCCTGACGGCCAACGCCGCTTTGAACGCCTTTTCCACAGCGTGCTGGCAATGAGCCATACATCGGGCATAAACGCCAGCCTGCCGCAACACCCGTGCCGCCTCCAGGTCGGCATGGGCCTCTATCAACAGGGCTCGCGCAATGTCACGGTGAGACAGCATGTTCAGGCACCTCCCAAACCCCCGGTTTCCTCATACGGATGCCCCTCTCTTTTATGAGGCGTTCCATGCGTATGATATTGTTTCTAAAGAAGTCGTTACGATCGAAAATGACCTGGTGAGCGTCATAAATCTCTAGCATTAACGGTGCTGCCCACTCGACCGAATCCTCTACATCTTCTGGGCTTGCCAGCATGACTTGGAAGCGCTTCCCTAGCCGCCGTCCTTGGCGCATCCATTCGTCTTCCAGGCGATGAATGACCTCCCAGTCTCGCGGTAGCCCCTCTACCACCACCAGAAGGTCAACATCAGACCCTGATGTAGCTATGCCTCGAACATAGCTGCCGTAAACCACAACCGCCACCAGTTCCTCCCTGAACTCCCCGTGGAGGCTCTGCACCATATCGTTGATGGTGGTCTCAATATCCTTTATGCCTAAACGGGCAACCATAAGCGATTCACCCACCTTTGAGCAATGCAAGCGTTCTTTAGGCATAACCTTCCTTCTGATCCGTCCCCATCTTCGCCGGATGTTTCTTCGAAAGCCGCATCCCCCATCGCCAGCACCTCGTCCACTAGCAGGATCTCAGGCTCCAGGTGGGCAGCCACCGCAAAGGCCAGGCGCACGTACATGCCGCTGGAGTAGTGCTTCACCATGTTCTCCCACCCAGTCAGTTCGGGGTGGAAGCCAGTCCCCACCTCCAAGAGCGAGCCCACTCGCCCGCGAATCTCGGCATATCCTTCCGTCGGCTCGGTGATGCGGGAGAGAACCTTGAGCCTTTATTGAGCCTGTCGAAGCAAGCGTGGTCTTGCCCGCCCGTTGCGCCCCATGCTTGTCCTGAGCCCGTCGAAGGGATACCGACGACCTCGATTCAAGCCAGCCTATATCCGATCTGCCAGTGTGCGCTCCATATGGCGGAAGTAGATCAATCCACCCACGAACAGCAAGGCCATTGCTAAACTCGACACCAGAAGCATCATCAGATCTGGCTGACTGGAGCCCAACAGTGCCCAACGGAATCCCTCGACTACTCCCACCATAGGGTTTAACCCGTACAAGGCTCGCCAAGCCTGGGGGAGCATGGTGCTAGGATATACCACCGGCGTGGCAAAGAGCCATAACTGAGTCAGGAAGGGGAGCGTATAGCGCACATCCCGGTATTCCACATCCAGGGCTGAAAGCCAGAAACTCACCCCCAATGCTGTTATCATGGCCAGTAATAGGAACAAGGGAGTCGTCAAGATGGCCCAGGAGGGCATAATCCCATAAAAAAGCATCATCCCCAGCAGAATCAGAAAGGCGATCCCGAAATCCAGCAGGCCAGCCAGCACTACGGCTGTCGGTACCAATAACCGGGGAAAGTACACCTTGGTGATCACCCGCTCGTTCACCACCAGGCTGGTGCTGGCCTCCGTGAGCGCCTTTGCAAAGAACTGCCAGGGAAGTAAAGCCGAGTAGGCAAAGATCGGATATGGCAATCCTTCGGAAGGGATTTTTGCCAGCCGTCCGAAGAAAAGACTGAAAACAACCATGGCGAAGAAGGGTTGGATCACCGCCCAGGCCGCCCCAATAGCCGTTTGCTTGTAGCGGACCTTGATATCGCGCCAGATCAAAATATAGAGAAGTTCCCGATATTGCCAGAGTTCGTGCAGGTTCAGCGCAACCAAACCCCTGGAAGGTCGTATGACGAAAACCGGGACACTTTCATCCTGATGGCTGTTAAAGATCCGCCTGGCCAAGATACCTTTAATCATCACCCTGTACCTCACGATGCTGGAAGGATCGCGCCGCCCTCACCTGCGCCTCAATCCACGGATACGTCCGCGCAATGCCTTCTTTGAGGGAGTACTTCGCCTCCCACCCCAACGACTCGATGCGCGCCTTGCTGAAATTGCGCGCGTGCACGCCCACAGGCCCCGGCACGTACCTCACATGGAGTTTCTTGCCGGATACTTCAATCACCGTCCGCACCAAATCAGCCACCGTGACCCGCTCGTCACTGCCGATGTTCACCGGGCCCTCTAAATCCGATTGCATCAGGGTGTAGATCCCGTCCACCAGGTCATCTACGTAGGTGAACACCCGGATCGCCGTCCCATCGCCCCAGACCTCAATGGTACCACCATCTTCCGCTTCCGCCACCTTGCGGCAGATGGCCGCAGGGGCCTTCTCCCGCCCGCCGGTCCAGGTCCCCTCCGGGCCGTAACAGTTCTCAAAGCGGGCGATGCGCACCTTCATGCCGTAGCGGCGGCCGTAGGCCATCGCCACCCGCTCGGCGTAGAGCTTCTCCCAGCCGTACTCGTTGTCCGGGTTGGCCGGGATAGCATCATCCTCGGTCAGCGGCGGCTCATCGGGCTCCATATCTCGGTAGACGCAGACAGACGAGGAGAAGAAGTAGCGAGGCACGCCCATCTCCGCCGCGGTGTGGGTCATGTGAATGTTCATCAACGCGTTGTTGCGCAGCACCTCGCACTCGGCGACGGAGATGAAGCCCATCCCGCCCATGTCGGCTGCCAACTGGTAGACCTCGTCGAAGGTGCCGTCGGGCAGGGTCAGCGCCACCCGGCAGTTCTGCGGCTCCTGCAGGTCGAGTAGCAGAAACTCGTCTGCCTGGGTGGGGGCAAACTCGTGGGGCTTAATGTCTACCCCACGCACCCAGGTAGCCTTCACGCTTCAGCTTCTTTACCAAGTGCCCGCCGATGAAACCGCCAGCGCCACAGACTAATGCTCTCTTCAAGAGATTTGACCTCCTCGGGAAGGTTCATTTTTCGCCAGAGACGGGTTTACACTTTCAACCGCCGCCTTTTGCCCGCTTAGCCCAACGATTGGATCGTCGGGTCTGAATCTGTGGGCCTGCCTCTCCCCAGCGGCCAAACCCAAGGCTATCCTGACCGTTGCCCTCACCCTGCCTCCTGGCCTCCAACGATCGCTATCCGTAGATGAAACGTTACCCTGCCGCTACATCCAAGGCCAGATGGGTGCCCACGAGCTTGCCGGTGGTGGTCGGCCGCTGGGCGAAAGCCTGACCCACCCCTACCTTGGGCCGCAGGTTGAGCAGCGAGAAGAAGAACATGGCCAGGGCAAAGGTGCCAAAGGCCTCCGGGGCCAAAAGCCGGGTGAAAACCAGGTTGGCCAGGAAGCCGAACAGGATGTTAAAGTAGGAGCTAGCGGCCACGAACAGACCCCCGCGCACCACCCGGAAGACCAAGGGCTCGGTTTCCATTTAAGGCGCTATCCCCAGGAGCTTCCCCAATAGGTCCAGAACCCTGGGGTTGGTGATAATGATCAAGGCCCCGATGGCCACCACGTAGAGGCGCAACTGCCAGATTTCCCTCTCCAGCCTGGCAATGTCCTCTTTGGTGGCCAGGCCCTTGGCTATCTCATCCCGCACCAGGTGAACGGTTCTGTCCTCGACGAAACGGAGCAGGGCCCTGGACTCCTCTTCGCCTAACTTCGGCTTCAGCAACTCGTAGACCTCTACCACGTCTACTCTCGGCATCTCACCCCTCCTCCAACAGGGTAATCATACCACCACTCCTTGGAAGTTGCAACTTGACCCGCCTCCATATCACCAGCAGCCGAATCAGAACCAGGTTGACCAGGAAGCCGGAACCACAGATTGCACAGATTACACAGAAAAACTCCCTATCTGTGCCATCTGTGAAATCTGTGGTTTCTCATAATACCCTCCTGACGTGCTGCAGGGAAGAGGTGCCGAAGTTGAACAGCAGACCGACCCGCAGCCCCGTCCCCTTGAGATAGTTGAGCAACTGGGCCTCATCCACCTCCGTCAAACCCTTGGGCGCCTTCAACTCCACCACCACCTTGCCATCAATGAGAAAGCCGGCCAACTCGTCCACCGTCACGCGCTCTTCACTGCCAATGTTCGCCGGACCTTCTAGATCCGATTGCATCAGCATGTAGCCCCCCTCGACCAAATCATCCACGTGGGCGTAGTTAGCGCTCCTCGTCCTCCCCACTCTCTCTGAGTATGTCAGCATACAACTCTGCTCCGATGCGAAAACCTGCCCGTTCTCGCAGTTCATCCATTGCCTTTTGCAGCGAAGGCAATCTGCCCTCCCGTCGTGCCCGAAGCAAGATCCCCAGGACCCCCGTGACGTTCAATCCTAGCGACTTGGCCACCCGACGCCCTTCCCGTTCGTCCAATAGTACCCGTCCTGCTTTCATCTGCAAAGCCAGCACAATGGCTTCTGCCTCACCTTTATCCAGGTCACGTTGGAGCACTTGGGCCAGCATTTGATCCTTCACCTCTTCGACCCCCAGCCATCCGGCCTCCAATGCCCCTCGCACAGCTTGGGAGCCAGGCAGGTCTTCCTCAACCCGCAACTCTCCCAGCACTGCTGCCGGAATCCATATCTCGCCGAACTGCTCATGCAGCAGCGAAAGCTGGCCGATAATCGCCAGGTTCAGAACAGACGAGGTATTACTCACCACGGGCATATGCCAGATCGTCCTCTAGCTCTTCCCGGCCATAGTGCCTTGCGATGCCCCGTTCCCCCAACAGTCGGCCAAACTCGTATTTTCCTCTCTCGGCCAGTTCTCTCGCTTTACCGAAGGACAAAAGCCCCTGGGCATACAAAGCGATGGCTAGTTCCACACGCAGCTCCTGAGCTATTCGCTCTTCCGGCAGGCGAATCGCCTGAACGACGCTATCGGGGATTTGTAATCGCACGCTCATATTATCACCTCAACCTCTCGTCTCGTTTTGCTCTCACTTGCTTCTCAATCCAGGCGTAGGTTCGCGCAATCCCTTCTCGCAGATTCGTTCTCGCCTCCCATCCCAGCGAGTGGATGCGCACTTTGCTGAAGTTCCGCGCCTGCACTCCCACGGGGCCTTCCACGTGCTGGACGTGGATCTCCTTGCCGGAGACGTCAATCACCGTCTGTACCAACTCATCCACCGTCACATACTCGTCGCTGCCGGTCAGTCTACACCCAGCACTTCCGCAACCTGGGAGGCCCGCTTGACGCGTGTCAACCAATCCAGTTCATCAAAGTCCCGGTCGAAACTAATTAAAGCCGAGACGCCCTGTTCTCGACAGATCAACGCTATCAGCGCATCGTGGAAATTGAGTTTTCCATATGAAGTGCGCACCAAGCCCAGGATCTCCGTATAGAGGCGTTTGATCTCTCCGCTGGCCCAGGTGATGTCACTGACCGGAATGAGCCGAGTTAGTTGATCTAACAGGGCATCCAGTTGCTCCGGCCGCCCTTGCTCACGAATCCTGCGCGCCAACACACCAATGGTCTCGTTGATCACACAGTCGAAATAAACCAACTCGACCTCGGCTTCGTTCAGTTCATCGCGAAGGTCAACCGCAACGTCGTGCCATTTGTCGTGGTCGTCCAACAGCCCGACCAAGACGTTCGCGTCAATGACCGCTGTTCCCATCGTACAGGGCCTCCGTGTCGGCCAGCGCATCACCCCCCAACGAAACAAGGCCTGTCAAATCGTACAATCGGCTCGCCGGCACCGTCCGCAAGATCGGATCGCGCAACGCTTGCAGTTTATCCAACAAATTCGCCCGTCGCCTGGGGGACAAGCGGCGGAATGCTTCGATCAATTTCGCTTCAGACAATTCCAGTTCCACGGGAATGGCATCTGGCATTACGTCTTTTCTTTCGGTCAAGCCTTGCGCTCTCATCATTCCCTAGCTCCTTCTACCTCATTCGGGGATCGCCTTTTACTCTTGCATCGCTTTCACCTGTTGTTCGATCCAGGTATAGGTGCGTCTAATACCTTCTCGGAGGCTCGTCCTCGCCTTCCAGCCCAGCGACTGGATACGCGCTTTGCTGAAGTTCCGCGCCTGCACCCCCACCGGGCCTTCAACATACCTCTTGTGGATCTCCCTGTCCGCAACCTCGGCCACTGTTTCCATCAGCTCACCTATCATCGCGTATTGAGACTTCCGACACGCTCGGAGTTCACCCGCTCAGCCTGTGCCTTGAATCCAGTCCGCAAGTGTCCTCTGTATGCGACGCAACCGCTCTTCACTGATCTCTCCTAGAGCGCCAACGAGCATATCCCCACCCACCACAGCCAACCGGGCCACACGAATGACGCTGGGAACTCTGAGCCCTGAACTGTGGAAATCGCTCGCATCTGCCTCGATGATCTCATCAAAGCCTGACAGCGCCTGGTCGAGTTGGGTGGAGAACATACACACTAACCAATCCTCATATGGCCCTGGCACAGGGGCGATCAATAGCACTGGGCGGCGCTTACCTGGCGTCAGATCAACTCGTGGAAAAGACATCAATGCCACCTGGCCGGGTTTCCTCACGTCCACTGCTCCTTCAGGTCTTGATCGCCATAGTCAGGCCATTCCTCGTCTTCCAGCCCCTTCAGTGCCATGGTCACAGACAGTTCAGACCACGACACATCCTCCTGCCTTGACTTATGGAGCAAGTAGTCTACGAAATTCAGCACTTCTTTCTGCGTTGGCTCTGGGAGCAACTTCACCTTGTCTTGGATCGCCTTCGCAACGGTCATCTTCCCCTCCTGGCCCAACCTTCACCCACAGCGTGTCCAACAGCTTACTCCATGGCTTGTGCAGCCTGCACCTGCTCCTCGATCCACGGATACGTGAGCCCGGTCCCCTCCTTGAGGGAGACCTTGGCTCTTCGTTCAATACACCTCATCGTGCGTACCGAGGTCAATCAAGACAATCATATCTTCGCCTGACTCTGGGGCTGGCTCGAAGGCAAATACGATCCGCCAATCATATTCGACCCAGCACGCCCACAAACCCTCGAGTTGTCCCCGAAGCTTGTGCGTCTTCAGCAGCGGATCAAAGGCATCCTGGGCTAGCAACTCCAACACTTCCAATATGCGTTGCCGCAAGTGTGGGTTCTTACGAGTCCGCCGCTTAAAGGCACGACGGAAACTGGCATCCCAGGCCAGTGTTCTCATCGCACAGTCCTGCCCGTCCTGACCAGGGAGCCTAGTCGGGGGACTCAGCCAACAAGTCGCGGCGAAGATCCTCACAGGTGCCATGCTGCGCTCGCCCTTCCCGCACAGCCTGCAGGGTCTCCACCGCGTGGCGGGCAATCTCAGCGCGCCGACGCTCAATTAGGCGACGGTGGATCAGATCAATCAGTGTCTCTTGATCCTCCGGCGGCAGTGCCTCAATGACATCAATTGCCCTTTGAAAAGGTGTAGAAATCCTCTCATCCATCCCCAATCCTCACTCCTTAACCTGACCAAGGGCTACCGCTCCAGAAATGAGGCCGCCCTTTAGAGCACAATCTCAAGCATTCTGAATGCTAAACGTTGAACATTCCTGCCACTCATGCGCTCGCTGTGCCTTAACCTGGGCCTCGATCCAGGGATACGTGAGCGCGATCCCCTCTTTGAGGGAGACCTTGGCCCGCCAACCCAGCGAGTAAATGCGCTCGTTACTGAAGTTCCGGGATTGCACCCCCACCGGGCCTTCAACGTGCTTGACATTGATCTTCTTGCCCACGACCTCAATTACCGTTTCAACTAACTCGTCCACTGTAACGTACTGGGAACTACCGATGTTCACCTGGCTGTGCCGTCGCCCCACACCTCAATCGTGCCGCCATCTTCTACTTCGGCCACCAGCAAAATCTCCAGCTCCAGGTGGGCGGCCACGGCGAAGGCCAGGCGGACGTACATGCCGCTGGAGTAGTGCTTCACCGGCGTATCCAAGAGCCTTTCGATCTCGGCAAAGCCCACGATTTCGTCGAACTTGCGCTCAATCTCCGCCCGCTTCATCCCCAGGATGGCGCCGTTCAGATAGATATTCTCCCGCCCGGTCAGTTCGGGGTGGAAGCCGGTGCCCACCTCCAGCAGGGAGCCTACCCGCCCGTGGACCTCGGCGTAGCCCTCCGTCGGCTCGGTGATGCGGGAGAGGATTTTGAGCCTTGCACTGAGCCCGCCGAAGTGAGCGTCGTCTTTTCCCCGCCCTGTTGCGACCGCAGGGAGTCCCCGAAGCGAAGCGGAGGGGGCGCCCGATGATGCCCACCACCTCGCCGCGCTGCACCTCAAAGGAGACGTCCTTCAACGCCCAGATGGTCTCGTCCATCTCTGCAGCGCCGTAAGCCTGCCCGCCCAGCAGTTTTGCCGCCCGCCGGAAGGGAGCCTGCACCGTCTCGGTTAGCGATTCCCGGATCGTCTTATAGCGTGCCTGCGGGCCGCCGATGCGGTATTGCTTGCTCAGGTTTTCAACTCGGATGGCGATGTCATTCATCGGCTACTCACACTAACTTCCCATACGAAAAGACCAACCGGATGCCAGCGTCACGCACCCGCTGCTGCACCTCTGGACGCGCGCGGTAGCAAAAGCAGACTGGAAATATCTCACCCATCAGATGCTGCCGCGCCCGCTCCACCTGCCCCACAAACCGATCCACTTCCTTCTGTGTCAAGTTGTGCTTGGCCTCCCCAACGATCCAGATCACCTGTCCCGGCCGCGACGGGTCGGTCGCCTGCCCAAAGACGTTCACCTCCTCCGGCTCTCCGTCCCAGGTCTGCCACTCGCGCTCCAGCACACCCACCTGCCAGCCAAACTCTCGCTTCAGCACGTCGTGCAGCACGATATAAGCGATATCCTCAATGTCCCCGCCGACTGTCTCGCTCAATCCACCCACTTGCTTGCGCAGACGATCAATACCTGCCTCGGTCCGCACCTGCGCCGCCACTAGTTCTTTTATCTCTTCTGTGGTGCGCCGTTGCGCCTCGGCTAACTCCACCACAATCTGCTTCAGTTCGCGAAAGTCCTCGCGTGTCACCCCGGCCTGGCGTACCTGCGCCGCTACCTTATCCAGCACGCGCAACATCACTCCTGCTGTCCGGGCGTCAAACACCTGCTGCATCTCGGCCAGCAGCACCTCCCGATCAATCAGCACCCACCTGTCGTTCATCGTTCGTACCTCCTCTATTTTCGCCCCACGCATTTCTGCCGAAAGCGCTCGTCCCCCACGGCCAGCACCTCGTCCACCAGCAGGATATCCGGCTCCAGGTGGGCGGCCACGGCAAAGGCCAGGCGCACGTACATGCCGCTGGAGTAGTGCTTCACCGGGGTGTCTATGAACTTCTCGATCTCGGCAAACGCCACGATCTCGTCGAACTCGCGGTCAACCCTTCGGCAAGCTCAGGACAAGTCTCCGTCTTCTTCATGCCCAGGATGGCGCCGTTCAGATAAATATTCTCCCGTCCGGTCAGCTCGGGGTGGAAGCCTGTGCCCACCCTTCAGCTCCGCTCAGGGCAGGCCTCCAGCAGCGAGCCCACCCGGCCATGGATCTCGGCGCAGCCCTCCGTCGGCTCGGTGATGCGGGAGAGGATTTTGAGCAGCGTCGTCTTCCCCGCCCCGTTGCGGCCGATGATGCCCACCACCTCGCCGCGTTTCACTTCAAAGGAGACGTCTTTCAACGCCCAGATGGTCTCGTTGGAGACGGCGGACGACTGACCGCGGACGACGGAGGATAGATGGCGAAAAGGTGCCTGCACCGCCTCAGTCAGCGCTTCGCGGATCGTCTTGTAGCGCGCCTGCGGCCCGCCGATGCGGTATTGCTTGGAAAGGTTTTCGACACGGATGGCGATATCATTACTCATTTCGAATTTCGGATGCCAATTCACCGGCGACAACGATCTTGCACTCCCCGAACCGCTCACGGCTGAGCCGTGCCAGCCTTGGGCTGCTGGCTGTCAGCGGTCGGCTGTCATCACTGACATTGGCCGAATCACCGCCATGCGATTCTTGGTCCTCCACCACGCTCGCCGGAAGGAAGCGATGGTGGCCTTCTGGGGGGCAGATTCGAAGTAGGGATCGTCAAGGTAAACAAACTCCTCATTGTATCCGATCACCACCACAGCGTGAGGAACGTCTGCTGCCCAGTACTCTAACGCTCCAGTCCTCAGGAAAACGATAACCAGCCATCCTGCCGCCACGTGGTTCTGCAGCCCCTCGAAGGTGGAGTAGATCACCTGTACCTCGTATCCCAACTGCACGACACATCGCACGGCCTCTGCCGTTGTCCCAAAAGGGGTGCAGCCCAATAACGCAATCAGTTCCGCCTCTGTCCGTTGCTCTCCGTAGTGCCCGAGAATCATCCGCACGCAAGCCGGCACGCAACTGTACTCTTTAGCCTGCCTCAGATGCTTGAGCGTGATAAAGTGCTTCGGCATTCCTGCGGATCCCCTCCACCACTGCCTGACTGCGGCAGACCTCGCCCGTTTGCACGTCCACCAGCAGGTAACCTACCGTCCCCAGTTTTCCCCGTGAGGGCAACGTATAGGCAACCGGCACTCTCCAAAAGATGCCCGTCGCGTCCACCAACAGCTCTGGCTGCTCGGCGTGCAACAGATTCCCCACCTGGTTCAGCAGGAAATCATCTACTTCCTGCTTAGCGACGAAAGGCGTGATATTTGCCTTGGCGAAGAACTCGACTTTGATCGAGAGTCCCGCTTCCTCAGGTATCTTGACAGCTACACTCATATCGGTCACCTCCGGTTACATTCTATCACCCTGGCACACCTCATTAAACTTGCGCTCAACCCTTCGGCAAGCTTGTATACTGAATGTGCACTTTACCAATACGAATAGCAGTTGACACCAGACGATCCTTAGGGTTCGTAAAAGAATAAGTTCCCTCACTGACCCCAGTTTTCCCAGGGAAATCTGCCTCGGGACTGGGTCCGCTAAATGGGATAGCCTGCGCCATGACGAATTTCGTCCTAATTGCTCCCGCTGAATTGCCCACTCCAGCACTTAAGGCTTGGATTTGGTAATCCAAGTCAAGCTATCAAC
>Ga0116202_10001265_pt1 | contig 14778 bp, 12 predicted proteins | sample LakKivw325mmetaG_FD_94479 | JGI IMG/M metagenome (GOLD analysis project Ga0116202, IMG submission 94479) | Anoxic lake water microbial communities from Lake Kivu, Rwanda to study Microbial Dark Matter (Phase II) - Lake Kivu water 325m metaG | ecosystem: Environmental > Aquatic > Freshwater >...
GACTTGCCGGTTCACCCGGACCGTGACGGTCCGGGTCACGAGGAGAGTGACGGGGACGGTGACTTGGAGGGAGACGGGGAGAGTGACTCGGAGAGTGACCTGGAGAGTGACGGGGAGAGTGATGAGGAGGGTGACGGGGAGGGTGATGGGGAGAATCATCGCCGGGGCGCCTCTCTTGACATCTGTGGAATCTGTGTAATCTGCGACTATTCTCCTACGGCTCGCCGTTGTTTCCGCTTGACAGCGGGCGGGCGAAGGATGATAATGGCCGATGCGTAAGCGCGAAAAGTTCTATCTTTCCAAGCTCGAATGGCTGAGTCCGATACTGGTGCGGGGCTTCAGGCTCCTCTCGACCATCGAGGCGCTGGGCCAGGAGTTCTCGTTCTCGCAGGCCATGGTGCTCCAGACTATGATGCTGCAGAAGGAGATGAAGATGACCGAGCTGGCCGACTACCTCGGGCTGTCCAAAGCCAACGCCACCGGCCTGGTTGACCGGCTGGTCCAGAAACGGCTCGTCAGCCGGAGGCGCAGCGTCAGCGACCGCCGGGTGGTGATGATCAAACTGTCCCCGGCCGGGCAGGACACCGCACGGCAACTGGCGGCCCGGCTGCAGTCCGGCCTGGTCCAGATGATGCGCCGGATGCCGGAGCGCAATCTGAGGATCTTCATTGACACTCTTGAGCAGATAGCGGTCAGCATGGTCGAGGGCAAGGGCGTCGGGATACCAGCGCCGCCGGCCGAGTAGCAGCCGCAGCCTTCCGAGTTCCGCGCGCCGACCGGCTTTCGGTCGGTCGCCGCCGGCAGGTTCGCCGAGGTCCTTCCCTTCCAATCGTCCCTGACGCCCGGTGCCTTCGGGCGCGAGTTCGCTTTCCGCAGCGGGCAGACGGCCAGGTCCGCCTCGTTGATGGTTCGTAAACCAAACCGCAGTGTTGACAATCAGAATCATTAGGATAATATACTTCCGATGTCACTCGACAACCACCAGGAGGCCGTCGTCGTTACCGGCGCGACCGGGCACGTCGGGAACGTCTTGGTGCGGGCGCTGGCCGGCCGGGGCGAGCGGGTGCGGGCGGTGGTGCCGGAATGGGAGAGCACCGCGCCGCTGGCCGGGCTGGACGTGGAGGTGGTGCGGGCTTCGGTCGAGGACCGGGCCGGGCTTGAGCGGGCGTTCGCGGGCGCGAGTACGGTCTTTCACCTGGCCGGCATCGTGACCATTTCATCCGGCCTGAAGCGGAAGCTGGATGAGGTGAACGTCCAGGGCACGGCGAACGTCTGCGCCGCGTGCCGTGACTCAGGCGTCGGGAGGCTCGTGTACACGAGTTCGGTGCACGCGCTGCCGGAGCCTGAGCACGGGACCCCGGTGTGCGAGGCGGACGAGTTGTCCCAGGACGCGGTGCTGGGCGAGTATGCGCGGTCCAAGGTGCGGGCGACAATCGAGGTGCAGCACGCGGTCGCGAGCGGGCTGGACGCGGTCGTCGTGTTTCCGTCCGGCATCGTCGGGCCGTATGACTTCCGGCCGTCCGAGATGGGCCAACTGGTGCTCGACTACTGCGCTCGACGGATTCCGGCGCGGGTGAACGGCGCGTATGACTTTGTTGACGTTCGTGACGTGGCGTCGGGCCTCATGGCAGCGGCCGAGCGCGGGAGGAGAGGCGAAGGGTATCTATTGTCCGGCAACCGGGTGACGGTTGACGAGCTGTTCGGTTTCTTGTTCCGACTCACCGGAATCCGGCCGCCCCGGGTCAAGGTGCCGCTGTGGCTGGCGCACGTGGGCGCGTTCTTTTCGCCGCTGGCGGCGCGGCTTTCCGGCCGGCGGCCGCTGTTCACGACCTATTCGCTTCGCGTGCTGGCGTCGAACTGCCTGATGAGCCGGGCCAAGGCGGAGAGAGAGCTCGGGTTTCGCGCCCGGCCCGCGGCCGAGACGCTGGCGGATACGGTGGCGTGGTTTCGGTCAACCGGCCGGCTGGCGCTCGCGGACTGAAAGGCTCACCACCAAGGCAGCAAGAGGAGGGAGGCTCGGAGCGGACGGATAAACACAAAGAGCACGAAGACCACAAAGAGTCCGGACGAGGACCCGGATTTCCACCACCAAGACACCAAGAGGAATGAGGGTCAGGATTCTGACCTCGAACCTCGCACCACGTACCTCGCCCCTGTCGAGCGACCCGGTCGCTGGCCGCTACTCCAGCGGCAGGCGGTTGACCCAGGCCTGTTCGAGCCGGCCTGAAGGCAGCGAGTAGCCCAAGAAGACTTCGTACCCCGCGACCCAGGAGGTCTGGTCAGCCTCGCGCGCGAAGTAGCGCACGACCGCCCGGCGGTTGGCCGTGTCAACGGCGACGTACATGAACCGAAACTCAAGCGGCGACTTGGTGTCATACCGGTCGCGCACCAGTTGCCTGAGCACCCGCTCGTTCTGCTCGATGTCCTGCTTCCACGCTTCGGCCCGCTTGAGAACCTGGTCGTCGGGCGCTGGCGTCGCGGTGAAGAACGGGTAGTGGGCGGTCTCGACCGGCAGCGGACGAGGGCCGGAGAGGCGGAGGAGCTGGGAGGAGGGGGAGCAGGCGAACGAAGTCAGAAGGCAGAAGCTAGAAGCTAGAATGCAGAAGTGAGGACGAAGACGGCGAAGCAGGGAGGACGAAGGCAGAAGGCAGAAGCTAGAAGCCAGAAGGCAGAACCTCTGCACTCTGCATTCTAGCTTCTGACTTCTCGCTTCGTCTGTCCTCACTGCTCTCTCTTGGGCTTTCAGGCTTCGGGTTTGGGCAGCGTGCAGCGCGTGGGCTTGTCCTGTCTGGTGCCGAGCGCGTAGTCGGCCTGGATGAGCTTGTGGATTTCACGGGTGCCTTCGTAAATCTGCGCGCCTTTGGAGTTGCGGAAGAACCGCTCGACGTTGTACTCGTTGGAGAATCCGTAAGCGCCGTGAATCTGTACCGCGTTGGACGCGGCCCGCTCGGACGCGTCGCAGGCATAGTACTTGGCCATCGAGGTCTCGCGGGTGTTGCGCAGACCCTGGTTCTTGAGCCAGCCCGCGCGCAGCCACAAGAGCCGGCTGACGTCGTATTCGGTCGCCATCTGGGCGAGCATCTCCTTGACGAGCTGGTGCGCGGCGAGCGGCTTGCCGAAGGTGTGGCGGGTTGAGCTGTATTCGACCGAGGCGTCAAGGCAGGCGTGAATCAGGCCGGTCGCGCCCGCAGCCACGGTGTAGCGTCCCTGGTCAATCGCGAACATGGCGATGGTGAAGCCCTCGCCTTCCCGGCCCAGCAGGTTGCGGGCGGGGACGCGCACGTCGTCCATCGAAATTGAGCCGGTGTTGCCGGCGCGGACTCCGAGCTTGCCGTGAATCGTGCCGGTGGTGAGGCCCTTCATCCCGCGTTCGAGGACGAAGCAGGACATGCCGGAGTGGTCGCGCTTCGCCTGCTTGTCCGGGTCGGTCCAGGCGAAGACGATGAACTGGTCCGCGAAGTCCGCCAGCGAAATCCACATCTTCTCGCCGGAAAGGACGTAGTCGGCGCCGTCGCGCCGGGCGCGGGTCTGGATGGCGACCGCGTCGGTGCCGGCCCCGGGCTCGGTCAGGGCGAAGGTGGCGGTCTTCTCGCCTTTGGCCTGGGGCACGAGGAACTGCTGCTTCTGCTCCTCGGTTCCCCATGCCAGGAGCGTCAGGCTGTTCAGGCCGACGTGGACCGAGAGGATGACCCGCAGCGAGGTGTCCACAAACTCAAGTTCCTCGCAGGCCATGCCCAGGCTGATGTAGTCGTTGCCTGAGCCGCCGTAGCGCTCGGGGATGGACAGGCCCAGGAGCCCAAGCCCGGCCATCTGCTTCAAGATCCCGGGGTTGAACTCGGCCTTGGCATCGGCCTCGTTGATGGTGGGCAGGATTTCCTTCTGGGCCCAGTCGCGGGCGAGTTTCTGGATGAATAGCTGCTCTTCAGACAGAGTCAGGTCAAACATGGTCCTCCTCAATTCATGATGCGGGCGAGGTCAACTCTGGGTAGTGCAGCGGCAGCCAGCCTTGCGAGCGGGAACAGGTCGAGTTCGCGCACCAGCAGGGCAAGGGCATAGAGCGCCGCGTCGCGCGCGCCGGCCTTCTTGCGCAGGTCAGCCTTCATAATGGTGGCGCCGGTCTTCGGTGGTTCAAGGGTCGAGTCAATCAGCAGTTTGCCTTTGGTCATACGGCCCGCAGTTGCGGCAGCATAGCCGAGACCGTCGGATGAAGTGATGACCAGGGCGTCGGGAACCGGCGCGCCGGTGAAGAGAATCGGCTGGGGCGAGAGAACCATCTCTGCGACCGAGTACCCGGTGCCGACCGTGACCGGGTACGTTCCCTTCTTCGTGACTTCAAGTCCGGACGCCATCGCGGCCCGGCACAAAGTTTCAGCAGCCTGCTGCACGCCTTCACCCGCGGACCCGGCGATGAGAATGGCGACCGGCTGTTTGAGGGTCGAGGAATGGGACGCCGGAACGCCGGACGCAGGCAAGAGCGACTCAAGGCCGGGGCGCAGTAGTGGCCGGTAGACCGGCCGGGCCGGGTTCTCAAGCACCAATGGTCCGAGGCCGGCTTCTTCGGCAATCTCGCTCACCTTGCGCGGGTTGTGCTTTACTCCGTAGCTCGGGCAGAGTTCCATCGCCTCGACCAGCGCGAAGCCCTTGACCGACAGCGCCTGGGCAACGGCGTCCGAGAAGTCGCCCGATGCCATGAGCCGCTGGACCCGGGTTGCGCCGGCGGCATGGATGATACGGCACAGGTCATATCCGCGCTCGGCCTTGCCTTCGGGATGCGTCGGCGTCTTGAATCCGCAGGGCGTGAGACCGGAAGGCTGGCCGCCGGTCATGCCGTAGAGCATGTTGTTGTGCACGATGACGGTCAAGTCGAAATTGCGCGACGCCGCGTCCACAAGATGCGAGAGGCCGATGACCGCGCCGCCGTCACCCAGGTAAACCAGGACTTTGCCGCGGCCAAGCCCGGCCGCGATGCCTGAGCCGAGCGCGACCGAGCGGCCGTGCAGGCCGTGGACCGTGTGGGTGAGGAAGTTGCGGTCAATGATGCCGTGGCACCCGATGTCGGTCACCAGCACCACGTCAAGGGGCGCGAGGCCGGTCTTTTCCAGCGCGCGGGCGGTGTTCTGGGTCACAAGCGCATGGCCGCAACCGCCGCAGAAGGGCAGGGGTTTGCCGGTAAGGAAACGGCTAGCCACGGAGCACCGCCTCGACAATCTCATCCGGGGTTATCATCCGGCCGATGGCATTGACACCCGTCACGCCGGCGCGGCCCGCGGCGCCGAACAGGAGCTGCCTGAGCTGGCCGGACAGGTTCTCCTCGGCTACGACGACTTTCGGATACCGGGAAAGAATCTCAAGATACTGCGGCGGGACCGGCAGGAGGGTCTTAGCTACGAGCAGCGACACCTTGCGGCCTTGTGCGCGCAGGTCAGCAACCGCCTGGCGGCAGGCGAGGGAGGTGACGTCCCAGCTCACGAGCAGGGTCTTGGCACCCGGCTGTTCATCCAGCTCGCAGAAGGTGAAAGAGGAGAGGTTGAGCAGGAGCTTGGCCTGGAGCCGGGCGGTGTTGGCCAGCGCGGCCGGCGCGGCGTGCGAGAGGTTCGCGGCCTGGTCATGGGTCGAGGCGGTCAGCCGGACCTGGTGCCCGGCGTTGCCCACCGGCAGGAACGGCGGTACGAGCGACTGGTCCGGCGCGTACGGCAGATAGGGTGCTGGACCCGCGTATTCGAAGCGTTCGACCGGCGCGACGGCCGCAAGGCGAGACAGGTCGAAGCTCACCAGGGTCATCACCATCTCTTTGGAGGTCAAGAGCACGACCGGAGTGCGGAGCCGGACCGCGGTGCGAAGCGCTTCGGCGGCGAGGTTCCAGCAGTCTTCAAGCGAGCTAGCGCACAGGGTCGGCAGGGGGTAACCGCCCGAGATTGCGCCCTGAAGCAGGAGCAGGTCGCCCTGAGCGCCGCAGGTGGCGCTGCCGGTAGCGGGCCCGAGCCGCTGAGCCAGGACCACGACCAGCGGCAGTTCCATCATGTACGCCATGTTGATGGACTCAAGCATCAGGGCGAAGCCGGGGAACGAAGTCGCGGTCGCGCAGAGCTTGCCTGCTGCGGAGTATCCGCATAGCCATTGCAGTGCGGTGACTTCGTCGGGCGCGGACAGGGCGACCGGGACGCGGCGGCAGGAATAGGCATAGAGCAGGTTGGCCGGGGTAATCGGGTACCCGGCGAACACCTCGACGCCGGCCCGGGCCAGGGACTCCACAATCAGCCTGGAGCCGTCAATGAGCGTGCGTTGGGATTGAGACACTGAGAACCGGATTATACTCCGTGCCCGAGTCCGGGCAAGCGGTAGTGCCGCTCCCGGACGTTGACACCCGGCGGTCGCGATTCATAATAGTCACTCATGCCCGCTTTCACCATTTTCGCGCCCAGCCGATTCGCAGGCCGGATGTAGCATGGCTTCGCTGGGCGTAAAGGTCGGGCTCGCGGTCCGACAACTCGATTCGGAGATGGCCCGGCGCGCGGCTGAGTACCCTGCCGCGCTGCCGGTCCTTCACTTCGCCGCGCTGACCGGGTGGGAGTTGCCGCTTCGGTGGGCCGGCGGCGTGCTCCAGCGCTACAGCCCGGCCGAGTTCAAGGAGCTCGGGCCGCTCGCCCGTCAACTTGAAGTCAACCGGGCGCACGCCGAGGCCAGGCTGGTAGAATCGGCGGCATTCGGCGGGCAGCTTGACCCTGACGAGAGGGAATGGCTGCTCCAGCGCGCACTGGGCATCCCGCCGAGCGACGAAGACCGCAAGTACCTGGAAATCGCCTCGTGCCCGGAGCTTGAGCCCAACTACATGACCAGCAACCCGGAGCGGCTGGCTGCCGGAGTCGCCATCATCGAAACGATGATGGGGTTCGGGACCGCGGTCGGCTACGCGTACCTGCTGATGGCCGGGGTCAGGAACGCGGGCGACCTGGCGAAGTTCGGGCTCAAGCTCGAGGAGTTGTTCGAGTCCGCGGTCAGCTTCGGACCGACCTACTCAAAGCTCGAAACCGCCAAGGCCGGCATCAGGGAACTCGGACCCGAAGACCGGGTGCGGCTGCTCGAGGGTATGAAGGACCGGGTCTGGCAGGCGCGCGACGGCCGGGTCGGAAGGTTCCTGACCTTGACGCAGGTGATTGAAGGTCACCTGGGAGGGGCGACGCCGGGAATCGGCGACGGCGTGAGCCTGGCGGCGTTCGACGCAGCCCTTTTGTGCAAGGTGGGGTTCCCGGTGTCGGTGACGTGCCAGAAGGACGCATACCACATCCAGATCGCGGTGTCGGCTCGCGGCGTGGCTCACTGGAACCCGGTGGAGCGGCACAGCCGGTCGGCGGCGGGATTTACCAGGCGGCTGTCGGCGCTTGACCTGGTGGCCGACGGCTATCTCGGCATGGCCCAGGGCTATGCCCAGACCCACCTGTACAACCACGGCGCGCGCACGGCGCGATGGGTGCTGGCGCTCAGACCGGAATCCGCCACGGCATATGAAACCCTGGGCCAGTGTCTGCTCGGGCTGGAGCAGCCCAACGAGGCGATTGACGCGTGCCGCCGCGCGCTGGAGCTCAACCCGAAACTGACCGATGTGTTCATGCACCTGGGCAATGCCTACTCGCTGCTCAGCCGCTGGGCCGAGGCGATTGACTGCTATAAGAAGGCGATTGCCCGGCGCGCCGGGTATGCCGAAGCGTTCAACAACCTCGGGCTGGCGCTGCAGCGGAACGGCGAAGTGGACCGGGCCCAGGGCGCGTACAGCGAGGCAATCAGAATCCGGCCGGACTACTCCCAGGCGCACTACAACCTCGGCACGCTGTATTTTGAGTCCGGCGCGCTCGACCAGGCGACAGCCTCTTTTCAGGCCGCGGTCAGCGCGAACCCGAACTTCGCCCAGGCGTTCTACAACCTCGGCCAGGCGTACTATCGCGGCGGCAAGCTCAAGCCGGCCCTCGAGGCGTACCAGGCCGCGACGCGCATCGAGCCCAAGCACGCCGGCGCGTGGCACAACATGGGCATCGTCTACCGCGACATGGGTGAGAAGGAGCTGGCGGCCGAGGCGATAGAGAAGGCCGTGGCCCTGAACCCGATTCTCCTGCGATAAGTGCTCGGCGCGCTGCTGTTCGTCCTTTCTGTCACCACTCGACTGGAAGTCATCGAGACCGCGCCCCAGGGTTCAGCACTCGACGTCCCGGAATTGCGTTCCGCGCTGGAGGTGTTGCCGGAGTTGTTTGCGGAGGCGGAATCGTCCATTGACGTGGCGCAGATGTACATGCTCTACTACCCGCCGGAGAGCAGGGGCCGGCAGATGTATGCGCTCTACGACGGGCTCATCGCTGCGGCCCGCCGGGGCGTGAAGGTGAGGGTGTTGCTCGACTCCACGACGCTCGAAGGCAGTTCCACCGAGACCTATCAGCGCATGGGACACACCCTGGCTGCGGTGCCGGGCGTCGAGGTCCGTGCCTGCGACCTGCGGCCGATGAGCGCTTACGACGGCTGCATCATGCACGCCAAGTACTGCATCATTGACCGCGCGGTCGCGGTGGTTGGGTCGCACAACTGGAGCTTCGCCGCGTTCACCGACAACCGGGAAATCAGCCTGGTCGTCAGGGATACCGGATTCTGTCGAGGGCTGGGCGCGGTGTTCGCCACCGACTGGTGCGCGGGCAGAGGCGAGAAGCTGCCCACATCGCCCGGCGGGCCGGGGAACCTTGTCGTGACGTCGCCGGCACGACTGAAGCCCGCCGGACCGCGTTCGACCATCGAAGCGCTGGGCGACGTCATCGGCCAGGCTGAATCCGCGGTTGACGTCGAGGTGAACAGCATATCCGACAAGGTGCTGTTCGGCGGGGGCGAGCGGTTTGCGGGCGTGGAGTCGCTGCTCTTTTCGGCCGCGCGGCGCGGGGTCAGGGTCAGGCTGCTGGTGGACAAGTGGGCCGAGGAGCAGGATTCGACGCTCCTCGTAAGGCTCGACAGCGCTCCCGGAATCGAAGTCCGGGTCATTGACCTGAGCGCGCTCGGACCGAATCCCGGGACCGGCTCGTGCCACGCCAAGCTGGTGATTGCCGACGGCCGGCGCGCGCTGGTCGGCTCCGCGACACTGAGCCAGCGCCAGGTGCTGGAATGCCGCAACGTCGGCGTGCTGGTTGAGGAACCGCGGACGGTCGGCCTGCTCGGCCGCGTGTTCGAGACCGACTGGCAGTCGGAATTCTGCCGCCGGCCCTGAACTGCTCCTTGACCTGCCTTTGGGCAGGGCTATTATTGCCGTGCCGGCCGTAGCCGGCGAAGAAGAATACAAGCTCAACCAAGGAGGAGCCGTAATGCGCAACCTCGCAGTACTGTGTCTCGCTCTCGGGCTGGCGCTTGCCGGTACCGAGCAGTGGATCGGGCCGAACCCGACCCATTCCTACACCATCCCGAACCCCGAGCCGGGGGTGTTCCCGCAGTCGCCTGAGCTGTTCATGCCCGCGGTGGACACGCTCAAGTACGACGACAACATGCCGGCCAGCGCCTGGGCCTACAACCAAGCCAACAACGGCTGGGGCGTCAAGTTCATCAGCCCCGGCGACAACCTGACCCTGACCGGGGCGCTGGTCCACTTCTACTCCGGCTGGCCGGTGCCGGGCGGCGACAGCGCCAAGTTCAAGGTCTACACCGACGACGGGCCGAACGGCTCGCCCGGGACCGAGGTCTGGGCCTCGCCCAAGATGAAAATCACCCGGGGCTCGTGGAATTTCATTCCCATCAACGAGCCGATAATCGGCAGCAACTTCTACGTCTTCTACGTCCAGACCGATTCGTACCCGGTCTGCCCGGGCCTCTCGATTGACGCGTACAACAACGCGGCGTCGCACCGGATGTGGACGATGTCCACGCCGGACGGGTTCTCCGAGGACTCGCGCCGGGGCGAGTGGCTGATTCGGGCGGTAGTTGACTGGACTCCGCAGAACGTCAATGCCGCATCCATCTACTTCGCGTCGAACATGCCGCTCGATACCCAGCCGGACATCAACCTGAGCATCCGGACGATGATCAAGAACTTCGGCACGACCGCGCTGCCCATCGGCACGCCGGTGCGGCTGCACATCACCGGGCCGCAGTCCTATACCTACGACGACACGATGACCACGACCGCGGTGCTGAACCGGGGCCAGACCGGCCAGATGAACTTCTCGCCGGCGTGGCGCATCCCGTCCACTTCGGGCAACTACAAGATATCGTGCTGGACCGAGGCGGCGGGCGAGCAGTGGCCGGCCGACGACACCATCATCTACGACCTGTCGGTGGCGAAGTGGATACAGTATGCCAACTTCAACAATCTGCGCTGGCTGATCTGGGGCGGGATGCAGCGGGTGACCAAGTTCAATCCCGCGACGTTCGGGCTGCAGTACCCGGTCGGCCTGTTCCGCGCGCGCCACAAGTTCTACTACCACTCGTCCTACCCCTGGCCGGACTCCACGTTCACGTTCAAGGTCTACGCTGAAGACGGACAGACACTCCTGTACGAGAGCGAACCGATCGAGGCCGCGCCGGGCACGCCCGGGCCGGACGTGACGGTTGACTTCGACTCGATGCTCGTGTTCTCGTCCGGTGAGTTCTACGTCGGAATCGCGACGGTGAGCGGGAGCGGCCATCCTTCGTCCTGCGCTGATGACACGTCAGACGGCCGCAGCTACTACGGCACGCCGGGTAACTGGGTCGCCTTCACCCTCGGGGAGTACTTCACCTCGGCCTCGTGCCAGGGCGGAGTCGGCCTGAACGAAGGCCGGGTCGTGCCGGTGACCGACCCGTCAATCGTGTTCGAGAACAAGCCGAACCCGGCGGTTGACTATGTCAACATCAGGTGGCAGGTGCCGAAGCGGCAGGCGGTCAGCGTGATGTTGTATGACGCGGCCGGCAAGCTGGTTCGGACGCTGTATCACACCGAGGCCGGGCTCCTGGGCACGGTCAGGCTCGATGCGCGCGGCATCGCCGGCGGCATCTACCTGGTCAGGCTCGAAACCCCGACCGACCACGCGACCGCGAAGCTCGTTCTCGGCCGCTAGGACAGAAGCTCGATTCACGCGGGGCGGTTCTTCCGCCCCGCTTTGTTGTTCGGGGCGCGTCAGCGTTACTGTGGTTCGGATTCGCGTTCGAGACGGTACAGCTCTTCGTCGGACATGCCGAAGTAGTGGCCGACCTCGTGGATGACCACCCGGCGTACGAGCCTCCGGACGTCGGCCTCGTCCCGGGCGAGCCGCTCTATCGGCTGCTGGAAAACGAGGATTCGGTCGGGCATGACGTTGCCGTACCACGGCCCCCGGCGGTTGTAGGGCACGCCCTGGTAAACGCCGAGCAGGTTCATCGGGTGGCGCGCCATGTTGCGGGCGAGGTCGGGCGGCGCGACGGGCCGGACGTCAATCGAGATGTTGGCCAGCTTCGAGCGGAAGTACTCGGGGATTTCCGATACGGCCTGGTCAACGAGTTCGGAGAAGCGCTCGGTATTCATCTAGGGCTTGGGACACGGTCCCATTTCCGCCGACGGAAATGGGTCATGTCCCGCGCGGGAGCCGAAGATGGCGGTGCCGACGCGGATGACGGTCGCGCCTTCTTCGATTCCCTGCTCGAAGTCGGACGACATGCCCATCGAGAGGTGGGGCAGGGGTATGCCGAGCTCACGCCGCAGCCCGGCGGCCAGGCGCGCGAGCGCGCGGAAGCAGGGCCGGGACAGCTCCGGGTCGGTGACCGCGAGTCCCGGGCCGATGGTCATCAGGCCGGCGAGTTCGAGCCGGCCGAGCTTGAGCACCGCTTGGGCCAGGGAGGGCAGCGCCTCCGGGGCGACGCCGAACTTCGACGCTTCGCCGGACGTGTTCACCTCGAGCATCACCTTTGTGCGGGTCCCGGCCTGCTCGCACCGGCGCTCCAGCTCCCCGGCGAGATGGGCCGAGTCAACGCTCTGGATTATCGAGAACAGGGCGAGGGCCTTACCGGCCTTGTTGGTCTGAAGGTGGCCGACGAGGTGCCATTCCGCCGGGCTTGTCACCAGCGGTTTCTTGGCCGCGGCCTCCTGGACCCGGTTCTCGCCGACCGCACGGACCCCGGCCCTGATTGCCTCTTCGATTGCCGCGGCGGGCCGGGTCTTGGCAACGGCAACCAGGAGGACTTCGTCGCGGCGGCGGCCGGCGCGGGCGCAGGCCGCCTGTATCCTTTCCTCCAGCCGGGCGAGGTTCTCGGCGATTGTCACGGCTCAGTATAGAAGGCAGGGTAGGGCAATCAAGGATACCAGGCGAAGGCAGAAGTCAGAAGGCGGAATGCAGAAGGCAGAAGTGGCAAGGTCGGACGTGCTTATTCGTCCTTGACCCGGTGCGCAGTTTGTCCATACTGCAACGGTGACTCCGGCCCGGCGTAGACTCGACCCGGCGTGGCGATGGTTCGCCATCGTCCTGGCCGCGGGCTTTGTCGTGCGGCTCATCTACCTGTTGCAGGCGCGCGCGCACGACCCGTTGTTCTTCACCCCGCAGATGGACGCCGAGTACCACCACCGCTGGGCCTTTGCCATCGCATCCGGCACCGAGTTCATCAGGGACGCTTTCTTCCGCGCGCCGCTGTATCCCTACTTCCTCGGTCTCTTGTACAAGCTCGGGCTCGACCTGTTCTGGGTCCGGGTGGTGCAGGCAATGCTGGGGAGCGCGAGCTGCGGACTGACGTACCTGCTGGCGCGACGCATCCTCATCCCCCAGCCGCAGGCTCCTCAATCCAAAATCCAAAACCCAAAATCCAAAATCCATTCCGAGCCGGTCGCCCGGGCTGCGGGTCTGGTGCTGGCTGCATACCCTTTGGCAATCTACTTCGACGGCGAACTGCTGATACCTTCGCTTGTCGTGTTCCTGGTGCTGCTCGGGCTGGTGCTTTTGTACCGGTCGCTCGACACCGGTAGACAGTGGTGGCTGCCGGGCCTGGCGTTCGGCCTGGCATCAATCGCCCGGCCGAACGTGCTTGCTTTTGTCGCGGTGCTCGGAGTCTGGCTCCTGTTCCGGCTCAGGCGCAGGGCGTGGCCGCTGCTTGGATGGTTCGGCGGAGCGGTCGCCCTCGTCATCCTGCCGGTGACGGTCAGGAACTATGCAGTGTCGAGAACCTTCGTCCCGATTGCGTGGCAGGCAGGCACCAACTTCTACATCGGCAACAACCCGCAGTCCGACGGCGTGACCGCGGTCGTGCCCGGCACGCGCGCGAGCTGGTGGGGCGGGTACAACGACGTCAAGGCGCTGGCTGAGCGGGCGCTGGGCCGGGAGCTCAAGGGCGCACAGATTGACCGGTACTGGCTGCGCCAAGGGTTTGAGTTCTGGAAGAAAGAGCCGCTGCGGGCGCTCGGCCTGACCGCGCACAAGCTGTGTCTTCTGCTCTCAGGGTACGAGGTGTCGAACAACCGAAACATCTACTACTTCAAACGTTTCTCGTTCCTCAACCTGCTGATATTCCAGACTGGTGTTCTCAAGTTTCCGTTCGGGCTGCTCCTGCCGCTGGCCCTGGCCGGCGCGTATCTCGGACGCAGGCAGGCCGGCCGCTGGCTGCCCGCGTACCTCTTCGTCGCGGCGTTCGGCCTGTCCTTTGTTGCGTTCTTCATCACCGCCCGGTACCGGATGCCGCTGGTGCCCATCCTGGCGATTCTTGCGTGCTATGCGGTCAGCCGGTTCAGGCAGTCTGCGAAGCGCGAGAAGCTCGTGTCCGGCGCGGTGTTCGCCCTGTCGTTCGTGGTCTTCAACGCCGGGTTCTTCGGCGCGGGCAGCTCGGGGCTAGCCGGGCCGGGCCGGGTCGAGGACGCAGCCCAGACCCGTTTCAACACCGCGATGGCGCTGTATCAGCAGGGCAAGCCGGCCGATGCGCTGGAAGAGGTCAGGGCAGCGCTGGTCGCGGACTCGGCGGACAACGTCCTGATACTCGAATCGGCAATCTATCTCGACGCGCAGGATTTCTCGCGGGCGCGGGCCGCGGCCGAGGCGGCAGTCCGCAAGGCCCCGAACACGGCCGAGCCGTATGGCCAGCTCGGCAACGTGTACGGCGCGATTGGAGCGTTCGACTCAGCGCAGGCCTGCTTTGAGAAGGTGGTCGAACTCGACCCGTACTCGGTGTCGTCCTGGACCAACCTCGGCAACGTGGCGCTGGCCCGGTCGGACCTCTCGCTCGCCCGACAGCGGTTCGAGCGGGCGCTTGAGATTGACCCGACGTTCGTGCTGGCGCTGTTCAACCTCGGGCTCGTGGACTATCAGCAGGGCAACCGCGACCTGGCGCACACCCGGTGGAAAAAGGTGCTCGAACTCGACCCGTCGTTCGACCGGGCACGGGCCGCGCTCGAACAGCTCAGATAGCTCGGACCCCGGACGCGGAAGTGGAACCACAGATGAACACAGATGAACACCGATGTTTCGGACCCTGACCCCTGACCCCGGAACCCGAATTTCACCACCAAGGCACCAAGAGGAAAGGACGAAGGCAGAAGCTAGAAGCTAGAATGCAGAAGGCAGAAGTGCGGACCGGGAGTGAAACCGCAGATTACGCAGATTGCGCAGACGACACGAAGTGTCGCCCTGAGCGAAGGCCCGAGGGGCCGGAGTCGAACGGGTCTCGTCCACTCCCTCTCCCTTGACCGGGAGAGGGTGGGGGTGAGGGTGATTCTGCTTCTGGCTATAAGCTGGTAGCTGTCGGCTGTCAGCGCTTCGCGTCGGCTCTTCCGGTATTCTGATTATCGTGGTGGAACTTGGGCCAGGGGGAATCAGCCAGCGGCGCGGAGCC
>Ga0116202_10001266_pt1 | contig 14777 bp, 11 predicted proteins | sample LakKivw325mmetaG_FD_94479 | JGI IMG/M metagenome (GOLD analysis project Ga0116202, IMG submission 94479) | Anoxic lake water microbial communities from Lake Kivu, Rwanda to study Microbial Dark Matter (Phase II) - Lake Kivu water 325m metaG | ecosystem: Environmental > Aquatic > Freshwater >...
ATCGGCGACGACAACTTCGTGATGGCCTACGTCCACGTGGCGCACAACTGCCGGGTCGGGTCAGGCTGTGTGCGCACCAACGGCGTGCAGCTCGGCGGACACGTGACGGTCGAAGACGGCGCAAACCTGGGCGGCCTGACCGGCGTGCACCAGTTCACGAGAATCGGGACGACGGCGATGGTCGGAGCATGTTCATACGTGACAAAGGACATTCCGCCTTTCGTGCTTGCTGCCGGGAATCCGTGTCTCGTGCGCGGGCTGAACTTTGTCGGACTGAAGCGTGCCGGCACCCAGCCGGAAGTGACAGTCTCGCTCAAGCAGGCGTTCCGCCTCATCTATCGTTCGAACCTGAACCTTACCGACGCACTGAGCAGAATCGAGACAGAACTCATTCCCGCATCGAAACCGGGGCAGGGGCTGGAGCACCTGAAACGCCTGCTCGACTTCATTCATACGTCGGAACGCGGGGTCGAACTGCGGACGTCGGCTGCCGTGGCGGACGGCCGGTGACGTTCGAGAAGGCGGTTCGGCTGCTTGATGCGCTCGTCAACTATGAGCGGCAGGCATCGCCCCGGACCGAATTCAAGCTCGACAGCATCCGACGGTTCCTCGCTCTCGCCGGCAACCCGCAAGCGAAGCTGCGCAACGTCGTCCTCGTCGCCGGGACCAAGGGCAAGGGTTCGGTCTGTTACATGCTCGAAGCCGCGCTGCGCGGGTGCGGGGCCGGCACCGGCCTGTTCCTGTCGCCGCACGTCACGACGGTACTCGAACGTATCCAGCTTGACGGGGAGCCGATTGACAAACGCGGGTTCGGCAGGCTGATGGGGGAACTCGCGCCGGTGCTCAGGCGGCAGAAGGTGAGCTACTTCGAGCTGACCGCGGCGCTGGCATTCGAAGCGTTCCGCAGGGCGGACGTGGACTATGCGGTCGTCGAGGTCGGCCTGGGCGGCAGGCTGGACGCGACCAACCTGACCGAGCCGCAGGTGTCGGTCATCACGCGAATCGGATACGACCACGTGCAGGTGCTGGGCTCGAGCCTGACCGCGATTGCGCGAGAAAAGGCCGGGATAATGAGGCCGGGCCGGCCGGTCGTCGTCAGTGCTCAGGAAAGCGTTGCCCGGGCCGAACTGGCCCGCCACGCACGCGAGGTCGGCGCGGAACTCATCGAAAGCCAGAAGGTGACGCGGGTCTGGGACGTTGAGTCCGGCATCAGAGGAGTCAGCTTCTCAGTGCTTGCGGCGCTCGGCGCAGGCAGAGTGGCGGTGCCGCTCTTGGGCAGACACCAGGTCGAGAACTGCACGACCGTCCTGACCGTGCTCGGTCTGCTGGCCAAGAGCGACCCGCGAATCCGCTTCGAGCCCGTGGTCGAAGCTCTTGCCCGCGTCTCGGTTCCCGCCCGCTGCCAGCTTGTCAGATTGGACTCCTCAATCCAAAACCCAAAATCCAAAACCCAAGATCCTTGGCCATCTGTGGTCATCGTGGACTCATCCCACAATCCGGAGTCCGGCGCGGCGCTGGCGGCGCTGGTTTCCGAGGTGCTCACGCAGAAGGTCATACTCATCTTCGGCGCTCTGCGCGGCAAGCTGATTGCCCGCACGGTCGCGCCGCTTGCGCCGTGGACCGAACACGCGGTTCTGGTGCGGCCGGATTCGCCCAGGGCCGCGGACCTCGTGGTGCTCAAACAGGCGTTCGGCCGGTTCGGGGTGCCGTATTCAGCCGCGACCGGCATTGCTGATGCCCTGAAGCAGGCCCGCGCGCTGGCCGAAGGCACAAGGCCCATCGTTGTCGCCGGCTCTTTCTACCTCGCCGGCGAAGCACTCAGCCTGCTTTCCGACCGGCCCTGAACCGCAGAGACCGCAGGAGCCCCCTGGCCGGCAAAAGCAACCGCCGAATTCGCCCAGGCTCTTTCCTGACCGGTTCCCAAGCCGACGGCCGGCGGACGACAGCAGAAGCAGACAGTAGACAGAATACAGGAAACAGGGGACAGAGGCGGATGTCTGACGCGCGGCTGGCGGTCTGGCCGGCGGACGGACGGGATTAGCTTCGGCTTTCGGGCCTGGTTGAGCCCGGGTTTGCGCGTTCCTTCCGGCTCTTGCGCACGTGCGCATACAGGACGTTCGAGCAGAACCGCGCGGGGCGGATGTACCCGCGGCGGCGGAGTTCGTCCCGCATCAGGACGGCAAGGTCCACGGTGCACCAGGGCGGATTCGCACCCTGCACTCGCCAGTATCTCTCGACCCAGAGGTCCACAATGGCCCGCTCGGCTGGATCGAGTTTTCGCCACGGCGACGGCACGCCCAGCGCGCGCGCCAGCTTCAAGACTTTGCATGCGACCGACTGCAGCGTCCGGGGCGACACACCGGGCGCACCGGGTCCCAGCCCCCGGCGCCACAGCTTCTCGAGCTCCGTACAGCAAGCCTTGGCAGCCGCGTACGGGCTGGGGTACTCCCCGCGGGACGCGGCTCGCGCATACCGTTCGGCTGCCGCCTGCTCACGCCCCGACCAGTCAGGCCGGCGGCCGAACCTTTGTCGGACTGCCACCGGGATTCGGCGCAGCAACTGCGGGTAGGTGGCGAGGAACGTCCGCGGCTCGCCGGCGTGCGCCCGCGGGTTGGCGCGCAAGGCTGCCTGGCGGATGCGTTCGAGCTCCGACAGGCAGGCCGCCGCCGCCCGGCGGGGGTTGGGGATTTCGCCCTTGCGCACGCGTTCGATTGCCTGGTCGAGGACTTCGTACTCTTCCTCGGTCCAGAGACGGCGTCCGTGGGGTGTTCTTTTCATGTTCGTTTGTCCTGTTCTCCGGGCAGGGGAGAGACAGGTTTTTCCCCTTCGCCCGGGCCTTTGCGGGCCGGCGTTCCTCGCTTCCTCAAGTTCGCTTCGAAGCCGCGGTCGGTGGGGAGGTAGTACTTCCTCGGTTTCATGCCGTCAGGGAAGTGGGTCTGGTCCACCTTGGCGTCCGGGAAGTCGTGGGCGTACTTGTAGTCTTTGCCGTAGCCCAAGCCTTTCATCAGGGCGGTGGGCGCGTTGCGCAGGTGGAGCGGCACGCCGAGGGTTTCGGTCTCAAGCGCGTCCTTCTTGGCCTGGCCATAGGCAACATAGACCGCATTGGACTTGGGCGCGAGCGCCAAGTAGATGACTGCCTGGGCCAGCGCGGTGTTGCCCTCAGGCATGCCGATGAAGTGGACCGCGTCCTTGGCCGCGGTGGCGACCACGAGCGCGTTCGGGTTGGCCATGCCGACGTCTTCTGAGGCAAACCGCACCAGCCGCCTTGCGATGTAGAGCGGGTCTTCGCCGGCCTCAAGCATCCGGGCAAGCCAGTAGAGCGCCGCGTCCGGGTCAGAGTCGCGCAGGGACTTGTGCAGGGCGGAGATGAGGTTGAAGTGCTGCTCGCCGGCCTTGTCGTAGAGCAGGAACTTGCGCTGGACCACGTCTTTGGCAAGTTCCAGGGTCGCGGTCCGGCGTCCGGCCTTGCCGGTGGGCGCTGACGCGGCGACGAGTTCAAGCGCGGTCAGGGCGGCGCGGGCGTCGCCCTGGCTGACCAGAGCGAGGTAGTCGAGGACGTCGTCCGGGATTGCCACCTTGAGCGAGGCAAGGCCTTGCGGCGACTCCAGCGCCCGGCGCATCAGGGTCTTGAGGCTCTCCAGCGACAGGCCTTCGAGCACGTAAACCCGGCAGCGGGAGAGGAGCGGCGCGATGACCTCAAAGGACGGGTTCTCGGTGGTCGCGCCGATAAGGGTGATGAGTCCGGATTCAACGTGGGGCAGGAACGCGTCCTGCTGGGCCTTGTTGAACCGGTGGATTTCGTCCACGAACAGGATGGTGCGGAGGTTGTGGGCTTTGCGGTCGAAGTCGGCCCGCTTCACGACTTCGCGGACTTCGGCCACGCCTGAGCTGACCGCAGAGAACTGGACGAACCGGGCCTTGGTGTAGTTGGCGATGGCCAGGGCAAGGGTGGTCTTGCCTGAGCCGGGCGGGCCCCAGAAGAGCATGGAGTGAAGCTCGCCCTTCTCGATCATCCGGCGCAGGGGACGGGCTTTACCGAGCAGGTGGTCCTGGCCGACGATGTCGTCAAGGGAGCGAGGGCGGACCCGGTCCGCCAGAGGACTGGCGGAAATGTCGAATTGCGAATGTCGAATGTCGAATGAAGAACCAGACGGGTCGGACGAAGGGGCGGGAGGGGTGACCGGAGGGATTTCCGATTTTAGATTGTCGGTTTTCGATTGGCCGAGGTCAGGGCCAAGGGTTTGAGGCTTGGGGCGTCGCTTCGGCACGAGGGAGTATAGACGCGGAAAGACAGCGGTCTAGTGGTCGAGTGATCTAGTGACCTAGTAAGGAAGGAAAAGAGGACAGAAGATGTGAGACGTGAGAAGTCGCGAAGAGAGGCGAAGGCAGAAGGCGGAGGAAGATGTCAGATGTCAGATGAGTGATGTGAGATGTCCGTGGCGGCAAGCGAGTGGCGAATGGCGAGACGCGAGCCAAAGCGCTGGGCCCGGCCGAAGCCGGGCCCTTGCTCAAACCGCCTCTTTATGGACTCTGGCCCACTCGCGGGGCGAGCACGGAGACAGGCGAAAGGACTCTGTCGCAGTCGCTTGTTTCCTGGGTCAGTCCGAATGGAGGCCTTGCGGTCCTCCGTCTGGCGTCAAGATTATACCGGAGACGGTCCGAGAGTCAAACTACGGCCGGACTGACGGGGGCCGGACTGACGGAACCACAGATGAACACCGATGAACACAGATGTGCCCGGAACCCGAGTCCCGGAACTCAGACCCCAAGACCAAACCACAGATGAACACCGATGAACACAGGTGTACCCGGAACCCGAGTCCCGGAACTCAGACCCTAAGACCAAACCACGGATGAACACTGATGAACGCCGATGTCTCGGAACCCGGACTCGGACCCCGAAGCCAAACCACAGATGAACACCGATGAACGCAGATGTCCGGGACCTCAAACCTCGCCCCTTGTACCTCGCCCCTCCAGTCCCGGGCGCGTAACTGACGTAGGCATTAGACTTACTTGACATTCCTGAGCCCGCCGCTACAATCTCAGGGGATGCTAGAAAAGCTCCTTGGCTCTGTCTTCGGCACAAAGAACGACCGCGAGCTGAAACGGCTCTGGCTTCGTGTCGAGGACGTAAATTCAGCCTATTCAGGCCTGACCGGCCTTTCGTCCGCGGACCTACCTAAGAAAACCGAAGAACTCGTCGCCCGGGTCAAGGACGGCGAAAGCCTGGATGACCTGTTGCCCGAGGCGTTCGCCCTGGTCAAGTTGTCGTGCAAGCTGCTGGTGGGCAAGAAATGGCCGGTGGCCGACATCGAGCAGGAGTGGAACATGGTGCCGTTCGACGTGCAACTCATCGGCGGCATGGTACTGCACGAGGGCAAGATTGCCGAGATGAGGACCGGCGAGGGCAAGACGCTGGTGGCCACCATGCCCCTTTACCTGAATGCCCTGGAAAAGAAGGGCGCGCAACTGGTGACGGTGAACGACTACCTCGCCCGCCGGGACCGCGAGTGGATGGGCCCGGTGTACGAGCAACTGGGCCTCGTGATGGGCTGCATCCAGCAGGGCATGGACCCGGACGAGCGCAAGCCGCACTACCTGGCAGACATCACCTACGGCACGAACAATGAGTTCGGGTTCGACTACCTGCGCGACAACATGGTGGTCAGGATGCAGGACAAGGTGCAGCGCGGGCACCACTATGCCATCGTTGACGAGGTGGACTCAATCCTGATTGATGAGGCGCGGACGCCTTTGATTATCTCCGGACCGGTCGAGGCCGAGGATAGAGGGTTTGACCGGCTGACCCCCCTGGTGAAGCGGCTGTTCGGCCAGCAGTCGCTCCTCGTGAACCGGATTGTCGAGGACGGCGAGAAGCTCCTGGAGGAGGGCAAGGAGTCGGAGGCCGCGGTCAAGTTCCTGATTGCCCGCAGAGGAGCGCCCAAGCACAAACGGCTGGCCAAGGTCGAGCGCCAGGAGGGCGTGAAGCGCCTGGTGGACAAGACCGAGCTCGACTTCATGCGCGACAAGAAGTTGCACGAGCTGGACGAGCAGCTCTATTTCATGATTGACGAGCGGGGCCATTCCATCGGCCTGACCGACATGGGCCGGGAATTGCTCGCGCCCAATGACCCGAATGCGTTCGTGGCCGCGGACATCTCGGAAGAGCTGGGCCGGGTTGACACCGACGAGAAGCTTTCGCCCAAGGAGAAGGTCTACGCCCGGGAAAAGGCGTACCAGCGCTATGCCCAGCAGAGCGAGAAGCTGCACAACATCCAGGCGCTACTCAAGGCGTTCTCCCTGTTCGAGAAGGACGTGGAGTACGTCATCCAGGAAGGCAAGGTCATCATCGTTGACGAGTTCACCGGCCGGCTGATGCCGGGCCGGCGGTTCTCCGACGGGCTGCACGCGGCGCTCGAGGCCAAGGAAGGGGTGGTGGTCCAGGGCGAGACCCAGACCTTCGCCACCATCACGCTCCAGAACTACTTCCGGATGTACAAGAAGCTTGCGGGCATGACCGGCACGGCCATGACGTCGGCCAGCGAGTTTTTCTCGACCTACAAGCTCGACGTGGTGACGATTCCGACCAACGAGCCGATTCGCAGAATTGACTACCCGGACATCGTGTACAAGACGCGCAAGGCCAAGTACGACGCGGTGATTGCCGAAATCGAGAAGTGGCACAAAGAAGGCAGGCCGGTGCTCGTGGGCACGACGACGGTGGACGTGTCCGAGGTCATTTCGCGGATGCTCCGGCGTTCGGGCATCAACCACCAGGTGCTGAACGCCAAGTACCACCAGCAGGAGGCGGAAATCGTGTCCAAGGCCGGGCAGCCGGGCGCGGTGACCATCGCGACCAACATGGCCGGCCGGGGCACGGACATCAAGCTCGGGCCGGGCGTGGTCAAGGGCGAGGGCTGTTACGTGGTCAAGCCGAGCGGCCGGCCGTGCGCGCACTGGGAGGCGAGCCCGGGCCGGTGCGTCGAGGACGTCCTGTGCGGGCTGTACATCATCGGCACGGAAAGGCACGAGGCGCGCCGGATTGACGACCAGTTGCGCGGCCGCAGCGGCCGGCAGGGCGACCCGGGTTCGTCGCGGTTCTACCTGTCGCTTGAGGACGACTTGATGCGGCTGTTCGGGTCCGAGCGGGTGGCCGCGATTATGGACCGGTTCGGAGCGGCCGAGGACGAGCCGATGGAGCATTCGCTCGTCACCCGGGCGATTGCCAACGCCCAGAAGCGCGTCGAAGTGCGCAATGCCGAAATCAGGCGGCACCTGCTGGAATACGACGACGTGATGAACCGGCAGCGCGAGGTGGTGTATGACCTGCGCGATGCGGTGCTGGGCAAGGACGACCTGCGGCCGGTGTACGATGAGCTGGTGTCCGGCCTGGTCGGCTCGCTGGTCGCGAAGGCGGCCGCGGCCTCGAAGTACGCCGAGGAGTGGGACTGGGAGGGGCTGTTGGCCGAATTCGGGCTCATATTCCTGGCGGACGTGAGGATTGACCCGGACGACCGGCGCCAGATGACGCCGGACCGGTTAGAGAAACTCTTGACAGAGGTGGCCTCCCGCCGGTATGATGAGCGGCGGGAAGAGCTTGGTCCGGAGCTGCTCCGGGACCTGGCCCGGTTCGTTTTTCTGCGTACCATTGACGCGAAGTGGCGCGAACACCTGTACGCGCTCGACATGGTGCGCGAGGGAATCGGCCTCCGCGCCTACGGCCAGAAGGACCCGCTCGTCGAGTACAAGCAGGAATCCTTCCGGCTGTTCGAGGAGACGATGGCCGATTTCCAGAAAGAGGCGCTGACGCTTCTTTACCGGGCCCAGGTCCAGACCGCGGACCAGCCGCGCCGACCTGCCCCGGCGCGTATGGTCCATGCGTACAAACCGTCGGCGGACGGCGGAGCCGAGCCGGCGCCCGGCCAACCGACGCCGGCAGGCAGGCAGGAGGTTCGAATCGGTCGTAACGACCCTTGCCCGTGCGGTTCGGGCAAGAAGTACAAGAAGTGCTGCGGAAGGCAGGTCGCGTGACGACTCGCCGAGTCCGCGTCCCGGTTCTGGAAGGAACCCGCGGGAGACCGCGGAAGAAGCTCACAAAGGAGGAGCAATGGCTCAAGGCAGCAAGAGCCGAATCGTCATCTGGACGATAGTCGGAATTCTGGTAGTCGCGGCGGTGGTGTTCCTGATAGTCAGCCGTAAGGGCACCCCGACGTCCAAGCCCATCAACGTGGAGGCCTTCGTGAAGCAGTACGAACGCCGGCTTGAGAGGCTGGCGAAGACTGCGGACGAGATGCGTGCGGACCCGGCGATGGCCGCGGACCTGGCTCAGGTTGACTCAATCATGAACCTGGCCCGGGCCGGGGTCACCGAGATCTCGGGCATGGCCGGCGACCTCAAGGCAGCCGAGGCCAAGCGGGCGGTAATGACCGACCAGTGGCGGGCGATAAAGAAGCTCCTGAAGCAGGAGAACACACCGGACGAGAAAGACGAGTAGCTGACCGGCATTCAAGCGGCGGAGCAGCGAACGCTCCGCCGCCTCCATTCTTGACCGGCGACCCGAAGCCGGCTATACTCGGCATCTGGAGGCGCTGTGTCAGCTAGAGTAATCGTCTGGACGCTCGTTGCCCTTCTGGTCGTCATCGGTGCGGTCTTTCTCCTGAAGACCAAGCCCGCGCCGCACAAGGTCTGGGGCAAGATGTCCCAGAGCGAAATGCTCGACTACTGCGGCCGGATGGAGGGCCGCCTGGTCGAACTGGAGCGCCGCTGCTCGCTCCTTGCGCCCAAGGGCGCGGGAGCCGACAGCCTGGTGCTGCGATTCCGGGAACGGGTGCAGGCATGCCGGGCAGTGATGGACTCGCTGCGGGTCTCGCGCGACCCGGAACAGGGCCGGCTGCTCTACGAGCGGATGGACGCCGCCTACCGGCAGGCCAAGGCCAGCCTCGGACAGGTCGAGCGAGTTTCCGCCGGGCCGCAGGGCCGGCTCGCGCGGCCCGGGGATGTGGCCGAGCCGGCGTGAACTGACAGGAGGAACATGGCTATCTCAACGATGATAGTCCTCGGCATTGCCGGCTGGATTCTGGTGCTGGTGGTGTCATATCTCATCGCTCGACTGGCGCGGGCCAAGGACGTGCTCCGGGTCGTGGTGTGGTCATTCGTCGGCCTGAACGTGGTCGTCTATCTGCCGGCCGCGTTCCTGGTGCAACCCAGGACGGTCGTGGTCAAGCAGACCGCCGAGCGCATCTCGGCCCAGGTCAGCCGGCGCAGCCGGAACCTGGACCGGCTCGAGCAGGAGCTTGCCGCAGCCAAGGCCGTGCCGGGCGCAGACCTGGCGCGATTTGCCTTGACCGACAGCGCCATCGGCCGGGCGCGTTCGGCGCTGGCTGCGGTCAGCCGGGAAAAGGGCACGAAGCAGGCGTACGAGCAACTCAAGAAGGCCAACAAGCTGGCCGCCGAAGCGCGGCACGAGTTCGACAAGGCGACTAAAGCCGGGACGGGCAGGCCGTAACTACGGCCAGCGGTAGCTGAGCCGGGCCGAGCGCGGCCAGCCGAACACGCCTTCGGCCGTGCTTTCCATGAAGTCAGTCAGCCAGGAGCGGAGCGGCCGGCGGGGCCGGATGAGCCGCGGCTCGCCCTTGATGCCGGACAGTTCGCCGGCGATGAGCCGCGCCTCCTCGAACGTGCCCAGGGTGTCCACAAGGCCATAGGCCAGTGCCTGGCGGCCGGTGAAAATCCGGCCGTCGGCAATCGGGCGCAGGCTGTCAAGAGGCAGCTCCCGTTCGGTCGAGACAATCTCAAGGAACTGCTCGTAGACGTCGCTCACCACCCCCTGGAGCAGCGCCTTGTCCTCGGGGTTCATCTTTCGGAACGGCGAGCCGACGTCCTTGGCCGAGTCGGACTTGATGACCGACACCTCGAGCCCGATTTTGTCCATCAGGCCCTTGAACACCGGGAACTCCATGATGACGCCGATTGAACCGGTGAGCGTGCCGGGGTTGGCGACAATCAGGTCCGAGGCACAGGACACGTAGTAGCCGCCTGAAGCCGCGAGCGTTCCCATCGAGACGACGACCGGGGTGCCGGAGTCGCGCACGCGCTTGAGTTCCGAGTACATCTCGTGGGACGGCGTGACCGCGCCGCCCGGGCTGTCCACGCGCAAGAGGATGCCTTTGACCATCGGGTTGCGTTCGAGCGAGCGCAACTGGCGGATGAACTGGCGCGAGTCAACAATCGTGCCTTCGAGTTCCAGGTAGCCAAGGCCGTAGCCGAATGACGTGCCGGCCGAGTCGGCTGAGAAGTCGCGCAGCGCGAACACGGCCACCATGACGCCCGCCGTCAGCACGAACAGCGCACACCCGACGATTATCAGGGTGATGGTTGTCCGGCTCATCGGAATAATCTACCGCAAAGGCGCAAAGAGTTCAGCGAAACAAGATTCGGCAAATGGGCCCAAGTGGATTCGAACCACTGACCCCTGCGTTATCAGCACAGTGCTCTACCACCTGAGCTATGGGCCCTTGTACAAGCGAACGAAGTCAGATGTCAGAAGCTAGATGTCAGAAGCCAGAAATCGGGGACATCGGACTTCGACCTTGCGCGCAAATGATAAGAAAGTCAGCGGACAGAGTCAAGAACGCGGCTCCAGGAACCGACATAGGACTGGTCTGTCACCCTGAGCGAGCGCAGCGAGTCGAAGGGTTTCTCAGGCGAGATTCCTCGACTCCGGCGAGGACGCCTACGCTCGGAATGACAGCACCCGCTAGGTGACAGCGCCGACTGTGGTTGGTCTGGCGGGAACTTGTGCTTGGTTAGTTTCTATATCGGGACTTGGGCTTGAGGCGCCAGCCGTCTTTCGTGTCCTCGACGACGTAGCCGAGCCGGGCGATTTCGTCCCGCAGCCGGTCGGACTCGGCCCACTGCTTCGCCTTCCGTGCCGCCTCCCTGTCATCGGCGAGTTTTCGAACCCCGGCTGGCACGTCCGACGGATAGGACCTGGTGACCTGCGCTGCGGCTGACAAGCTGGTTCCTTGACTGACGGTGTAGGGTTTCACTGCGGTGAGCCCGAGTCCCAGCACGCGGTCGAAGTCGAGCAGGAGGTCCCAGGCGGCGCGGTCCTGGCGCTTGTTGCCCTCCTTCACCACGCCCCAGACCACGGCCAGGGCCTGCGGGATGTTCAGGTCGTCGGCGATGGCTTCAGCGAAATCCCGCTTGAATGGTCCTGTCCAGTCTTCGGCTTGAGGCTTGGGGCTTGAAGCTTGCGGCCATGTCTGCGCCATCCGGCCGAAGTCCACCAGCCCGGCGAGCGAGTTCTTGGCGCTCGCTACCGATTCCTCAGAAAAGTTCAGGGGCATTCGGTACAGCGCGGTGTGGCACAGGTAGCGGAAAGCGGCCGGCTCGACGCCCCGCTCCTGCAACTGGCTGATGGTGATGAGATTGCCCTCAGACTTGCCCATCCGCGCGTCACCCAGCGTAAGGAAGGCATTGTGCATCCAGTAGTTCACCACCTCGTGGCCATAGGCCGCGAAGTTCTGCGCCCGTTCGTTGGTGTGGTGCACCGGGATATGGTCAATGCCGCCGGTGTGGATGTCGAACCGCTCACCAAGGTACTTCACCGACATGGCCGAGCACTCAAGATGCCAGCCGGGAAAGCCCCGGCCCCAGGGCGAATCCCATTGCATCAGGTGCTTGGGCTGGTTCGTTATCCAGAGCGCGAAGTCGGAAGGGTTGCGGCGCTCAGGGTCAACCGTGGTTCTCGCTCCGGCCTGCTGGGCGTCGAGCTTGAGCCGGCCCAGGCGCGGGTAGTCTTCGTACCTCGCGGTGTCGAGAATCAGGCCGACCGAGGTGCGATAGGCGAAGCCGTTCGCCTCGATGCGCCTGACAACCTCAAGCATCTCCGGGATGTGCTCGGTCGCGTGGCAGACCACGTGGGGCCGCAGGATGTTGAGCTTGTCCGCGTCCTGCCAGAAGGCGGCCTCGTAGAACCGGGCGATTTCCTCCGGAGTCTTGCCTTCGGCCCGCGCGCCCTTCTCCAGTTTGTCCTCGCCGGTGTCCTCGTCCGATGTCAGGTGCCCGACGTCGGTCACGTTCATTACGTGCCTGACCTCGAAGCCTGAGTACTCCAGCACCCGGCGCAGGGTGTCGGAGAACACGTAGGCCCGGAAGTTGCCGATGTGGGCAAACATGTACACGGTCGGGCCGCAGGTGTAGACGCCGACCTTGCCCGGCACGAGTGGAACGAACTCCTCCTTCTGCCGGGAGAGGGTATTGAACAGCTTCATCGCGCGGATTGTAGCAGCAGAACCCGGAACCGTCAAACCCGCAGGCCGGCCGGGTTCACCGATACGCGACGGTCAGTGCAGGGGGGTCCGAGCCGTGGCGGGCAGACCGAAGGGAGACGGGCCGAAGCGGCGGAATCGCTCAAGGCCAGCGGCGCCAATCATCGCGGCGTTGTCAGTACAGTATCCGGGCCGCGGAATCAGGAGCCGCAAGCTGCGGCGCACGGCGAGGTCCGCGAGCCGCTCGCGGAGGAACCCGTTGGCCGCGACGCCACCGGAGACCGCGACGGTCGAGAAGCCGGTACGGTCAATCGCCTGGTTCAGGCGATTCAGGACCGAGGCGACCGCCGCAGTCTGGAATGATGCCGCGACGTCGGCCCGGTCGGCGTCAGGGTGGTCGCGCAGGTAGTAGAGCACCGCGGTCTTGAGACCGGAGAAGGAGAAGTCGAGGGAGGTGGGATAATGGGGAATGGGGAATGGGGAATGGGCCGACGAGACGTTCGGAACGGACTCGCGCGTCGGGGCGGAAACCGGGAATGGGATGGTCGGCCTGCCGGAGCGGGCGAGTTGTTCGAGCGCCGCGCCGCCCGGATAGGGCAGGCCCAGGAGCTTGGCCGACTTGTCGAAGGCCTCACCCAGCGCGTCATCGAGCGTGGAGCCGAGTTCTTCATATGAGCACCAGTCGCGAACCAGGAGCAGTTCGGTGTGGCCGCCGGAAAGAACCGCGGCCAGGAACGGTGGGCTCGCGTCCGGGTGTTCGAGCCGGACCGCGAACAGGTGGCCCTCAATATGGTGGACGCCGACGAAGGGCTTGTTGAGTCCGAATGCGAGAGCCTTGGCAAACGGCAGGCCGGTGAGGAGAGCGCCCAGCAATCCGGGCGTGTGGGTAACGCAGACGAGGTCCACACCGGCGGCCGGGACACCGGCATCGGCCAGCGCCTGCCTGACAATCGGCACGAGCAGTTCCATGTGAGCGCGGGCCGCGAGTTCCGGGACCACTCCGCCGTACTGGGCATGGACGTACTGCGAGGAAACCACGCTCGACAGCACCTCGGCCGGGTAGCGGACGACCGCGGCCGCGGTCTCGTCGCAGGAGGTCTCAATCGCCAGACAGACGGCAGCCACAGGATGTCAGATGAGAGATGTCGGATGAGAGATGTCAGATGTGCACGCTGCGGTATGAGGCATCAGCCAGGCGCGGATTCGCAGTTTCAGGCCCAGGTCCTCGCGCGGAAGCTGTTACAACGCCGGGGAGATCGAAGATCGAAAATCGTAGTTCGTAGATTCATCTGACCGTGACTTCAAAGAGCGCGGGTTCGCATTTGACGAGGTGGATACCATCGGGCAGCAGAATCTCGGCGGCGATGCGGTGCTTGCCTTTGGACAGGCCGGCGACCTTGACCTGCGCGACAATGTCTTCCAGTTTGACCGGCTCAAGCCTGGCCTGCGGACCGGCGACCGCAATCTGGGCCTCGGTCGGCTCTAAGCTGACGTCGGCGCCTTCTGCGCCCGCGGCCTTTACCGGCACACCAAGGAAGATGCGCGCCGCTTCCTTCTCGACCTGCACCGCGACCTGGACTGAACCCGGGTCAACCGAGAAGCCCTGGGCGTCCGGGGCCGATACGAGCAGCCAGAACGTGTCGCTGCCGCGCAGCGCGGCCAGGTCCAGCGACTCGGTGGCTACCGTCGGGTACAGCGACATGTCCTCGACCGGGCCGACCAGGGTCACCTCGGTCAGCGGGACGACCGATGATACGGTCATGCCTTTCTGCGGCTGGCCGCGCTCGGGCACCTCGACTCGGACGCGCCGGTTGCCGACGTCGTTCAGCTTGAGCTCGATGTAGTCGGGCGTAATTGAGCGGACGACGAGCTGGGCCGGCAGTTGCAGGTCGGCCGGGTTCAGTCGCAGCAACTGGACGCCGGCCCGGGCCTCGGGCACGGTCACGCGGAACTGCGGCTGGCGGATGCGCAGGCCCAATAGGTCCTTGCCCTTGCCCTCAATCTGCACGGTCGCGGTCTGGGTCTGGAACTCGGAGATTATCTTCTTGGTCTGCACGTCGTGCAGCACGATTGGGACCTCAAACGTCGTGGTGTAGCTGCGGTCGAGTACCGCGAGGAACCACAGGAAGACGGCGAAGATGAGCGCGACAATCTTGCTCGCGAGGTCGGAGAATATCCAGCGGAAGATGGACACCACGAGCAATGTTAGGAAGGCGCGGGAAACTGTCAATAGGGAGAAAGAGAGAAGAGACCGAGAGAGAAGGAGACCAAGAAACCGAGAGAGCAGGAGGGTTGCGGGCGTCGGCTTGACAGGGGTGAGGCCGGGCATATTCTCTGCCCGTGATTTGCATATACGAGGACTCTGGCTGGCGGAATCTGGGTCCGCTCGTTGACCTGCGGCCGGTGTTTGACCTGCGCTGCGGCCGGTTCACGCTCTTGGAGAAACTGCGGCGGATGCATCCTAAGGAGAAGTTCGTTCTGCTCGTTCGGGAGGACATCGCA
>Ga0116202_10001267_pt1 | contig 14770 bp, 9 predicted proteins | sample LakKivw325mmetaG_FD_94479 | JGI IMG/M metagenome (GOLD analysis project Ga0116202, IMG submission 94479) | Anoxic lake water microbial communities from Lake Kivu, Rwanda to study Microbial Dark Matter (Phase II) - Lake Kivu water 325m metaG | ecosystem: Environmental > Aquatic > Freshwater >...
GCTTGGAGAGGTCGATCTCCCCGATCCGCGACTCGTTGGGGCAGACGGCGACCTCGTCGTCCGGGACCCTCTGGGCCGCCCACACCGCGCCGGGCTTGACGCTGGCCGGCGTCCAGAGCGGGCCGGCCGGCACGATCTCGAACACCCAGATCTCCCTGGGGTCGGAGACGGCCAGCATCTCCCCTCCGTCGGTCCCTCCATAGCCGTACGTCTCGGCGAGCGAGCCCATGAGCCGGATGGCCTCGCGGGCCGTCCGCGAGCGCTCCATGGCCAGCAGGGTCAGCATCGTGATGTTCGTGGCGGGGGTGGGCGTGGGGTTGCTGAGCTTGCGGACGTTGCCGATGGTCGATTCGGCGATGGCCAGCTGCTGGTCGTTCATATAGCCGAAGACGGCGTGATGGTAGCCGTACGTGTGGGGGACCTGGGGGATCTCGACACCGGTCGGGTCCTTGAGGACCATGGCCCATTTGCCGCCCTCGGAGGGGGGCCAGGTCCGGATCTGGTCGATGCGGTAGAGCTTGCGCGTCTCGTTCGGCTTGTGGTCGGCGGCCGGGACATGGCGCCAGGTGAAGTCACAGACGCCGCAGTCGGCGGCGTGCGTGCTCATGACCGAGCCGTCCGTCGAGGCTTCCCGCCCGACCATGATGACGGTGCAGGCCTCGAAAGCCCTGTCGATCTCCGCCGACGGGTCCGGGGCGGCCCGGTCGGCCAGGGTCAGCCCGCCGGCCGCGAAGAACACCGCGGCAACGGCGAGGATCGCGGGGAACGATCTCTTGAGGACCATCGTGAACACCTCCAGACGGGGAGCGGTGGGGCCCCGTTCAATTGACGATGACGCCTCCGGCCGCGGCCCGGGACGGGTCGGCCAGGAAATGCCCGACCCCGGCCTTGACGACATCGGCGTAGCGCGGCACGTCCCGGACGACGATCGGCCGGGCCGCTGTCTTTTTGGTGAACTGGCGGAAGATCTCCAGGGTGACGGAGAGGTTCTGCCCGACCCGTTTTTCGAGCGGCCAGCCGCTCTCGTCGTAGGGCACGAAGAGCTTCTTTTTCTTCGACAGGCTGAGCAGGAAGGGGTCCTTGCCGTCGAGCAGGAAGCGGACGGTCTTCGGCCCGGTGGGCTGGTCGAGGAAGGGGATCGGCGCCTCGAGCAGGAAGGGCATCGTCTCCGCGTAGTCGCCGATCTCGCGGTGGGACAGGCCGCGGAAGCCCGCCGGCGAGGGCTCGACGTGGTTCTCGAAGCCCTCCATGGCCTTGACCGTCAGCGAGGCCAGGGTGGCGATCTTGACCGACTTCTCGGGGGCGACGATGCAGTTCGTCACCGGGAACATGGTCTCGGCGCCGTGGACGTCGACAGCGACGTCGACGCCCTCCTTGCGCAGGAGCTCCATCGCTCCGAAGGTCACGCGCTCCATCAGCGGGCCGTCGGCCCGGCCCGGCCAGGTCCGGTTGGTGTTGCGGACGTCGATGTAGGACAGGAGCTGACGGTCGGGAAAGTGGATGTAGACGTCCGGGTCCGGCCACTGGTCGAGCGGCGAGGCGTCGCGGTTGCCATAGCGGAAGCGCCGGGTCCCCCAGTCCGTGGCCACGTCGAAATAGAGCGGGTAGCCGTCGCCCGCGCGGGTGTTGCGGCTGCCGCTGTTGTTGAAGAAGGGGATGACGTAGAGGGTGCCGTTCTCGACGACCGCGTTCTCGATGACGATCAGGGCCGCGAGCATGCCTTCGGGCTCGTTCGAGTGCGTGTTGCCCATGATCAGGGCCTTGCCGCCCGGCTCCCGCCCTTGGAGGACAAAGACCCACGTGTCGGCTGGGGTGCCCTTGAGCCCCGGCGAGAAGTCGCTCAGCCGCCGGACGTCGGTGACCCCGGGGCCCTTGACGATCGGGACGCCGAAGCGGCGGTGACGATAAAGCGGCAGGCCGCCCCAGAGAACGAGCCCGACGAGGCCGGCCGCGAGCAGGGCTTTTCTCATTTCCACCTCAGGAGCCTGAGGAGGAGCGGGATCATCACCAGGATATAGAGGACGAGGTCCTGGCGGCGCTCCTTTTCCCGGATAAAGCTCCAGGCCGCCAGGACGAGCAGGAAGGCCGTGATGACGTAATAGGCGATCATGATGATCATCGGCATTCCCCTGGGCTCGCGGAACCTGCAATATTCACGATCACATGCTCCATTTTACGAGGAAGGCCAGCTTCGAGCTGTAGATGATCATGGCCATGGCGGCGGCCGTGATGACCAGCCAGGGCAGCCAGGTGGCCTTCAGGAAGTCCTTGTAGGACCCCTGGTATCCCGAGACCATGGTGCTCAGCCGGCCGATGAGGGCGGTCGGCGGCAGGCCGTCGCCGAGGGGCCAGAGCAGGCTCAGCCCGGCGATGACGACCGTCGCATGGTATCCGATCGAGTCAAGGAACCAGATCAGCGGGATGCCGATGATGGCCGCCGCCCCGTAGGTCAGGACGCCCTCCGAGACCGGGATGATGACCGGCAGCAGGAAGAACAGGAGGATGAGCGGCGTCGAGATCACGGCGAACGAGACCAGGCCGCGGACCCCGGTCGCGGTCATGATCTGCTGGAGCATGCCGACGACGACGGTCGTCGCGAGCAGCGGCAGCAGGCGCTTGACGGTCTCCCGGGCCAGGCGCAGGACGGCGATCCTTTTCGGGCTGACCAGGATGGCGGCCAGGGCCGACAGGCTGAATTCCAGGGCCAGGCCGAAGATCGGCGTCGCGAAGGGCCAGACGCGGTAGGCCGCGACGAGGCCGAAGAAGACGAGGAACGGCACCAGGACGCGCCACCAGGTCATGCCCTCGGGCGGCGCGGGGAGCTCGGGCGCGCCGGCCGCGGCCTCCGGGCCTTTTTTCAGGCCCAGCGCGAGGACGGTGAAGGCGCCCAAGATAAGGACCGGGATGCCCAGGGTGAATTCGAACCCGACATAGGGGATGGCCGTCCCGGCGCAGAGGATCATGGCCCAGATGTTGACCGGAGGCGCGGCCGCGCTCAGGCCGGCCACGATGAACAGGATGGCCGCGACGCGCTTCGGCGGCAGGCCCAGACGCCCCAGGGCCAGGGCCACGGGGGCGCCGACGACCAGGAGCGAAACGCTGCCCGCCCCGGTCAGGGCGCCCGGGATCAGGACGATGATCATCAGGGCCAGGAGGGCCGGAACCCTCCGGCGGCCGAAAACGCGCAGGACGGCCCGGACGGCGTAGACGACCCCGCCGGACTCGTTGACGATGGTCATGAAGAACGTGGCGGTGAAGAAGACGAGCATGACGTCGAGGTAGGAGATGGAGCCCTCGACGCGATGGCGGCCGAGCTCCCGGAGCGGGGGAGTGCCGAGAACGGCCCCGGCCAGGCCCCCGGCCAGCGCCGCGGCGAACATGCCGATCTCGACCGAGAGCTTGGCCGTCTTGGCCGCGACATAGCCCGCGACCATGACCGCGAGGATGATCAGGATCTCCGTCGTCATGACCGTCGCCCCGCATCTTACTGAAATCGGGCCCCGGCGTCAACGCGGGAGTGGACAAAGGCCGGGGATTCGGCTAGAATGACGGCGGAAAGGGGTCGAAAGGAGTTTCGACCCATGAGATCTTCTGAGCGGCCTCCCGTCCGGGGGGCATTTTCTTTCGGTCCGACCTTCCGCTACAATAGTCCCTACGTGAGGAGGGCCCTGATGCGTAACCACCCATTCTTGAAAGCTCTCGCCGCCCTGAGCCTCGGGGCGATCCTCTTGGCCGCCTTCGTCCCGGACCTCAACGCCCAATGGTACGGGCGGAACAAGGTCCAATACGAGCGGTTCCGCTTCAAGATCATGAAGTCCCGGCACTTCGATGTCTATTTCTATCTGCAGGACGAGCAGACCGTCAAGATGGCCGCGACCATGGCCGAACGCTGGTACTCGCGCCTGTCCCGGATGTTCAACCACGAGCTCAAGGGCCGCCAGCCGCTGATCCTCTACGGGAGCGGCCCCGAGTTCCAGCAGACGACCGTCATCAACGAGCTCCTCGGCGAAGGGACCGGCGGCGTCACCGAATCGTTCCGGCGCCGCATCATCCTGCCCTACGGGGCCTCGCTCGCCGAGACGGACCACGTCATCGGACACGAGCTCGTCCACGCCTTTCAGTACGACCTGATGGCCCAGGGCCACTCGGACGCCGCCCGGGGCAACGAGTCGGGCCTGCGCATCCCGCTCTGGTTCATCGAAGGCATGTCCGAGTACCTGTCGATCGGTCCGGTCGATCCCAACACCTCGATGTGGATGCGCGACGCCGTCCGGCGCAAGGCCGTGCCGCCGATCAAGAAGCTCGACAACTCCTATAAATACTTCCCCTACCGCTGGGGCCATGCCCTCTGGTCCTACATCACCGGGCGCTGGGGCGACGAGGTCATCGGCAAGATGATGAAGTCGGTCGGCCGGGCCAACGACTACGAGGTCATCATCGAGAGCATCCTCGGCATCAAGCTGAAGCAGCTCTCGGACGATTGGGCCAAGTCCCTGGAAGCGGCCTATCTGCCCCTGGTCGACAAGACCCAGGCTGCGGACAAGAGCGCCAAGCCCCTCTTCAAGGGCGTCGAATCGAACCCCTACAACATCGCCCCCGCGATCTCGCCCGACGGGAAGTCCATTGTCTTCCTGTCGAGCCGGGACCTGTTCTCGATCGACCTCTATCTCGCCGACGCGGACACGGGAAAGGTCCGGCGGAAGATCATCTCGACGGCCGTCGACCCCCATTTCGAGAGCATCCAGTTCATCCGCTCGGCCGGGGCCTGGGACGTCAAGGGGGAGAAGTTCGTCTTCGGGGCCGTGATCAAGGGCCGGCCGGCCCTGACCATCCTCGATATGAAGGCCGACAAGACCGAGCGGGAGATCCCGTTCAAGGAGCTGGCCGAGATCCTCAGCCCCTCGTTCTCGCCGGACGGGCGCTACGTCACCTTCAGCGGCATGACCGGCGGTGTCTCGGACCTGTTCATCTACGATCTCAAAGACAACGTCCTCAAGCAGATGACCCGCGACGTCTACGGCGATCTCCAACCGGTCTGGTCGCCGGACGGCAAGACCATCGCCTTCGTCACGGAGCGGTTCTCGACCAACCTCGAGTGGTTCGACGTCGGGAACTACGAGCTGGCCCTGCTCGATGTCGAGTCGGGCCGCGTCCAGAAGCTCCTGGCCTTCCCGGCGGGCAAGAACATCGGGCCGCAGTGGACGGCCGATTCGGCGTCGCTCCTGTTCCTCTCGGACCAGAACGGCAAGACCGACCTCTACCGGATCGACGTGGCCTCGGCCAAGATCACCGAGATCACCAACCTCTACACGGGCATTAGCGGCATCACCGAGCTCAGCCCCGCGTTCACGATCGCTCAGGAGACCGGGCGGGTGGTCTTCTCAGGCTACCAGGACGGATACTACACGGTCTATTCGATCGACGACAAGGTCGTCCTCGACGGCCAGCCTTTTCTGGCCCAGTTCGACCGCAATCCGGCCATCCTGCCGCCCCGCAACGAGCCCGAGGGCTCGCTGCTCGGCCTGCTGAGGAACCCGCTCTTCGGCCTGCCAAAGGACACGAACTTCACGGTCTCCCCCTACAGCTCCAAGCTCGGGCTGGACTATGTCTCACCGCCCAGCGTCGCCGTCGGCGTCGACCGCTACGGCACCTACGGGGCGGGCGGGATCTCGGCGTATTGGAGCGACATGCTGGGCACGCAGACGCTGGTCACCACGGCCTTCACCGGCAGCCGGCTGATCGACACCTCCGGCGTATTGGCCTACCTCAACAACAAGAGCCGCTTCAACTGGGGCTCGGCCCTCCAGCGCGTCGTCTATCCTTACCCTTATTACACCTATCCCTACTACAACGAGCAGGGCTATGTCGTCCAGGACGAGGACGTTTACCGGCTGATCAATTACGACGCCTCGGTGTTCGGATCCTATCCGTTCAGCCAGGTCAGCCGCTTCCAGCTCAGCGCCGGCTACAGGATCATCGATTACAACCACACGATCTACCGCTATATCTACGATCCCGTGAGCTTCTATCTCGTCGATTACCAGAAGATCAAGCCCGGCGACATGCCCGACCCCCTCAGCTTCGGCTATGCGACGGCCGGCTATTATTATGACACGGGGATCTTCGGGGCGACCAGCCCGATCCTGGGCCAGAACCTCGGCGTGGCCCTCTCGCCCTCATTCGGCTCGGTCAATTTCACCACGGCCTCGATCGACGTCCGCAAGTACATCATGCCGATCCGGCCCTTCACCCTGGCCTTCCGGGCCCTCAACTTCGGCCGCTACGGCCGGGACGCCGAAGACACCCGCTTCTACCCCCTGTACATCGCCTATTGGGACCTCGTCCGCGGCTACGAATCCTTCAGCAGCGCGGAAACGCAATATTATCAACAGAACCCCGACGAGTCGTTCGACTACGGCCGGCTGTTCGGCAGCAAGATGATGGTCGCCAACGTCGAGCTGCGCTTCCCGCTCCTCGGGCTCTTCAAGATCGGCAAAGGCTACTTCGGCGCCTGGCCTCTCGAGGCCTACGCGTTCTACGACTGGGGCCTCGCCTACGCCTCCCACGCCGGCTACTACTGGGGCGGGTTCGTTTACGATCCCGAAACAGGCGAGGTCGTCGGCGAGGACCCGAGCCATTTCAAGCCGTGGTTCGCCTCGGGCGGGGGGCGGAAGCCCCTGCAGAGCGCCGGATTCGGCATCCGGACGAACCTCTTCGGCTATCTGATCCTGGGCGTGAACTACGTCTATCCGTTCGACCGGCCCCACCGCGGCTGGCACTTCCAGGTCAGCCTGAGCCCGGGTTTTTAAGAGAGCCTTTTCGGGAACCAGGGCACGAAGGCGCTCGTCCGGCGGGCGTAGGCCTGGAATTCCGCGTTTCCGGCGTAGCGCCGCTCGAGCAGGGGGATCCCCGAGACCCGGACGAGAAGGAACGTGATGAGGACAGGGCTCACGACCGTCGCCCAGCCGTAGGGGACCTCCAGAGCGAAGAGGAAGATCCCCCACCACATCAGCGACTCGCCGAAGTAGTTCGGGTGCCGGGTGTACCGCCAGAGCCCCCGGTCCATGATCTTGCCCTTGTTGGCCGGATCTCTCTTGAAGCGGGCCAGTTGGGCGTCGCCGACGGCCTCGAAGAGGAAGCCGGCCGCCCAGACGAGCAGGCCGGCGGCCCAAGCTCCGCGCCCGCGAGCCCCCGGCGGGACGCCCCAGCGGGTGGTGTTGACGAGGATGGCCGGCCAGACGATGACCAGCATGAACAGGCCCTGCAGCAGGAAGACTTGAAGGTAGCTGCGCCAGACGAACGAACGGCCCCACTTGGCGCGCCACGCGGCGTAGCGGGCATCTTCGCCATTTTTCCAGTTCCGCCGGAAGATATGGAAGGACAGCCGCAGACCCCAGACGGCGACGAGGGAGCCCGTGAGGACCGGCAGGAAGAGGGATGTCCTCCGGTAGAAGAACACATAGGCCACGACAACAACGAAACCGAGCCCCCAGGCGATGTCCGCGACCGAATTGTCTCTCTTGATGAGGGCGACGACGAACCAGAGCGTCATGTAGGCGGCAACGAGGGCCGCGCAGGGGACGAGAGCCTCGACGAATCCTGACATGACCGCCTCCCGGGCCGCCCCGCCGAGACCGGCGGGCGGCTAATCGAACATCAGGCCGATGCCCACCACGCCGATGCCGTTGTGGACGCCGACGACGGGGGAGACGTCGGAAACGAAGACGGGCGCTTTGCCGAGCGCGGCTTGGAGGGCTTCGGCGTAGCGTCCGGCCCGGCCGGGGTTCTGGGCGTGGACGAGGCCGTAGTTCCAGACCGGCCGGCCGGCCGTCTCCCGGCGGATGAGCCCGAGGATCTTCTTCATGTTGGCCCGGCGGCTGAACGACTTGCCCAGGATGGTCGCCTTGCCCACGGCGTCGAGACTGACGATCGGCTTGATGTTGAGGACCGCGGCGAGAAGCCCCTTGAGCGGGCTGACCCGGCCGCCCCGGACCATGTACTTCAGGGTCCGGATGTCGACCCAAAGTCGGGTCCTCGCGGTCCAGCCGGCCGCGGCGGCCGCGATCTCATCGACGCCGAGGCCCGCCCGGACAGCTTCGGCGACCCGGAGAACGACCAGCGCCTCGGAGACCGAAAGATGGCGGGAATCGACGACGGCCACCCGCGAGGCGTCGAGGCCGAGGTCGTCCCGCGCCTTGACGAGCTGCTCATAGAAGCCCGTCAGGGCGCTCGAGATCGAGACGGCGACGACGCCGTCGTAATGGCCGGCCAGGAATTCGAGGGCCCGGCGGACGTTGGCCTGGGACGGCTGGGCGCTCTTGGGCATCTCCCGGCGCGTCCGGAGCAGGTCGTAGAACCGGTCGGGCTCGATCGTCACCTTGTCGAGAAAAAGGCTGTCCCCGAAGAACAGGTTGAAGGGGACGACATGGACCTGGTGCTCGTCGAGGACCCCGGACGGCAGATCGCAGGCCGAATCGGTCAGGACCGCGATCCGGGCCCGGCGCGCGTGGGCGGCCTCGTACTGGCGGCGCATGTCGTCGGCCTTGATGTCCAGGATGGTGCCGAGCTTCTGGAGCTCGAAGAAGAGCCCGGCGGCGTCGTCCGTGTGGACATGGAGCTTGAGCTTGCGGGGCGAGCCGGCGACCACGGCCGAGTCTCCCGCCTTACGGACAAGGCCGTGGACCGCCTCGACGTCGATCGATTCCCCGACGAGGAGGGCCTCCGAACAAAAGCGCTTGGTCGCGGTCGGGCGGCCGGCGTGGACGGCGGGAGGCGCCGGAAGCTCGACGGCCCGGGCCTGCCGGGCCGTCCGCAGGCTGCCCTTCTTGATGAAGCCGGCGACCCCCTCGAGGAAATCGAAGAACCCTTTGGCCCCGGCGTCGACGACGCCGGCCCGGGCCAGGACGGCCAGCTTGCGCGGCGTTTCTCTGAGCGACCGCTCGGCGGCCTGGAGCGAGTGCGTCAGCAGCTCGGCGAAATCGGCCTTCTTCAGCCGTTCCGCGTAGAGCGCTTCGGCCCAGTCGTGGAGGACGGTCAGCATCGTCCCTTCGACGGGCGTGAGGATGGCCCGGCGGGCGTGCTGGACCGCCCGGCGGACCCCTTCGGCGAAATGACGGGCCGAGAGCCGCCGCTCCTCCCGGACCTCCTGGCTCAGGCCGTAGAGGAACTGGGCGAAGATGAGGCCGGAGTTGCCCCTGGCCCCATGGAGGGCGGCGTCGGCGATGGAGTGCAGGGTCGCCCGGGCCGAACGTGAGGCCCGGGCCCGTTCCGCGATGGCCCGCATGGTCGAGGCCAGGTTCGTCCCGGTGTCGGAATCGGGGACGGGGAAGACGTTGATCCGGTTGAGATAGGCCTGGTCGCGGATAACGGCCTCGCCGCCCGCGAGGAAGGCGTAATAGAGCCGGGCGCCGTCGAGATAACGGATCTTCATGGTCTCGCCGTGGTGCTCCCTCGTGAGGATTATACCACGGAACCCGGCCTCCCCCGGAATGCCTCTTCGCCGGTCATCCCTGGTCCGGCCGGGCCGCGGCCGGCGGCCGGAACGCCGCGAGAAGAAGGATCGCGGCGCCGAGCGCGGTCAGGCAAGGCAGCAGGAACATGGACCTGAAGTCGGTGATGCCTGCGACCGTGAAGATCGACTGCATCAGGACCGGCCCGAAGATATTGGCGGCCAGGACGCCGAGGCCGAGGATCATCACGTTGAACAGGCCCTGAGCGCTCGAGCGGACGTCCTTGGGGAAATAGGTGTCCACGAAGATGTAGACCGTGGCGAAGAAGAAGGCGTAGCAGATCCCGTGCAGGACCTGGACGGTGATGATCGCCCACGGCGCGGAGGCGAAGAAGGCGTAGACCGCGAACCGGCCGGCGTGCCCGAGGATGCCGATCAGCATCGTGAACCGCCAGCCCAGCTTCTTCAGCACGACCCCCAGGACGAGCATCGTCAGGAGCTCGGAGACCTGCCCCAGGCTCATGACCGGCATGATCCAGTTGCCGGGGATGCCGACGCCGCCGGCCTCCCGGGCGGCGCCGAGGAACGTCCCGGTCCAATTGAAGTACAGGTTGTGGACGAAGGCGTCGATGAAGGTGATGACCCAGAGGACGAGGACGAAGGGGTGCTTGAGCAGCTTGAAGGCCTCGAGCCAGGCGAAGCGCTCGGCGGACGGGGCGGCGGCGGTCTTCTTCTTCGGCGGCGTGTGGGGCAGGACCAGGCTGTAGGCGGCCAGGGCGAGAGAGACGGCTCCGGCGACCACGAAGGTCCAGCGCGTCGCCTGTTTCAGCGCCGGCCCGGTCAGCCCCGAGCCGAGGACCGTCCCCAGCCAGCCGACGAAGCCCTTGGGCGCGGCGGCCTTGACCCGGGCCCAGTCGACGAGGATGAACGTGAAGGGCCAGGCGGCGAGGATCCAGCCCAGCGTGCCGCCCATGCGGATGAGGCCGAACTCCTTCTGGGGGTCCTTCATGTTGGCGAAGGCGATGGAGTTGACGATGGACAGGGTCGGAACGTAGAGGAGGCAGTGCACGGCCATCAGGGCGAAGAAGGGCCAGAACGCGCGGGTGAAGCCCAGCCCGAGCAGGGCCAGGCCGCCGACGAGCTGGCTGAAGCCGAGGAACCTCTCGGCCGCGAAATGCCGGTCGGCGAACTGGTTGCTGAAGAACATGCCGGCGATGGCGGCGAGGGGGAACGCGCTGAGGATCCAGGCCTGCTGGAGGGGCGTGAAGCCGAGGCTCGGCAGGTAGCTGTAGATGAGCGGCAGCCAGGCGCCCCAGATGAAGAACTCCATGACCATCATCAGGAACAGCCGGTTGCGCGGGCTTTTCATCTCAGTCATGTTCAATGCTCCTTATCGTGCGGGCTCTCGTCCCGGGGCGGGCCGCCGGTCAGATCTCCTTGAGATAGATGTTCCGGAAATAGGGCGGCGACGTGCTGTCGTGGTTCTGGAGGCCGATATAGCCTTCCGGCGCGAGGTCGCGGACCTTGCCGCCGGGATGGGCGTCCCAGTCGAGGACGAGCCGGCCGTTGAGCTCGACCTTCAGGCGCATCCCTTTGAACTCGATCCGGAAGTGGTTCCACTCGCCGGCCGGCTTGGAGGCCAGGGCCGCGGGGGCCTCGATGTCGTAGGCGGCCCCGGTGTGGTGGATGCCGGCCGACGTGTCGTCGATCTGGATCTCGATCGAGTGGTAGATGTAGTCGTCGCTCACGGGGACCGAGGGGACGCGCAGGAAGAGGCCCGAGTTCGTCGTCGGGGTCGAGCACTTGAAATCGCACTCGAGGACGAAGTCCTTGACCTTCTTGCCATACCAGAGCAGGCCCATGCCGCCCTGGCCCATGAGGACGCCCGTCTTCGGGTCGCACACGAAATAGCCCGGGCCGTAATGGTTCCAGCCGTGCTTCTCGTAAGCGCCGCCGCTCCGCCGCAGGATCTGCTCGGTGTCCCAGTAATAGGTGACGCTTTTGACGAAATCGATGCTCTTGCGGAAGGCCGGCATCGGATCGCCGACCTCCTTCTCGTTCTCGTATTCCATCGTCAGGTAGCCGTCGTAGTCCTGGAGGGTCAGCTCGGCCAGAAGGTCGCGGACGAAGCCCTTGCCCGAGCCCCAGGCGACGTCGTCGACGCCCTTGGCCGTCCCGAAGTCGGACCGGTCCTTGAGGTGGACGTCGAGGATGCGGCCTTGGAGGAGCTTAAAGGCCTCGCGCGGGTCGTTCAGGCCGCGCATCCAATGGCCGCTGTCGGCGCACGACCCAATGCGCGGGTCCTTGCCGTCGACATGGCTGAAAACCGTCTCGGGCAGGTTGTACTTGGCCGGGGCCGGATGGTTGTGGATAGCGATCTTGATGTTGTAGTCCTTGACCAGCTTCTCGAGGAGGGTGAAGTCGTCGTCGGCCGGCTCGCAGACCAGGATCCGGATGCCCATCTTGCGGGCGAAATCGAACATCTTGCGCATGCTGGCCTCGGTCGTGCCGATGTCGCAGACGCCATAGCCGTAGAGCGTGACCCCGGTTTTTTTCAGGGCGTCCCTGACGAAGGCGACCTGCTCGTCGGTCATGTTCTCGTCGAAGCGGGCCCCGGGGAACTCGGCGGCCAGGGCCTGCCCCGGGAAGGCTTCGACGGCGCCGACGCCGAGCTCCTTGAGCTTCTGGAGCGTCTCGGCGAAGGTGAACTTGCGGAAGGTCCAGGCCTCCGAGGCGAGCGGGAACTTCTTGATGCGGACGGCCGCGGTGTCGGTCGCGCCGACGGCCTTCTGGAGCTCCGGTGAGAGGTGCCGGATCGCGGGCTTGGCCTGGCCGCAGAGAGAGGCGGCGGCCGTGACGATGGCGGCGAGCGCGAGGAGGGCGATCGTGCGTCTCATGGGATCTCCTGTCAGCGGGCCTTGGGGTTCCACTGGCCCTGGGCCACGGGCGGGACGTAGGTCTCCAGGCCCTTGAAGGGGAAGGGGAGGGTCCGGCCGAGCTCGGCGCTCCGGTAGGCGGACATCAGGAGCTCCGCCACGGCGACGCCGTCCGCGAAATTCTCGTCCGGCCGGACGCCCTTCAGGAACGACTGGACCATGTGCCGGTTTTCGGCGATGTAGCCGTATTCCCCGGCCTCGTCGGCCACGACCGGCATGAGGCCGATCTCGGCGTTCTGCTTCTCGACCAGGTCCTCGCCGGCCTTGCCCCGGACCTCGCGGCTGAAGAAGACCTTGAGCCCCGTATCGAGGGTGTTGATCTGGAGGGCGTACTCGGGGCCGAGGAGCTCCAGGCTCAGGCGCAGGCCGGCGCCGACGTAGCACCAGCTCGTCGTCGTCTCGACGACCAGGAGCTTGCCGGCCTTGTCCTTGTATTCGACGAGCGAACGGGCGAAGTCCTCGGCCGGGCGCTTCAGGTAGTCCGTCTTGCCGCCGCTGTTCTCAGCCAGGATGGCGGCGTATTTCGGCTCCTGCCACTTGAGGCAGTTCGTGTAGGCGGTGACGCTCACCGGCGTCAGGACGTCGCGCGGGGCGGCCGGCGGCGTGAGCATGAAGCGGGCCTCCTCGACCGAATGGCACATCATGTCGTTGAGGACGCCGCCGCCCTGCAGCGTCCCCTCCCAGAACCAGGGCATGTGGGGCCCGCTGTGTTCTTCGGCCGCCCGGGCCAGGTAGGGAGGGCCGGACAGGGCGGCGCCGCGGGCCCAGACGATCTCCTTGCCCCGGACGACGGCCGGGGAGAAGACCTGGTTCTCGAGGTAGCCGTCCAGGAGCTTGGCCTTCTTGGCCAGCTCGAGCATCCGGCGGGCCTCGCGGACGGTCCGGCCGAGCGGCTTCTCGCAGGTGACGCCGACGAGCTCCGCCTTGCCGGTGACGACCGCGTGGGCGATCTCCTCCATGACCTCGCCGCGGGTGTAGTTCGGGGCGCAGATCCAGAGGGCCCCGATGCGCGGGTCGGCGGCCATCGCGGTGATCGAGGCGTAGGGCTTGGCCGCGCCGACGCCGAGCGCCTTGACCAGGGCGCAGGCCTCCCGGGCCCGCCGGGTGTCGGGATCATAGATGCCCAGGATGTCGGCGTCGCGGACGCCGACCCAGGACCGGATGTGGAAGCGGGCGATAAAGCCGCCGCCGATGATTCCGACGCCGAGGGCCGATTTCGTTTTAGCCATGGATCGATCCTCCTCTAGAGAGAAACGCCTCGGGAATTCCTCGAGGGGTCTCTACATAACCCAAGTGCCGACGGATTGTCAATTTGTCAGGGGGCCGCCTCGAGCCGGCTGACGATCGCCCGGTTCTGGGGATTGACGATGTCCTTGCCCTCGGGCGTGAAGAGGGTATCGAGCCGGCTGCGGTAGTGCTCGGCGATCCGGCCCCGGACCATCTTCATGGTCGAATTGAGGAACCGGTTCTGCTCCGTGAAGCCCTCGCCGAGCACGGCCACGGCGGCCGGCAGCCATCGGGGCGGGAACATCCCGGCGTGGCGGCCGCCTTCGCGGAAGGCGGCGATATCGCTTTCCATGAGCCTCAAAGCGGCTTCCTGCCCCTCCGGCGTCCGCGGGCTGAGGCCCTTCTCGTGGAGGGCGCGCAGCAGGGCTTCCTTGTTCGGCACGACCAGGGCGACCGTGTAGGGCGACTGATTGTTGTAGAGCATGATCTGGTCGATGAACGGCGACGCTTCGGTCAAGGCCTCTTCGACCGATTCCGGGCTGTATTTCTCGCCGTCGCCCGCGATGAGCAGGCTCTTCATCCGGCCGAGGACATAGAGGAACCCGTCCGGGTCGAGGTGGCCGAGGTCGCCGGTGTAGAGCCAGCCGTCCCGGAGGACCTCGCGGGTGGCCCTCTCGTTCTTCCAGTAGCCGGCCATGACGTTCTCACCCCGGATGACGATCTCGCCGCTCTGTCCCTGTGGCACGTCCCGGCCGTCGTCGTCACAGATCCGCAGCTCGATGCCCGGCGCGACGCGGCCCGACGACCCGAGCTTGTGGACCTTGAGGCTGTTGGCCGAGATCATGGGCGCGGCCTCGGTCAGCCCGTATCCCTGGAGCATGGGGATGCCGAGAGCGTAAAAGAAACGCTGCATGTCGATATCGAGGAGGGCCCCGCCGCCGACGAAGAGCTCGAGCCGGCCGCCGAAGTTCGCCCGGACCTTGCTGAAGAGGATCTTGTCGTAAAGGGCGAGGAGAGGCTTTTTGAGCTTCTTCCGGCCGCGGCCCTTGTCCCAGCCGTTGCCGTTGTAATCGATGGCCAGGGCCAGGGCCTTGTTTAACAAAGCCTCCACTTTGGGCCCTTTCTCCCGGATGCCCTTCTCGATGTTCTTGCGGAAGCC
>Ga0116202_10001272_pt1 | contig 14750 bp, 15 predicted proteins | sample LakKivw325mmetaG_FD_94479 | JGI IMG/M metagenome (GOLD analysis project Ga0116202, IMG submission 94479) | Anoxic lake water microbial communities from Lake Kivu, Rwanda to study Microbial Dark Matter (Phase II) - Lake Kivu water 325m metaG | ecosystem: Environmental > Aquatic > Freshwater >...
GACCTGGAGTTTGTCCCCGTGGAGCTGGGGTACGGCCGATGGAAGAGGACTGGAACGGCGATGGCCGAGGAGGACCTGGACCTGATCAAGACCTGCCACAGCGTCTTATTCGGCGCCATCACCACGCCGCCGGACCCCGAGTATCGAAGCGTCCTCCTCGCCTTGAGAAAGGGGCTGGACCTCTACGCCAACATCAGGCCCTTCTCAGCGCCGGGGCTCGACTTCGTGATCGTGAGAGAGAACACCGAGGGTATGTACTCGGGGGTCGAGAAGCTGGACGAGGAGGAGGCCACGACCCTGAGGGTGATAACCTCCCGAGGATCCCTCCGGATCGCCGAGAGGGCCTGCGCCATCGCCTCCAAGAGGCAGAAGCTGACCATCGTCCACAAGTCCAACGTCCTCAAGAGCGACACCCTGTTCCTCCGCATCTGCAAAGAGACGGCCCGCCGGTGGGACGTTCCCTTCGACGATATGCTTGTTGACGCCGCCGCCTACAACCTGGTCATAAACCCAAAAAGGTTCGACGTGATCGTGACCACAAACCTCTTCGGAGACATCCTCAGCGACGAGGCCGCAGGGATCGTCGGGGGCCTGGGCCTCTGTCCCAGCGCAAACCTTGGCGAGAAGTACGCCCTCTTCGAGCCGATCCACGGCTCGGCCCCGGACATCGCTGGAAAGGGGGTCGCAAACCCGATAGGCGCCATCAGGTCCGCCGCCATGATGCTGGAGTGGTTCGGGGATGCCGGGAAGGCTCGGATGATCGAAGAGGCAGTGGAGTGGGCCCTCGCCCAGAGGATAGCAACGCCTGACCTGGGAGGGAGCTTTTCCACCAAAGAGGTGGCAGAGGCGATATCAAAAAGGCTGGCCTGGTCAGATTGATCGAAATCTTTTTCACCAGGAAGCCCCCTTCGCCACCTGAATGTCAGAAGAGAAGGCTCAGACCTCCAAAAACAACGCCAACGGCCGCAAGAGCGAGCTGGCCGAGAAGCTCGGCGACATGAACGTGAACATCAGCGCCCCGAAGTTCAACTACCGGGAGTACGTCAGGGTGCTCAAGCTGGCGAGAAAGCCCACCCGCGAGGAGTTTCTCACGATCTCCAAGATCGCCATCCTGGGGATAGCCCTCATCGGGATGATAGGCTTCATCATCTACGTCTTCCTTACGGAGCTCCCAAAGGCGGTTTGAGGAAAAAAGGCTCTTCGCTATTTCGCGGGATAATTTCCGGATATCGACGGTGGAATCGTATCAGTACTTACCACGAGTCCAGCTTCCTAGTGCTCTAAAACATAAATTATAAATCATATAAGACTTGTCAAGATTAAGATTGTGCCAAGAAACCCTCATGACCCAAGGGCTCATACCCGAAGGATGTAAAACCGGCTATCCCCCATTGTTGTCATGATATGGGCAGTGAAGGTCGATCTTTTTTTGGGACTTTGATCCCGTTCAAGAAACTGACCATCGCCCAGGCGGATGCCAGAATGCGTCTAGGAACGCGTATGGGAATTTGCACCCGTTAAGGGATCAAAAACTGCACATATCAGGACGGGGTTAAGATGGACCAACGAAGGTATAACGTTTGCTGTGGGGCCGACATCCACAAGAAGTTCATCGTAGCGACGGTCTTACTTCTGGATGGAACGAAGCTCACCAAAAGGTTCAGCATGGACCTCATATCACTTTTTGAGTTCAGAGACTGGGTCAACGCAAACGGCTGTGAAGCTGTCGCTGTCGAGTCTACAGGAAGCTACTGGGTTCCGATCTATCGCGTCTTAGAGGGCCACGTTGAGCTTATTGTGGCCAACGCCTATAAAATCAAGAAACCGAATGCAAGAGACGGGTGAGACCGTGCCAAACCAGCTAAAGAAGCCTACTCAAAGGCCAACGTTCAAGTGGATAGCTTTTCTGTTCATGGGTATAGCAGAAGTAACCACCTGGTTTAATGGGGAAATGCACCTATCGATAGCTAATCTGAATGATAATCTTGTGAAGATCATAAGACTATTGGGACCGGGCTGCGAAAAATACTATGCTTTGGAGCGTTGATGCGGAAAGCCGGATGCATCAAGGGACTTCTGAAAACATGGCCCCCTTGGACCTTATCTCAGTCTCCGTCCATCTTGCAAATCAAAGGATGGAGGCCAAAGCTAGGCTTTTTTCGTCAGGTATTCGGAGATCGATCTTGCGGCCCTCCGGCCCGCGCCCATCGCCTCGATCACCGTCGCCGAGCCGGTGACGATGTCGCCACCGGCCCAGACCCCCTCGATGCTCGTCTTTCCCGTCTCGGGGTCTGCCTCGATGTAGCCCCGGCGGTTCAGCTCCAGCCCCTCGGTCGAGCGGGTCAGAAGGGGGTTTGCGCCGGTACCGATGGCGATTATGACCAGGTCGCATCTTATCTCAAACTCAGAGCCCTCGATGGGGACCGGCCTCCTCCTCCCCGAGGCGTCCGGCTCGCCGAGCTCCATCCGAAGGCACTCCATCCCCACCACCCGCCCCTCTTCGTCGCCGATAAATCGGGCGGGGGTTGCGAGCAAGACGAACTCGATCCCCTCCTCTTCGGCGTGATGGATCTCGGCGGCCCGGGCCGGCATCTCCTCCCGGGACCGGCGGTAGACGATCCGGACCGTCTCAGCCCCGAGCCGCATCGCAGTCCGAGCCGAGTCCATGGCCACGTTCCCAGCCCCTATGACGACGACGTTCCTCCCTTTGGGGATGGGGGTGTCGTACTCGGGGAACGCGTAGGCCTTCATCAGGTTTGCCCTGGTCAGGTACTCGTTGGCGGAGAGTATCCCCACCAGGTTCTCGTCGGGGATGTTCATGAACCGAGGGAGGCCCGCCCCGATCCCCACGAAGATCGCGTCGTAACCCTCTTCGAAGAGCTCATCGATGGTGACCGTCCTGCCGACGACGGTGTTGCATCTGATCTCTGCTCCCTCTTTCTCCAGGGATCTGATCTCGTCGGCGACGATCTTCTTCGGCAGCCGAAACTCGGGGATCCCATAGACGAGGACGCCGCCGGGCTTGTGGAGCGCCTCGAAGATCGTCACCTTGTGCCCCCGAGCCAAAAGATCCGCGGCGACGGTCAGCCCCGCGGGCCCCGACCCGACGATGGCCACCCTCTTTCCCGAAGGCTCCGGCTTCGGCGAGACGTTCTCGATACCCTCCTGGCGGGCGAAGTCGGCGGCGAACCTCTCGAGGTTTCCTATGGCGATCTGCCTTTCCTTCTTTGCGAGGACGCATCTTTTCTCGCACTGGGTCTCCTGAGGGCAGACCCGGCCGCATACGGCAGGCAGCCGGTTCTTCTCCCAGATCTTCTTTATCGCCTCGTCGAACTTCTCCTCCTTTATGAGCTGGACGAAGGCGGGGATATCGATCTCCACGGGGCAGCCCTCAATGCAGGTCGGCGATTTGCACTGTAGACATCGGGAAGCCTCCTGAACCGCCATCTCTGGGGTGTAGCCGAGGGGGACCTCCTCGAAGTTCCTCCTCCTCTCCTCCGGCTCCTGCTCGGGCATCTCGACCCGGGCCCTCTTCTCCGCGACATCCTCATTTTCCGCCATGATTCCCTCAATTCAAATGCGACTTCAGATCGGGGTGATGACCGGCAACCGGGCGAATCGAATCACCGGCTACCTGTCGAGCCTGCACCTGTGAGCTTTTGAGCTCTCCCTCTCCTCCGCCCGATAGGCATCGAGCCGCTGCATAAGCTGATCGAAATCTACCTTGTGGCCGTCGAACTCGGGCCCATCGACGCAGGCGAACTTGGTCTCTCCATCGACCAAAACCCGGCAGCCTCCGCACATACCCGTCCCGTCGATCATGATGGGGTTGAGGCTGACGATCGTCTTGACGTTGTAGGGCCTCGTCATCTCGGAGACGAGCTTCATCATCAGGACCGGCCCCGCGGCGACGGCGAGGTTCAAGGTCTCCTCCTCAAGAACCCTCTTCAGGATCTCGGTGACGAAGCCGTGGTGGCCGCGAGATCCGTCGTCGGTGCAGATGAAGAGCTCGTCGGAGACGGCCCTCATATCCGCCTCCAGGATTATCCTGTCGGCGGACCGAGCCCCGATGATGCTGATGACCCTGTTCCCTGCCCTCTTCAGGCCCCGGGTGATGGGGTAGATGACGGCCACGCCGGTCCCTCCTCCGACGCTGACGACGGTCCCGACCTTCTCAAGACGGGTCGGCTGGCCCAGAGGTCCGACGGCGTCCTGGTAGGAGTCGCCCTCCTTCAAGCTCTTGAAGAGCTCTGTGGACTTTCCGACGACTTTGTAGATCACCGTTATGGTCCCGCGCTCGGGGTCGGCATCGGCCATTGTGAGGGGTATCCGCTCTCCCCTCTCGTCGGCCTTGAGGATCACGAACTGGCCGGGCTTCGCCTTCTTGGCTATCAAGGGCGCCTCGATCTCGTTCAAGATGACGCTACCGCTGGCCATCTCCTCTCGCCTTACGATCTGATGCATCCCAAACCCTCCGCTTTCTCCTGCTCTCAGCCGGAACTCGGAGAACTACTTTAGGCTATAGATTATATAATTGTCGGCAACCCTGTCCGGCGATGTTAACCCCGTTTTATTCCGGCTTAAGAAAAGTCTTTCGGGCGATGGGTGAAAGCAGAGCGACAGATGGGGGCGCGAAACGTTCGGATCAGGGCCTTCTTCCCGCCATCAGGGCGATGCAGAGGTACTGCCAGACGACGTGAACTCGGTCGAACCCGACCTCCCTCCACCAGGCCGCCTTATCTCCCTTGCTCGCGTAGAAATGAACCTCCTCTTTCGACCGCAGACCCGATACGAAATCGGATAGCTCCGGGTCTTCGATGAGGGCCCTCCTCTCATCCATCTGCTCGCTGAACCAGCCGACCATGTCGCTCTCCTCCTCAGCGTACCCTTCGACGGCGATCATCCATCCTCCCGGCCTCAGAAGGTCGAAGCCCTTCTTGACGACCGTCTTGTAGCTGTCGAAGTCCAGGTGCTCCAGGACCAGGGTGGAGACGACGGAGTCGAAGTTGCCGGACCCAAGGCCCCCTTCCCAGCCCTCGGCGGCCAGGTCGCAGACCCTCGATCCGATCACCGAGCCCGGCGAGATCTTCTCGATCTTCTCTTTCGCCGCCTCGACCATGGAGGATGAGCCGTCCAGAAGGAACGTCGTGGCGCCGGCTGACCTCTTCAGGATGGCGGCCGAGGCGTTTCCGGTGCCGCATCCCAGGTCCAGAACCTTCGGGCTTTTGCCCAGGAGCCGTTCTACGATCAAAGCCGTCGTCTCTATGGCGGTCCCGTACTCGGGAACCACCGTCGACTGATAGAGGTCGTAGGCGGCAGCGGTGCGATCGTAACATCGGATGGTGGAGCTTTCGGTCATCTTCGAGTCCCTTCCTCAATTCCTGTTATTATAGTCGATTCTCTCCCAGCCCTTCGATCCCGATAGCCCGCCAATAACGCCGTTTTCGGCGCTTTGCGGTCGGGGCGGGCGAGGGGGGTCTCCGAGAGCTGCGATCCTCAAGCCCGAGAGGTTCATCAGGCTCCCTCGCCCCTCCTCCACCAGGATGGCATCGTCGCTCTCGTCGGTCAATTCTCCCCACAAGATCAAACCGAAGAAAGCGGCCGGTTTACGTCGTTTTTCTAAGGAGGACGCCGAGGGACTTCTGGCGGAGCATGAGAAGGAAACCCCCTTGCTTTAGCAATGGTCATCCTGACAAAAGGGAGAATTAAGGTGGGATACTTATTTATATTATGGGTTTTAAATAAGCATCTTCAACGAGCGTCTCCATGAAAAGGGAATATAAAGCAATTTCGAACGGATGGAGGAAACCACGAAACGCTTGATACCATCCCCAAGAGAGCTCGTAGTAGTGGATTGTGGTGGAAATGAAAACAAAACTATTATGTTGGGTTGCCATCGCATTGATGATGGCAACGATGGCGGCGGCCAGCGAAGAGGGCATCCCCCTGGCCCTTGACGTGAGAGAGGATATAGTTGATGAAATTTTGGCCAATGCGACCTTGTCGGGATATCACCCCCAGGAAGTGGCGATATACGATCGACCTTGGACCCCCGAGCCTGGGGTTGAGCTTGTCATCCAATATCTCGATGATGATATAGTAGCTTCTGGCAGGCAGCAGGAGGTCGCAGATGATCTCTATACGATGGCATGGAATGCATGCGCGGCCCGGCCAGGAACTGTCGACCAGATTTGGGTGGGGGTCACCTGCACAGCGAACCCGAATTTCACAGCTGGTCACGAATGCGCTTTAGGACAGAAAATTGGGCATCCGCCCTGATAAGAGATCGATCGACACAATCGTTGATGTACCTGCCGATATGCCACGCCCACGCCCCTCCAAGGTAGCATCGCCGAAGTGGGGCGCTTCCGAAATGGGGGCGTGGCGGCTGCAGCCGATGGAGGAGTCCAGAATATCCGAAAGGTCACACAAGATCAAGTCTATTTCATCACTTATTTGATCCTGGAAATTTTCAGCTTCAGATCAGGGATGTCGCTCTGGAATTACGTCCAAGGTGAGTGCGAGATCCACTCCGAAGCGCTGATGAATCAGAACTTCCCTCATGCCGGCGATCTTCTGCAACGCGATCTCAGGATGATCCCTCTTGAAATCAGGTTTTTGACGGCCTCGCCGGGCGGTGGGGCTGCTGCCAGAGGCGATGGGGGTGAGGTGATGGGAGCGGAATCGATTCTCAGTTACGCCCTCGGGACGGCACAAAAATAGGCGGATCGAACCCCAAAAGCCCTCTCACAGGCGTCTTTCGAACTCCACAGGATCGATCTTCACCAGCTTCAATACGCTTCTGAGGGTTCCAGGCTTCAGCTCCCGATGCATCGGAACGACGGAGACGATCTGAGATCCTCCAGAGGCTGGAAGCCCCCAGGGATGAGCTGGTCGAGATGGGGGGATTAAGAGCCTCGCCATCTTCGGGTCCGCTGCCAGGGACGAGGCCCGGCCAGATAGCGACGTGGACGTCCTGGTGGAGTTTTGGGGGCCTGCCACCTTCAACGGGCACATCGATCTGAATTTCTTTTTGGATGATCTTCTTGGCCATCCAGTCGATCTCGTCACCCGTTCCATGATGCCGTCGTTTACAATCTGGTGGCCCTGGGCGAGTTCGCAAGGCAGATCCCGCCTCATATCAGAAAGCGCTATCCTGAGATTAAGTGGCGTAAGATCGCAGGGCTGAGGGACATCTCCGTTCATCGGTACTTCAGCCTGGACGAAGAGATAAAATGAGGACGGGGCCCGGAGAAGGCCCGCGGTCCCGTCTTCCGTCTTATGCCTCTGATCCGAATAGCGGTCAGAAGTTCATCGAATCCCCGAATTCTCCGAAGTCGAACTTCATCTCCTTGAACTCGAACTCATTCGCATCGAAGCTCAGCCCTTCTCCGAAGAGGTCGGGCATATCGAGTTCAGCGCTCTGCCCTGCTGCGGGCTCTGTGGCTGGAGCCTCCACCACCACCGGCGTCTCCTCCCCCGTCTCCAGGGCTGCGGCAGAGGGGATGATGAAGGGAGTCTCCGGATCGCCCAGGAGGGTGATCTCGTAGTAGCAGTACATCGTATTGTTATCGGCCCCAGAGGTTATGACCTTCTCCTTGGATAGCTGATTCACAAGGCCGATGTTCTTCGTGGCGTTACCGGAGAACATCTCCTGCCAGAAGGCCAGATCGAACTTCTGAGACGGGCTATCGTTGATCTCGTTCAGATCTATCAGGCCGTACCTGGAGTTGCCTATGAAGGCGAAGGCCCCCGCCGGAGCGGCGACAAAGTGCTCCAGGACGCAGTCGTGGGGAAGGTAAACCCCCTCGGGATCTCTGTTGTCAAAGGCCGCGGCGTACCCGGCCTGGGAATAGCCGAAGAAGTACTTGGTGTTGTTGAGGGCGTCGGCGTGGTTGTAGCCCATCTTCATGACGTAAGCGACGATGTCACAGAAGTTGGCGGTTCCGATGTGGTTTATGGCGTGGATCATGTCGTTGTTCATCTTTTCCATCAGCAGGGACCTCGGCCAGTCGTGCTGATCGCAGTTGCATTCGTCTCCGGGATAGTCCCGGTCGTAAAGGGTCCAGTTATTGAAAACTGCAGGGATGAGCGGCTTCATCCTGTCTTTGTAGTCTCCGCCCCAGTACGTGGCCACCGTCCCGGGAGGCTGGCCCTCAGGATCGCTCACGTTTGTCTTCGGATAGACCATCGGCTCCAGGTATTCGCCTACTAACCACATCGCTGTAAGGTACGGGTCGTTGGGTTTGGTGGACTCATAGGCCAGCGTCTTTCGCACGAAGTTGGAGAGCTCCTCGTAGTTGTCCACCGGGGCCCTTCCGACGTATACGTTGGCGTGGAGGTTGACGCCGTCCTCCGGCTCGCCGTATATCCCGTCGTTGTCGCCGTCGAAGTTCCCCTCAAGACAGGCGTAGTAGAGGTCGGAGGCTATCCCCACTCTATCTTCTGGTATGAAACTGGAGTCGGGGTCAGGCTCGTAAGCCCAGGCGTAAAGAAGTCTCGTGGGCACGATCGGGTCCCAGGTTTCGCCGCCGACCCGCTGGCCGTCCCCGTCGCCGCCCAGGAGGACGTACCTTATGCCATTATTCAAATAAGCGTCCTTGATGAAGTTCCTGATCATCTCCTGGTCGTCCCTGTGGAGGGTGTACTTGTAGGCGGCGCGGATCTCCTCCACTGTGACTATGGCTGCAGGGACGCCCTTGGAGTTTTTCCTTTCGGCCAACGCCTGGAAGTTGTAGGGTATCGGAGCGTCTTTCAGGTACTGGTTGGTGATGATGACGTACTTGTAGTCGCCGTCCAGGAGGAGGGATTTGCCGGCCAACGCCAGATCTGAGGCGTACGTGAGCGTCTTTTCGGGGTTGTCGACCATTTTGTCGACCTCCTCCCGGTCTTCGGGAAGACCTCGGAAGAGGCCAAGGTCGAGGGTCTCTCTTGGGGCCGTCGTCACCTCGACGTCGAAGGCCCCGAAGCTGTAAGCTTCACCGGTCTTGGGGATGTACTTGATCGGGTACAGATTTACGTAGAGGATCTGGTAGCCGTGCTTCTTCTGGACTCCGAGGACCGAGTAGGCAGCCTCAGGATATGGCGTTTCTGACCCGTAGATCTCCTCGTTCAGGAGCGAGAGATCTGGCGTCGCACCCCAGCTCTCCTCGGGGTTGCAGCCGGTGCAGTTCTCGGTGAATCCTATGGGGACGGAGTTTTGGCCCGGCCTTATGGAGACGGTGCCGAGATACTTCTCGTTTCCAGGAACTACCTTCACCTCCTGAACCTCTTCGCCGTAAGGTATCAGTATCCTGGCCGTCCTGACGGGCAGGACCGGCTCGCCCGGGACGATCCGGTTGTCGAGCCCTGGTATCGTCACCGAGTCGTAAACCTCCTCTAAACCTTCGGGGCCTGCCAGCGTCACCGCTCCCCTGTCGACGGTGGGCTCATCGAGAAGGTATTGCAACGTGATCTTGCTGGTGCTGCCAGGATCGCCCTGAGCCAGAGCCGAAGAAAAGATCGTCGAGCTCAAAGATAGGCTCAAGAGACAGATAAAACATACTGCCATAATTTTCTTCATGTTTCTCCCTCACATTTCAGGACCATGCAGATCAGGCTTCCGTGATTACCCTCTTCAGAATTGGTGCATCAGGACGGCCTGGAACTTTCGACTCCAGCTCGGCCCTCCGGAAGGCCGATCCTCTCCTCAGATCAAACTCCGACACGGTCCCCCCCTTCATTGCTTAAATGTACAATTTGTCTTCAAAAACTATTTAGCTGTTTCCCACGCCTCGTCGAAGGGGGCTTTGCGGGCGGTTCGAAGACCATAGACCGCCCAAAAGCTGGTGGTGATGGAGGAGGGCGATGCTTCGAGGGCGGAGGCCTTGAGAAAGGTCGAAGAAGGTGGCGATGCCGAAGGCTTCGGTTTATGTAAATCAAAATCCGGCTCCCTTTCCCACCGTCTCATCTTCGCGAAGGTGGCTCTTTTGTCGACTTGGCATCTAGCTATATATGGTCAGTTGATATAACAACGATAGATGGCGCCTGGGGATCTCTGGAGAGATGGCCGGTTCATCGGCAAGACCGTAGTCGTAACGGGAGGCGGGATCGGCATCGGAAAGCGGATAGCCAAAGATCTTTACGACGAAGGGGCCTTCGTCCACATCCTGGGTCGGAGGCCCGAGAAGCTCCTCGAAGCCCGCCAGGAGGCCTTCTCCGCTTCCACCGTCGCCGACGATGGCAGGTTCTTCTGCCACGAGGGCGACGTCTCCGACGACCGGCGGGTCGGGGAGGTCTTCGATCGCATCAGGGACTCGACCGGCACCGCCTACGGCCTTGTTAACAACGCCGCCATCAACCCCTCTCGGAACAGGATCGCCGAGACGGATCTCGACGACTGGAGGGCAACCCTGGAGGTGAACCTGACGGGGGCATTCAACTGCTCCAAGGCCGCGGTCGGGCAGATGCTCGAAGGCGGCGGGGGAAGCATCGTCAACATCTCCTCTGTCGGCGGGCTGAAAGCCTTCCGGACCCGGACCTCCTACAACGCGAGCAAGTTCGGGATGATCGGCCTCACTGAGTCTCTCGCCCTCGACTACGCCCGAGAGAATATCCGGGTCAATGCAGTCTGTCCAGGCTACGTCGCCACGGAGCTTACGGCCCCTCTCTTCGAGAAGATGGGCGAGGAGAGGTTCGAGGCCCTGGTGGGAGCTCACGCCATGGGTCGGCTGGGAAGGCCCGAGGAGATATCCCGAGCGGTCCTCTTCCTCCTCTCGGAGGAGGCGAGCTTCATCACCGGGGTCGCCCTTCCCGTAGACGGCGGGTATCTCCTCAAAGGGTGAGGTGCCCCATAATTCGGTGGGGCTTCGAGGCGGCGGTGGCGGGACCCTTCGCGCCCTCTGGTGCTTGGCCGTCCCGACCGCGTTGCCGTCGCCGGACCGGGGGCGCGCCAGCCCGCGTCCGCATCACCGCTGCCACTTCCTCGCGAAGGTGGCGATGAAGGCGGCCACCATGAAGGTGCCGAATATCGCCTGGGCCCCTGCAATGAGGGCATAAAGCCCCGATGCAGGGGTGTAGCTGGCATATCCGGGGGTTGCGGCATTGATTATGCTGAAATAAAAGTACTCGTACCATTCTAGGGCATAGCCTGCCTTTTCGACGCCGGATCCGATCCAGTAAACGAGGCCGAGAGCGAATACGACGATAAGCCACGCTTTTGCGACGTTGAAAGGGCGGACGCCATAGCCGAAGATGGTTTGAATGAAGATGCGCTCGAGGACGTCGTAAATGAGGAACCTCTTGATCTTGGATGGCAGGCTCGGAGGCGCATCGGCTCCCTCTTCGATCCCCTTAATCCCATTTCTCATCCTCTTCGCCTCCATCTCCCTATAAAAGTAATAATCCGATTCTCTCTTATCTCCCTCTCCATCCATCTTTCTTTTTGCCGTTCTGCATGCCAGCTCTTGGGATGCGGGATCTGAGAATTTCGTATCTTTGAAGCTGACGCTTACGTCGAACTGGTCGTGATCGAAGGAGGCCGTCCTTTTAAAAAGAGCTCTCCCGAAGTCGGCATCTCCGCCGAATAAAGCTCCTCTGAAGTCGGCCTCGCCGTCGAACCTGGCTCTCAGGAAGTCGGCATCCCCGCCGAACTCGGCTCCACCGAAGCGGATGCTTCCGCCGAGGACGGTCGCCGAGAAGTCGGCGGACTTGCCGAATTGGGCATCCTCGAAGTCGGCATCCCCGCCGAACTCGGCTCTCTGGAATTTTGCATCCCCGCCGAACTGAGTTCCCTGAAATTCGGCCTCCCCCCTGAACTTGGCCCCGGAGAAGTCGGCCTCGCCGTCGAACTCAGCCCTCTGGATGTTGGCATATCCGCTGAGGACGGCTCGCGAGAAGTCGGCGTCTCCTCCGAACTCAGCCACCTCGAAGTCGGCCTCCCCGGCAAACTCGGCCCTCTCGAAGCTGGCCCCCCCGCCGAGGACGGACGTCGAGAAGTCGGCGAACTTGCCGAACCTGGATCCCCCGAAGTTAGCATCCCCGCTGAACCGAGCTCCGAGGAAGCTCGCGTCTCCGCCGAATCTGGATTCGGAGAGGTCGGCGTCGCCGCTGAACCGAGCTCCAAGGAAGCTCGCGTCCCCGGCGAACTCGGATCCGCCAAAGTCGGCGGTCCCGCCGAACTCGGCCTCCTGGAAGCTGGCTTTGCCTTCGAACTTGACCCCGTTGAAGGCGATAGGCTCCAGGAACCGCGCGTTGCTGAGGTCCACCTCCCCCCTAACTTCCGAGTTGGCGATGGATATCTTTGAGCCGATCACCCTCCGCTCGTCGGAGAGCTCGAGGTGCTTCTCGATCTCGGTCCTCTCCACGTGCTCGGTGGGCAGCTTGAGGCCGCTGAGTTCCAGGTCGCCGTCGACGATGACGCCGTCGTACTCGACGTCCTCGCCCCGCTGGATCTTTGCCAGGATCTCGCTCGCCTGGATCACTGGGCGCTGATCTATGTTGGTCTCAGGTTCCATCTGTGAAGAGCATTCGATGGCAAGGAATTTAAAAACTCGCCTCTGGCGGATCGGCCTGCATGATCAGCTCGCAGGCTAGGACGACGGAGATGTCTCCTTCGTTCCAGCGAATCTAGTCAGCTCGCCCCTTAGCGCGTGGCCATCCGGGCCCGTCGTTGGACCGGGGGCGGGACCGCCCGCCGGGCGCTCGGGGGGGCGCGCGCGCCAAAGCCGGTTTTGGCCGTCATCACCTAATTTTAGATAAATGCTATCACAAGAGACAGATTGGTATGCCCGATCTGTTTTCTGATGCGTCCTCCAATACAACAGTTTGCCTGTTGAGCTTGGAGGCATAGAAATCTGAGATCGCCCGGTCCAGCTCGATGAGCTTCGCCACCACCTCGTTTTTCATGTTCAGCCTGTACATCTTCGCCCGACCGACCTCGCGGGTGAAGGCGACAAGCTCGTTTGTCTCCAGGCTCTCCCAAACCGAGAAGAGGGTCGTCCTGCTGATCCCCGCGCCCGAGGCTATGTCGGTCTTGGAATAGTCGAATCCGATGTTGTCCATCAGGAAGTCCAGGATCTTCAGGGTGGGATCTTTGCCCCCTAGGACCTTGAGAAAGAGGGATTCTTCTTCCGCATCCGGGGCTTCTTTGTTTGTCGTTTTGCTGGCCATGCCCGAGCTATCCTCCTTTTCTTTTCTTCTCCTTTATTTATCCATAAACGAGGATGTCGATGTATATACGTTGGTTTTATACACGTTATAAATCTTGTCGTCATAGTATTGTATTCTGAACTCATATAAAATCAAATAAGATAACCGAATAAATTTAAGTAATATGAAGATCTCCTATTTCGCGAATGGATAGGCGAATGGATAGGGAGCTTAGACTGAGAGGTGTGATCCTCAACAAGCTGGACCGAAAAGGAAAATGGGGTCCGGTCCGTACCAGCTTGGATAACCTCCCGAAAGGCCTGCCCTCGGACCTTCGCGGCGAGGCGAAGGCTGTCGCGAGAGCTTTGATCAAAGAAGGGCTGATTTTGGAGAAGCCTACATCTTACGGCGTTGAAGTCTCCCTAAATTTGAGGAGAAGGGCTGAGATCGAAGAGATCATTGACGCATATCTGAAGGCAGCCGAATTGGAAGGATGATCACCGTCGTCCTCCTAGCTCGTTCTGAGCCATTCGCCCATCGATCACCTCGTCAGCTCGCCCCTGGGCGCACGCTCCTCCCTGCCGCCTCCCCGCCGTCGCCGGATCGTGGGCGGGACCGCCCGCCGGGCGGCGCTCGTGGGGGAGGGGCGCGCCAAGGCCGGTTTTGGCCGCCATTATCAGCCTTTGGATCGGATCACCAAAAGGATGCGAATAATCGAAGATCTGTCTGCTATTTTGTCTCGGAGCAGGCAAGTTCGCTTGTGTCAAGGGCTTGTCAGGCTCCACGTTGGGGAGCCATTCAAGATTTTCTGCCGTAAGCGTAATCGTGATGGTGAACGCTTAAAAGTCGTACAACTTGTTCTTCGTGGATTACTTCATATAAAATCACATAATGATCTGCAACGTGGATGGACCATTTGCCAGCTAAATTCCCCGTCAACGGCTCTCCACGTTCGGGATATTCACATATATCTCTGATCTTTCGTTTTATTCTCCCAGCTAAAACTTTATCTTTTTTTGTAAGCCTTCTGAAAGAGTCGTCGAAGGTTTGGGCCTTTTCGGGCCGATAAAAGTCTGAGAGCTTTTTCATTCGTCAAGGGAAGCGAGCAGGTCATCCACGCTGTCAAAACGCTTGCACAGGCCCATCTTACACTCCTTTTCGGCCTCCAGCACCTCCGCTATAAACTCCTTGCTGAACTCCCCATAAGAGTCGGAGGCGTGCAGATCGGCATCTTCTCTCTTGACTTCCGTTAAAGCCATCTCTTCCACCTGTCACCATCAGTTGTAGTTACTACTACAAAATACTATCCCGATCCTCTCCCCAGGGCGCGGAGCCATCCCCGCCGCCCTGCGCCCGCATCAAAGCTGCCATTTACACGACGAAAATCTATGTAGAGTCCTGAAACTATTTCGCACCCCATCTAAGCCCGGAATCATATTCCGGGATATGAAGCTGAACAAGACGAAGATTCGCTGGATCGTTCGTCAGAAACGGAAGGTGGTGGCTACGAAAGATATCGCCCGTGAAATGAAGGTATCAACGAGACGTGTTCAGCAGATTCTCAAGGAATACCGCGAGACTGGCACTGAGCCAGTTCCTGGTGAAAAACTTGGCAGGCCCGC
>Ga0116202_10001273_pt1 | contig 14749 bp, 13 predicted proteins | sample LakKivw325mmetaG_FD_94479 | JGI IMG/M metagenome (GOLD analysis project Ga0116202, IMG submission 94479) | Anoxic lake water microbial communities from Lake Kivu, Rwanda to study Microbial Dark Matter (Phase II) - Lake Kivu water 325m metaG | ecosystem: Environmental > Aquatic > Freshwater >...
GCATCCTGACCCAGTGGCAACAGAGTCACCACGTCACCTGGATAGCCATTGATCTCCAGTTTGTCCCGCACCAACCAGACCTCTGTGTTCCTGGTTATAATTCTGGCCTTAACGCTGGCAAGTTCTGGCATGCCTAGCAGGAAGATGTTAGCCAGTGCGTGATCCAGCCGATGGCCAGTAGCCCCGAGGAGCAGGAGTTCTTGCGCACCTTGCTGCAGTGCATATTGGATGGCCAACTCGGTGTCTGTCTCGTCTTTCCGCGCTGGATGATGGATGAATTGACAACCGCTTCTCTCAAGTCTGGCACGGAGTTCAGGCGACACTGAGTCCATGTCGCCGATAACTACCTGCGGTTCCAGCCCCAGGTGCTGGGCAACCATTGTTCCACCATCGGCGGCGATGACCAGGTCGCCTGGCTGAACCAGATGGTCATATCTCTCGCCTTCCTCTATGTTTCCATTGGCTACGATGATGGCGCGCATTTTTCCTCCTCACACAAAACGAAAGCCGCTGACCCGGGCAGGGCCAACGGCCACAAACTAACACGCTTCCCTACGCTAGCATTATCCAGGTCAGGTGTTCAGGGTCGATGACAATGCGCTCTGATGCACGCGGTCATCCTCTCAGCCCGGCTCTCCGAGCTCCCCTAGCAACTAGCATATCTAATTACAGTTCAATCATATCATAACATGGCAAGGAAGTCAAACACAGTTCGTCCTCGCCGCGGATTGTGACATCCTTACTCCCTTCCGTGTCGTGGTGATCAAATTGCGTTCTACACGGCAGTAATCAGGGAGGTCTCATTCCTCTGGCTCCCCTTCCCCTAGGATTGGGAGAAGGGGGTTGAGGGTCAAGCCTTTTACTTGATAGCGTAAGTGACCTGCACGTTCATGGTTACTTCCAGCTCGCCGGGCTGAATGGGTGCAGGGGCGCCCCCTGCTGGCACAGCCATCCTCTCGTAGACTGGGCCTGTGCCACTGACGACCTCGCTGACGTTCAGCACATCCCCCAGGCTGACGCCGACCAACTTGGCCAGGCTCTCGGCGCGTGACTTGGCGTCGGCAATGGCATCTGCCCGCGCCTCGGCCTCCAGCTTGCTCGTGTCATCCACGGTGAAACCAACGCCGTAGATGTTGTTGGCACCGGTAGCTACAGCCTTGTCCAGTACATCGCCCAGCTTACTGATGTCGCGCAGCGTCAACGTCACTTGGTTGCTGACGTGGTAAATCAACGGCCCTTCTTCGCCCTTGCCCTCAGCACCGAAAATTGGCTGGGACTCCGCATACACGCTGTAGTTGCTAGTGCGGATGTCTTTATCTGGAATGCCCAGCCCCTTCAGCACGTCCAAAAGCTCGCTCATCCTAGCATTGTTATCGGCCACGGCCTTCTGGACGGATTGGTCCCGCGTTTCGATGCCAACGCTCACGTTTGCCACGTCTGGTGTGCCGGACGCCTTGCCCACACCCACGACGGTGATGCCGCGCTCAACGGACCCACTGGAGGCTTGATACGCCAGGGGTTGCGTAATGCCTGATTTGCTACCCGTCAAAGCTACTGGGGCAGCAACCGCTGAACATCCAACGGCAAACACCAGCACTGCTACAAGCAAAGCCATAGTGTAAAACATCCTTTGATTGAACATGGTTGTTCCCTCCTGTAAGTTTTGGCTTCTTGCCTCTCAGACACAAGACGTCTGACTAACGCGGATTGTTCCACACTGACCCACGGCAGATCAACTGCCGCTGAACAAAAGAGTTATAAATGAGGAGTGAAACGTGAGGGGACTATGGTGTTCTATTGCTGCTTCTTGCTAACCCCGGGCATGAAACCCATGATGTCACGCCGCTTGGTTTGCGACTTTAGTTCTAGTTCCTGTGCCGCCATGTCCAGAGAGATTAGTTTCTCCAGTGCTGCGATCCAGGCCCCGGACTTGATGGGTGTATGCCGCACGCGATGCCGCCTGACCAGCAGTGCTTCCGGCACCGGACACACTTGCGTGCATGCGCCACAGAAAAGACAAAACCGCTCATCGAGAGTCAACTTTCCATTGTTCATCCACAAAGCATGGCTGGGGCAGATATCCGCACAGGCCTGACATCCCGGCGGACACAGGCTGCTCTCCAGGCGGATCAATCCTTCAAAGGGATGGGTTACAGTGAAAGCGTCAGGGCAGGTTACCTCGCATTGCCTGCAATAGATGCAGTTTGTCTCGTCTACCTGGACATTTTGCACCGCAACTGCCTTACCCGCCTTGTTGCGTTTCACCTCGATGGAGATCACATCCGTAGGACAACACTCTTTACACGCTTCTGCCATTTTAGGCGGAACCTTCGTGGCATCCACCGCGATTTGGCGGGTCAATACCGGAAACGCTTCGTATTCCAGGACCGGGATATGCGCCTGACCATCTACCATCATGCTCAAAGCATTGACCGGGCAGACCACCATACATTCCCCGCAGAAGTTACACTTCGCCGGCTCAATGTCTACGGTTGGACGTTGGATGAGTTTCCCTGCTTCCAGCACACCAGGGCGCAGCTCAATCGCCTCTTGAGGGCATACAGCAGTGCACAAGTCACAACCCACACACCTCTGCCGATCCAATTTCAGCAGATAGCTGCGGGTAATCATCTTGCGTTCTAGTTGCAAAGTTGCTGCGTCAGATTTTTTGATCGTTGTACCGCGTTTCATCTCTTCCTCGCTGCAGTACTGGTCACTTATGGAAGCCCAGCCCGTTGTCTCCCGACTCAGCCTAGTATTCCTGTGGCAACCCTGCTAGTTGTGCATAACTGAAGACTGGCCCATCCTTACAAACGTAGTAAGGGCCAATATTACAGCGCCCGCACTTGCCTATGCCACATTTCATACGTCGCTCCAAGGACGAATAAATGCGTTCGGGTGGGAAGCCAAGAGCTGTGAGCTTGGGCATGGTGAGGCGAATCATAATCGGTGGGCCACAGATCACCGCATAGGCGTCCTTGGAACTTGGTGCAATCCTCTCGACCACATCCGGGACAAAGCCTGCGAGCTTTGTCCAACCAGGCACTGCTCGGTCAATAGTGAGGTACAGACTGACATCTTTGCGCTGCTCCCAGGCAACCAGGTCTTCCTTGTAAAGCAACAAACCTGGTAGGCGAGCGCCATAGATGATCGTAATGTCCTGAAAACGTGAGCGATTGCTTGGATCCAACATGTATTGGATGAGCGAACGTAAAGTGGTGAAAGCAAAGCCACCACCGATGATCACGATATGCTGCCCTTCAAACGTGTCCAGGGGATAGCCATTCCCCAGAGGCCCACGCAAACCGAGGATTTCACCCTCACCCATGTTGTGCAGAGCGGTCGTGAGCACACCAGTCTTGTTTACTGTGAACTTGAGTGGCCCAGGCTCGGTCGGGGAGGATGCCATTCCAAAGGGTGCTTCTCCTTTGCCGAATACCGAGACCTCGCAGAACTGGCCAGGACGGAAATGGAAATTGCAAGCATCCTCTTCGCGCATAAAGGTAAGCTCGAACGTTTTCAGCATATTGTCATCGGTCTCGACATGCACGTGTTCGATGCGCACAGGCAGCGGCAGATAGGGATTCGGTACAGGGCTGACCAGAACTTTGGGCGTTTGGATAGTAGACGTCATTTTGCCTCTCCCAGTTCAACCAGAATTTGGCGGATGTCCAGGTTTACCGGGCACAGTTGGACGCAACGTCCGCAACCCACACAGCCAATAACGCCCTGGTTAATGAGATAGTAATCGAATTTGTGCATCAGCCGCTGGCGCGTCCGCTCTTTTCCGCTGGGTCGTGGGTTATGCCCTGAGGCCTCCAGGGTGTAGATGCAATACTGACAGGTGTCCCAGTTGCGGACTCGCTGGCCGCAGGATGGCGTGCCCTCGTCCACAATGTCGAAGCAGTGGCAGACCGGGCAGAGGAATGTGCAGACGCCACAACCCAGACAGGTGGCTTGCATGTCATCCCAGAAGAGGCTGTTGATCATCGCATCGAGATGTTGTTTGATGCTCTGTAGGTCCATAGGGGCGGGGAGGCGCTTGAGAGCTGCTTCCTCGACTGTCTTAGCCGTTTTCAGGTCCGCCCTTGTCGCTGGGTGAAAGTAACTGCCTTTGAGCAACTCTTTGCCCTTGTCGGTCATGGCTTCCGCCAGGTAAGAGTCCCCGATGTCCGTGAGAAAGAGATCCACGCCTTCTTTCTTGAATGGCCCTCCTCCCACCGACGTGCAAAAACACGTGCTAAGCGGCCGGTTGCAGCCGATACCAATCAGAATTGTCTTCCCCCGCTTGTTGGTATAGTAGACATCACGCACATCCGGCGTATCGAACACGGCGTCTTGCACCAATGTGGCCTGCACATCGCACGGACGTACACCCCATAGGACCCGCTCCCTCTCCACGGTTTCCAAAGACTGTAGTTGAAGACCGTTTGCGGTCTTGACATATCGAAAGAGCGCTTCAGTTTGAGGAAAGAACACCTCTTTCGGTGGTTGGCGGGTCACCAGGCAGTCCCAGACCACCTCTTCTGGCGATGCGACCTCGCGAAAAGAGACATAGTCAGCGACTTTGGCTGGAGCGTAGACTGTGTAGTCCTTCAGCAGCCGCGCAAGAAAGGTGATAACGTCTTCTTTGCTGATCCTTTTCTTCATAGATACCCCGTTGTTAGGTACATGGAAAGGCTCAGGGCTGGGATCTCTATCCCTAGCGAGTAAAATCTGGCCCCTCGTCCGGTTGGAAGAGGGCCAAGGGAGGCAGCTCACCCACGACGAGTCCAGTCTCGAATCCATACAACTCTCGCACGTCCTTATTTAGCTTGCCGTTGAGATAGACCAGGTCTATTTCCATAGGGCAGGCGCGTTCACAAGCTCCACAGTCCACACAGCGACCCGTCAAGTGATAGGCGCGTCCTATTTGCCAGCCTTGCCGGCCGGCCGGTGTGATCCCAGATTCGATCCAGCGCGGCGTGGTGTGGTCAACAAAGCATTCTTCACAGTAGCACATCGGGCAAGCCTGACGGCAAGCATAGCAGCGTATGCAACGCTGTGCCTCAGAGACAAAGTAAGCGGCGCGTTCGGCAGGGGATTTCTCTTCCATTTTGCGCACGTAGGCGTATGGATCCTCGGCCCAGACCGCAACAGGTTCAGCTAGCAACACATCATATAACACTGGATTCGGGTGAATACACATAGCACAGGAGCGGTGGAGGACCTCAGTACGGGAAAGGCGAATGGAGAAATCATCTCCTTCGACAATGATCTCCGCTCCATCCTGATATGCGGCAAGCACCTCACCAGGAACTCGACGGGCCACGATTCGCCGATCTACCATGCCCTGGCAAGGCACGCCGATGATGTATATCCTGTCCCGCTCCAACTGATGCTCGGTAATCAGAGCGACAATGGAACGGCTATCACAGCCTTTTGCCACCACGGCCACTCTTTTGTCCTTGAGTCCTCGCAGGTAGCGAGCCAGGTTGTTCTCACAGAATGGGCTCCAGATGAGCCGTTCGACATCTTCTGCCTTGCGGACGAGCAGCGGAGCAGCACGCAGAGGTAGAGTCCCCTGGGTGAAGCCAATGATGACATCAACCTCACCGCTTTCCAACAATCGTCTGGCTTCCTGTCGAATTGCTTCTGTCAGTTCCTGCATTCTTGGTCTCTCTACTCCCATTAGCTTACAATGGCACACGGGACGGCCTCGCGTGTAGCCAGTTCACGAGTTGGTCCGAGTCTGCGCACATCGCCAAGTAGAGCTTCCACCAAGCCTGGCAACTTGCCTCGATCCGTCTCGCCCAGCAGCGCAAAACGCACACGTCCCTCATCCAGGCCAACGTACTCTAAAAAGCTTTTCAAAGTCGCAAACTTGCGTCGTCCCAGGTAATTGCCCTCTTTGTAGTGGCAGTGCCCCGGTTCACAACCCACGACGAGAACGCCATCGGCGCCATACTGCAGCGCTGCCATGAGGAGCAGCGGGTTGATACGCCCTGTACATGGCACTTCTACTATTTGCGCACCTTGCGGGAGATCGAAGCGCTGCGTCCACTCTGAGTCAGACTTCAGTGACCATTGGCACAGAAGGACGACGATGTTGGGCTGCCATTCTTTCATACTGCCACCTCTATTGCCTGCAGTTGTTGCTGAAGGTGCTGTAACAAGGTCTCGTCGCTATAGTCCAGCAGATCAATGGAGGCCGAGCGGCAGGAAGCTGCACATACGCCACAGCTCATGCAGAGCGCCGTATTGACCTGAGCGACGGTTTTCTCATGGCCCAGAACCCGTTTCTGCACCAATTCCACGGCGTCGTACGGGCATACCTCCACACAGAGCCCACAAGCCACACACGTACGCTCATTGACACGCGCGATGGGGCCAGGAGGGGAATACCCCTGGCGCAGGGCTATAGTGCGGAAGGCCTTGAACAGGTCAGAAATGCGAATGCCCTGTGGACAGTGTTCATAGCACTCGTCACAAGCCGAACAACGCCAGATCAGGTGGCTGCCAAGCACTTGTTCCCGCAACCCCAGCATGGCCATGCGCAGGATACGCCGTGGATTGTAGTCTGGATCCTGACGGCGGATCAGGCAGGTAGCCATGCAGGTTCCGCAGGAATAACAGCGTATCAGGTTCTCCCCGCCAGGCTCAGCCATGACTTCATCTTTGAATGTTGAGTCGCATTGGTTCAGGCGTTGCACTGAGATACCCCTCACACACAAACGACAGTTTCAAGGGCTTCAGCCACACGCGGAATCTCCACCAGGCGGCGGAGCCGTCGCTCTAATTCGGGCCGCACACGTTCATTCTCTTCCTTCAGAGCTTGTGGATCGAATGATTTCAAGGTCTCATCCATCTCGCGGATCACGCGTGCATATTCAGCGCCTTCCGCCGCTGAAATCCACTCCACGCGGAATCGCTGTGGCGAGATGCCCATGTCGGCGAGGCGCTTGGCGAGTCGGTCAAAGCGTTCTGCCGCCACCCGTTGACCTGAGATGTAATGGCAGTCTTGTGGATGGCAACCGGAGACGAGGACCATACCAGCTCCCAAGCGGAACGCTTCGTAGACAAAGTCCTGGTCCATACGAGCCGAACACATGACGCGAATGCCACGCGAAGAGGCCGGGTACTCGAAGTGGCTTGTCCCGGCAGTGTCAGCACCGCCATAGCTGCACCAATGGCACATGAAGACCTGAATCTTTTTCTCCGGTTCTTTGGCCAGCAAAGCATGCAATTGGGCAAAGATTTGCGCATCGGTGAAGTGCATCTGGGTGATGGCATTGTGTGGGCATTCGGCGACACAGCCACCGCAGCCGTGGCATTTGGCCGGGGTAACCTGCGCCGCTTTGCCAGGTTCAGCAATAATGGCACTGTACGGGCATTTGGTAGCGCAAATGCCGCACTTTTTCCCCTGTGCCGCAATACAACGATCTTCCCAGACATGCGCCACGATGGGTTCGATTTGCCAGGTCTCCGCATTCAGAATGCGCGCGGCCCGTGCAGCAGCGCTGCTCCCCTGCGCCACGCTGGCTGGGATATCCTTGGGGCCCTGAGCAGCACCGGCGAGAAAGACGCCGTCGGTAGGCGAGTCAACCGGCCGCAGCTTGGGGTGGTATTCCATAAAGAACCCCCCAGGGCTGCGGCTGATGTTCAGAATCGTGCTTACCTGCTCTGTGTCGGCGCGTGGCACAGCCGCCGTGGAAAGGATCACTAACTCGGCTTCCAGCTCGATCACTTGACCCAGACCAATGTCCTCAGCTTGAATGAACAAGTTGCGCGTCTCCGGGTCCTCGGTGATTAGTGAAGGACGCCCCTGGATGAAGCGTATTCCCATTTCCCGGGCCCGACGATAGAATTCCTCATAGCCCTTGGCTGGCGTGCGGATGTCCATGTAGAAGATGCTAATATCCGCATCGGGATACGTTTGCTTCCATTGCACGGCATTTTTGATCGTGTACATGCAGCAGAAGCCAGAGCAATACAGGTTAAAACGCTCATCGCGAGAGCCAACACACTGGACGAAAGCTACGCTATTTGGCATCTTGCTGTCAGAGGGGCGCGTGATCCTGCCTGCTGTTGGCCCTGCTGAGTTGTTGAGCCGCTCCAGCTCCAGAGTGGTAATAACGTTATCGTAACGGCCGTAGCCGTACTCCTCAATCGGCGATGGGTCAAAACTATCAAAGCCAGTCGCCACGACGATGCTGCCTACATCCAACCAGGTTTGCTGGGGCTGTTGACTGAAGTCAATGGCGTCAAGCTTACCGCAGGCATCCACGCACTTGTAGCATTTGATGCAGTTGTCAATGTCAATGCTGTAGACCAGAGGCACGGCCTGACTATGTGGAACATAGATGGCCTTGCGTGGGGCAATCCCTTCCTCAAACTCGTTAGGGATTTCAATGGGACATGCTGGTGCACAAAGGCCACAGCCATTGCAGCGGTTCGCCATAACATAGCGGGGCTTCTGTTCCACCAGCACCTTGAAATTGCCGATGAAGCCTTCGACTCTCTTGATCTCGCTGTAGGTCAGGAGCTTGATGTTAGGGTGACGCGCCGCGTCAACCATCTTGGGGGCCAATATTCAGATCGAACAGTCCATGGTGGGAAAGGTCTTGTTCAGTTGGGCCATCCTTCCCCCGATGCTTGGCTCTCTTTCTACCAGGTAGGTCTCGATGCCCATATCCGCCAGATCGAGAGCAGCATTGATGCCGGCAATGCCACCGCCAATGACTAAAGCGCTCTTGGTCACGGGCACCTCGATCATGTTCAGAGGCGTAAGAAAGCGGGCTTTGGCGACTGCGCTGGCCACCAATTCCTTCGCTTTCTCCAGCGCGGCCTCGGGTTCATGGGAGTGCACCCATGTGTCCTGCTCGCGAATGTTGGCCATTTCAAACAAGAATGGATTAAGGCCAGCCTTGGCTACACAAGCTCTGAACGTGGGTTCATGCAGGCGGGGCGAACAGGCCGCGACTATGACACGGTTCAGGTGGTGGGCCTTGATATCCTCTTCAATAAGCTTCTGGCCGGGGTCAGCGCACATGTATAAATTGTCCTTGGCCAGCGCGACACCAGGCAACGTAGAGGCATACTCTGCTACAGCCTTGGGATCTATTACCCCCCCGATATTTGACCCGCAATGGCAAATGTAAACCCCGATTCGCAGATCGTTATTATCACTCATGCACTTCCTCCTGGCAGCAAGTTACAAGCAGCAAGTAACCACTCGTTTGCGGCTAACTACTTGCTGCTTGTTGCTAATCGCTTGCTGCTTGCTACTTCACCAGTTCCTGAAGCAGTTTGCTGACGACTTCTCGGCGTGTCTTCTGGGCCACCGTTTCTGGAACGCCCAGGTAAAGCGCTTTCTTTTGACAATACTTGACGCACTGTGGTTCGTCTAAGTCAGCACAGAGGTCGCACATTTCGACCTTTTTCGTGCTGGGGTTGAGAAGAATGGCCCCGAACTCACAGGCTTCTATGCACCAGCCGCAGCCATCGCAAAGATCCGGGTCTACCAGGATGATGCCTTTCTCCGGATCCTGTGTCAGCGCGTTGCGTGGACAAGCCGTGACGCAAGGTGGGTCAGAGCAGAGCCGGCAGGCCACAGAGAGCATAACGATGGGTTCAATGCGCACGTTGCGGATGCGCGACAGGGCCGGATCAAAGACCTGATGCTTGGCCATGGAGCAGGCAAGCTCGCACTCCTGACAACCGACGCACTTATCCGGATCACAAATGATATGTTGAAATTGTTTCTCCATTTCAGACCCCTATGTCTTCAGCGATGTCTTCCAAGCCAAGGGCAACCAGTTTCTCCTTGGGGATGAGGCCGTTGGGCGTCCAGCCCCGTGCCTCGTAGTACGATTGGATCATGATGCGCAGGTCCTCTGGTTTCACATAAGCTCCTTTTGACCCTCCGGCAGGTAGAGGATCCTTCAGCCAGCGTGGTGGCAGCCAGTCGTCTTCCTTTGTCCAGCCCTCGCGGATGTTGAAGGCCTTCTTCAGGTTCCAGGCCCGTTCCATGGCCAGCTTTAATTCATCAGGGGTCAGTGGGATCCCTGTGGCATAGGTATAAAGCTGAGGGATCTCCGTCCAGATGTCTTTGAAGCAGGCACGGATGAACTTGCAAAGCATGACCGTGTCGAAAACAGCGGCAAACTCCTCGGTTCTCTTGGCCAATTTGCCACGATCGGGGCCGGCCTTCAAGCGGTCCACCTCGCCTTTGATGTCAACTTCGTAAGCCAGCGAACGGTTGTGGCATGGCCCGCGTGTGCCAACCGCGCACCCTAAGGCAAAGGTCTGCACGCCGCGCGCATCGTAGCCGCACGCCTCCAGTCCTTTTACATGCATGGCAAAGTGCTCCGAGCCCTTGCCCACCTTGGCCGCAGCACGCTTTACGCCCTCAGCCAGCAGGTCTCCAATGCCCTCACGGTAGGCAATTTGCTTCACCAGCGCCACGACCGCTTGGTGGTTGCCCCAATGCGGCTCCAGGCCACCGAAATCCTCCTTGGTGAGGATACCGCGCTGGAAGCATTCCATTGCCCAGGAGATGGTTACACCGGTGCTCAGGGTGTCCATGCCATAGGCATCGCAGCGCTCAATCGCCGCGATAACGCCGGGCATGTAATCAACCCCACAGTTCGGCCCTACAGCATACAGGGATTCATAGTCAATGGAGGTTCTGGCCCCCCCATACTCTCCTTCTTTCACGTATACCATCTGCTCACAGGCAATGGGGCAGCCGGCGCAGGCCACTGCCTTTTGCGTGTAGTGCTCGTGCATATACTCGCCGCTGATCTTTTCCGCGCCCTCGAACTCGCCTTCCTGATAATTCCGCGTGGGCAGAATGCCAAGCCGGTTCATGGCCAAAACGTTGGCCGGAGTGCCCAGGATGCGGTATTTCTCCGTTTTGCTCGTTTGGGCAATTTCGCCTAATTGCCGAGCTATTGCGCAAAGCTTATCCGGGTCAGCCACTTTGATCGGTTTTGTCCCTCGAATCGCCACTGCCTTGATCAGCTTAGCGCCCATGACCGCGCCCAGCCCCGTGCGCCCGGCCTGGCGGCCGCGGTCGTTAGTAAGATTGGCAAAGCGCACCAGCCTCTCGCCCGCTGGCCCGATGGTGCAGGCGCGGACCCGTTCATCGCCCATCTTGGCACGGATAGCTTCTTCGGTTGGGAAAGTCTCCAGGCCCCACAGATCGGCTGCATCGTTGAAGTAAACCACATCGTCATCAATGAAAACCCACACCGGTTTGTCCGCTTTGCCCTTGATGACGATGCCATCGTAGCCCGCACGTTTGATGGCTGCCGAGAAGTGGCTTGATGCCAGACAGTCGCCGAGGAAGCCAGTTAGCGGCGACTTAGCGGCCACGGCGTGTTTAGTGCCCACCGGGACCATCATGCCTGCAAAAGCACTGGTGGCAAAGCAAAGAGCATTGTCCGGGCCCAATGGATCGGCTCCCTTGGGGGTGTTGTCGTAGGCCAGCCGCGCGGCCAGCGACACACCACCCATGTACCTTTTCAAGAAATCTTCGCTGACCTGCTGCACATGTGTCTTGCGGTTGGTCACATCAATGTGCAAGATCTTGCCTGTATACGAGTACATGTTAGCCTCCTGCCTCCACAAATAGTAATAACAACCGTTCGCCTTCTTTGGGTTTATACTCTAGGTTCCGTGGGACATACCGAGCATCTATGTTAAAGAAATAAGGCTCTTTCAACTCATACGTTTGGGGATCTATCAAGTCACCTACAAAAGCAGGGAACTTTTGCGCCAAGGCTGCGGCAACCTCACGCAAGGTAGATCCGCGCTGAACCTCAATTGTTGTCTCTTTTACTCCGCTTAAGCGTCGTGGGAGTCCAAAGAACTCAACCGTGAACTCCATGTCCACCACCTGCCCCATCTTGGAGTCAGACTTTGCAGAAATCAGAAAGGATGTGAGCGAAGCCCTATGTGTGCTAATAGCGCAAACATAGGAATTATACCATTATCTTACTGCTATGCATCCAGAACTCAAAATAACGCCCCAGGGTAGGACGACCTATTTTTGCCCTGGCAAGCGCGCACTATTATAAATCACATCCTGCAATTCAACCAAAGACACCTGGCACAAGCAAACGATGCAGCCAGATGCAGGCAAGCAAAAGATTAAAGATGCGCAAGAAATGGACACAAAATCAGGCTTGGAAGGTCTGTTGGTTGCAAGACTCGTCGTGAGCAAGATTGCAGCTCCCGGAGGAATGTTTAAAGCCTAAAAATTATAGCACAGATGCACGGAAACGCAAACGCAGGCAATTACCCCAAAAGCACAAACAATGCTAAAATAGCCCATGCATTTGTCCCCACACGGAGTGTTCCATGGATCTGCTGAGCGAATTGAATCCCTCGCAGCGTGAAGCGGTGCAGGCTTTGCATGGCCCGGTCTTGATCCTGGCAGGTCCGGGTTCAGGCAAGACCCGTGTGCTTACCTATCGCATCGCCTATCTGGTCAAGGAATGCGGCATAGATCCATACAACATTATGGCGGTCACCTTCACCAATAAAGCGGCGCGGGAGATGCGCAACCGATTAGACCGGCTGATAGGGCAGCAACAACTGGAACGCCTGACCATTGGCACATTTCACGCTATCTGTGCACGCATGTTGCGCCGCGAAGCACAGACGATAGGTCTGCCTTCCAATTTCGTTATATATGACAGGGACGACCAACTGAGCCTCATCAGACAAGCTTTACGAGAACTCAATCTGGACGAAAAAATGTACCGCCCTGCTATCATCCAGGCGACTATTTCCAAAGCCAAGCGTTCTCTGCTCACGCCCGAAGAGTACAACCCACCCACTTATTGGCATGAGATGGCCGGGCGCGTGTACAGCCGCTATCAAGAACTGCTCAGGGCGAACAGCGCTTTGGACTTTGACGACTTGCTGATGCTAACGGTGCGCTTGCTCAATGAGCGCAATGACATCTTGCAGAGGTATCAAAGGCGCTATATTTATGTCCTGGTGGACGAATTTCAAGACACGGATGGCGCGCAGTATCAATTGGTGAAACTGCTGACTGCGCAGCGGAAAAACCTTTTTGTCGTGGGTGACGAAGATCAAAGCATCTTTGGGTGGAGGGGGGCCGACTTTCGCAATGTACTTCGCTTTCGCGAAGACTATCCAGAGGCGCAGGTTGTGCTACTAGAACAAAATTACCGCTCGACACAGAACATTCTCGAGGCGGCAAGGCACGTTATCGCGCTGAACACCTGGCGCACCGACAAGAAGCTGTGGACTAGGAACGAACCTGGTTCACTCATCACGGTTTTCGAGGCCTACGACGAACAGGAAGAGGCTGATTACATAGTCAGTGAAATCAAAAGGCTTGTAGCGCAGGGACTTGTGCGCCTGGCTCACTGTGCGATCATGTATCGTACCAATGCCCAGTCTCGCGTGCTCGAAGACGCTTTTGTCCGTCATGGCTTGCCCTACAAGCTTGTGGGTGCTACGCGCTTTTATGAGCGCCGTGAGATCAAAGATGTGCTAGCCTACCTCCGTCTGATCCATAACCCCTACGATGACATAAGTCTGAAGCGCATCCTGAACGTCCCGCCACGTGGGATCGGTGAAAGGACAAAAGAGACGCTCGAACAGTGGGCTGAAGCGCATAGCATCCCTTTATATACTGTCTTACAGTTGTTGAGGGGTGCACAAGAGACAAGCACTTCGCAGATAGCGAATGGCGTACCTCCTTTCGACAGCCGAAGCTCGAGGGCCTTGCTATCTCTTTTGGATTTCCTGGATAGCTTGATCCTCGCGCGCGGCAACAGTACGGTGCTTACGCTTCTGGACAAGCTCCTGGCCGATTCTGGGTACACCGAGCATGTCCGAGATGGCACGGAAGAAGGTGAGGAACGATGGGAAAACATTCAGGAACTGCGGACGGTGGCCCAAGACTATGACCATCTGCCCCCAGATACAGCCCTGACGACCTTTCTTGAAGACGTAGCACTGGTCTCTGACGTAGACAATCTGCGCGAAGAGACGGATGCAGCCACTCTGCTCACTCTGCACATGGCCAAGGGGCTCGAATTCGATACCGTCTTTATCGCCGGGCTGGAGGAGGGAATACTGCCACACAGCCGTTCGCTGGAAGAACCAGAAGAGATGGAGGAAGAACGGCGCCTATGTTACGTCGGCATGACACGAGCGAAGCAACGGCTATACCTGATCCACACTTTCCGGCGTACGCGTTTTGGCAACCAGGCGACCAGTGAACCATCCCGTTTCCTGCGCGACATTCCCAGTCGCCTGATCAAAGGGAGGGAGATTTCAGCCGCGGCGAGGCTGAAAGCCGAGCCCAAGAGGGCGCCGCTTGCAAAACAGGCTTCAATTTCGGCTTCTTTCGCACCAGGCGACCGCGTCCGACATTCCCAATTTGGTGAGGGTGTAGTTGTTAGCAGCCGGGTGCAGGGCAGCGATGAGGAAGTGACTGTCGCTTTTGTTGGTCAAGCGGGCATCAAACGTCTGCTGGCTAGCTTTGCCGGACTGAAACGCGTTGCTAGACCAGAGTGAAACGTAAAGCGTGATTAACGTAACCTTCCTGTGGGCGAGACCCAGATGCCTAGGGTGCATCCCAAAAATTAGGCAAGTTCTAGATTAGCTGTGGTCAATAGTGCCGGAACCACGTAGTCTAGGCCTTTATGGCCGTCATTTCCGCACCGCAACACGCCCACAAGGGGCTAGTCTACGTACTGCCGCCCAAAACTTGGGACACACC